>Ga0115846_100417_pt1 | contig 22925 bp, 16 predicted proteins | sample InSIn5gowninarea_2_FD_83860 | JGI IMG/M metagenome (GOLD analysis project Ga0115846, IMG submission 83860) | reverse complement strand
TCAAGGGCTTCGGCCGCCGCCCGAGCCGCCCCAGCATAGGTGAAACCGGAAAATGCCGCGTTCTTCAGCTCATCAACAAGGATTTTGAGCATCTTCAGAGGCGCCGAGATATGGGTGTAAGTGTCTGGATTCTGTCGCGCCCGTGATCGTGTCTTGATACGACCGTCATCCACCACTACAAGATCACCTTTGACACTAATAGCACTGACTCGACTATCGTGTAACGCGTAGATCTTGGACAGCGCCATGGCGTTTTGCCGGATGTCATCGAATCCTGCGAAGTGGATCGAGTTCTCGAGCCATTTCGTGAGCACGACATGTAGTGCTGAAACTCCGTTAATGCTAATGTCTGCGAGAAAATTGACCACATCGCTAGCTGCTTTGTTAGACAGTGATGCGAACACCATACACAAAGACTGGATGAACTGGATTCTTTCTGCCGTTCCGAGACGGATTGCCAGTGCTCGGATGAGATCTGCGAGATAACTGCCCAGGACTTCTGGACCGCATTTCTCAACTAGTGAGGTAGCGAGGTGGCCGACTTCCTCTGCCGCGGTTTCGTCTATCTCGGGCGCGGAGATAAGTCGATCGACAATCGTCAGAGAGATCTCGACTGAGGATTTCCCGTCGTGGTTCCATGCTAAGAACTGGGATGCGCCTTTGTTGAGCATATGAGAGACTGCTGTTGTCGCCGGTCGTACTACATCACCATCCGTCGATTCCATCAATATCACTTGTAGAGGTGGCATAAGAGCGCTGATGAAGCCGGCCGGTAATGGATCAGATCCGAACTCTGCAAGCTTCGATGTCAGCTCAGCTCCGAGTTCGCTAAGTCGGGATTCAGGATTCATGGCGCCAACATGGAAAGCTCCAGTGAGTGATGGAATGGTCTTCTCACAAAGCTTGATGTATGCATTTCTGCCATGATCTGCAACTGATTGAACGACAAGCTCGAAGGTTTCAACGAGGAGATCGCTGATCATGAAGTTGCCAGCACCGTCCGAGGCAAGGTTGAAGAAGTAGTCCAGAGCTGGACTTTGCTCGATATTCGACGTGTCGAGCAGCATTGCGTCTCTCAAGATCTGTACCAAAGCCGACTTGATGTCATCAGAATCTTCCAGCTCGTCTTGTAGGTCATGCTGATTGAGGTATTCACCAATAGCAGATATGATGTTGGTTTGTTCTGGTAGACAGATGGATCGCGGCAACATTTCAAGGTACGTAGTCACGGCAATGAGACCACAAGCATTGACAACACTTGATTCGTCCTCGGTGAATGCTTTGAGGGCAAGACCGAGTGACTGCCTTGATACATCAGCATACTCAGCATCGGGCGCCACACATAAAAGCGAGCTGAGGGCTAGATGTGCACTTCCTTTCACAAATGGATTCTTATCATTGACATGGGGTGATATTTGCTGCAAGGCATGTGTGACAGTTTCAGCATCGAGTGAACCATCAATCTCCCGACTTTCTTTGAAAGCCTGGTTCAGTAGGTAGAGTAGTGCTTCTCGTTCTTTCCATGCTGTATCTGGTGAAGCTAGCGAATTTGCGCTGAAGTAAATCAAACCATGTGTAACAGATCTGTTGAGCCATTCCATCAGTGTCTGTGTAACTAGTTCTGAGCATGCTGTTCGTGGAGTGTAATTTGCGGTCTGTGAGGTTGTCTCGGAGAGGTATATGTTAGCATCGAGCTGCCACATTTCCTCTTCTTCTCCTGGGATGCGCGAATAAAGCATCATAACCTGGAGCAGCTGTTGCAGCCATGGTGTTGCATGCTGCTCGGTACCAGATTGTTGTGTCTGCTTCGTCAGTTCTGATCTTACCGCCTTCGCTTTGAGCATAGAGCTCATGAAATCAACAGCTTCAATGATCAAGGCGTCTAGGGTGTAGGCGAGACCATCGCTGTCAACTAGTTTGCCCTCACCATCTCGGTCGACAAATAGCTGGGTGTATACATGCGAAAGATTTGTAAGATCTTGCCAGATAATTTGGAAGATCTCGAAGACGTGTGGGGTAAGGCTTGGTGTGTACACTCTCTTGACCTTGACCAACATCTGATTGCCGCGTTAGCCCCTTATTTTAGCGTAGTTAGCGCGATATGCCTTGCGCCTTGTGTAGACATACCTGGATTACTTGAATCTTGACCGCTATCACACCTTTCCATTTACTGATGACATCGGTAGGGTTTACAAAGTCTGTAAGACTAACTTCAGGCAAGGGCAGTCTCAAGGCCGTCATGAAAAAGGACATCCATGGTGGCATTGCTTGGTCCAAGAATGCTCTGACCGCGCCTGCGTATTGTGATTGCAGTACCTGCTCCAAATTGTCGAAGCAACCACCAAGGACTTTGAGAGCCATCGCTTGATTGACAGGATTGTTGCTGCCATTGATGGCGACTTGTTTCAAAGCATTTACGAGGTCGCTTGCAACTCCGAAAAATTGTTCATCGCTCAAGCCGGAATCAACAAGTTCATACAAAACTCGCAACGAGCCAAGTGTAGCAGAGTCGGATGTGTTCGCGTTGAGGACTGACACGAGATGAGGGAATAACTCTGGCCAGTCATCAGGAAAGTCTGCGGACGCAATCTTCGAGACAACATTGGCTGTCAAAAATTAGCTCCTGTCCTTGTGCAAAACAATGAAAAGAAAGACTCTGCTCAAAGCAAGCATTCGTCAACTCACCAGCAAGATTCTGTCCTGTATCATCCGAAGAGTCAGACCTCGTACAAATTGCAAGGATCTGACTTTGGATCTGTTTCCGAGCATGTTCTGGAAGGTTCACTGGTTGTGAAGAGGCTTCCTCAAAATCAGGAGACCAAGTCGCGTCCACATACTTGCGAAGAGCAGTTAATGCCGCCTTCCTCGAAGCAATATCGACGTCTGTGTGTGTTGCAATATGCAGAAGTGCGAAAGGAAACTCCGGTTGGCGATATGAGTCTAGTAAAGACTGTTCAGCTCTCTTAATGGTATCTGTATCAGGCACAGTTGTAGCCCGCAGTAATTCAAGGACTTGCTGCTCCATTCTGGTGGGGAGACGAGCCGCTACCCAAGTTGACAGTGAAGACGCGAAAATAGTCAAGCAGGAGAAAATGTAGGTGGTGATACAAAAAAGATTACATGTACAGAAAAGATGTATGCTTCATGGAACCACAAGCAGGGTGCCACGAATGGCGCAAAGATATCTCACTGTTCAGCTTTAAGTGATAGAAGAAACCATTTAATGCTTCCTTCACGAACACGGCGGAAATTCAACGCGTTTCGTGACGATCACGTGACAGGCTGATTTCTTAGCCTGTTGTCCTCAAGTACACGACATGGTAGGCATCGACAGTGAGTACCTTTCACTTCCTTTCGACCTCGATAACAACCTCATACCAGGGAAGATGAACGACCTTTGATGAGAAATAGTAATGCATTCAGATTTGATATGGCATTGGTCAAGGCAAACCACACTAATGCTGACATACCTAGCCGCATAGCCCTCTGGCGGTACTCAACCACAAACTTTCCCCAACCTCTGTCAATCACCACTAGAGCACGCTCGGATTATCAACCTATATTATGGCAAACCCACCCCCAAACGCTACCATCTCAACCAACCTCCTAACCACTCACCGCGCCCTGGTTGACAGTCTATGCTCCTTCCTCACAGTCCTAACCCATCATATCCTCTACCTCCGCCGCATCTATCCACCTGTGTCCTTCGTAAGTACAAGGGCATACAATTATCCTGTTCGCCAAAATCGTCACCCCGACGTCTGCGCCTGGATCACTGACGCTATTGCCGCAATCCACGACCAACTAACCAAAAACACTGTTCAGTCCATTTCGCTCTGCATCTTCGAGTGTAACGACAACGAAGTCCTTGAGCGATGGACAGTCGATCTCAGGGGCTTCCCCGCAATCCAGAAGCGAGATCGAGACGTCCCATTCGCGATCGAAGGTGATGATGACAACGACACAGAACAATTAAGGCGGAAAGTAAATGTCACAGATCTAGAAGCAAATTTCAGGGCACTGTTAAGCAGATTGGGGACTGTAGCCGGCAAAATGAGACCTCTCCCAAACGGCGAGGGTGCACCAGAATGCAGCTTTACACTGACCATCGACGTCAAAGAAGGCGCCGACAAACCCGTCGGTCGTCTCCAAAAAGACGAACGAGCCTGGATCGCCGCCGAACCCGATCCATTTCCTTCCCTGTCCCCATCAACGACTGATGTCGGAACCGAAACCGACTCCAACTCACCGCGTCTAGCCACCAAACCCGGCAGCAAAACACATCCAGTCCGCAGACTCGAAGCAGGAGAGCTCCGCCTAGAAATGTTCGCCGAAGAATCAGACGTCAAACTTACTTTCCCAAGCACGCACAAGACTACATTGGAGCGGGCAGCGGAACTCTCTTACGGTGCAGGCACAGAGAAATTCAATCCTGAGTTTGGATATGATGATCTTGAGGAGCCAGATGTTGATAGGAAGCCGAATGGTGGTACTTCAACGGACTACCAACGCTGATGGATAAAGGATTGAATTGTACATCTTGTGCTCAGTGCTACACTGGAGGGACGCCTTTGAACTATCAACGTGTCATTATTCGAACGTCGCATGCCATAACACAGCAGTTACACGTAGTAGAGAGTCAGGTAGACGAGGCCAAAACGGCACAAAAATAACTATCGAACCATCATCAAGCATATCCTTGTTACCAGATGTTATCCCTCGCCCAAGAGCATGCTCACGACTTTGACAGGTATGACCGTAACCACCAAGTCATAAGATAACCTAAGACGGGGCATATAACCACAGCAATTCCCGTTCCAAATCACAGAGGTCCCCAGTAACAAGACAAGCCCTCCAAAGATTTAGCCATCCTGGTCAAACAAACGAAACCCGGCCAATTTCCTGCTCGTCAATAGACAAATCCATGCCGAGTTCTACCGTTTCGACCAATGCCCCGCAGAACGTGCGCGACCATGTCACAACTGGAGATCTCCTGCCGACAGTCCCTCAGCAAACTCCTGCGTGTCGCCAACTGCTAATGAAGGGGGATGAGTGTACGCAACGAGAGGATGCGAGAGGCATAGAGAGAAATTGTAACAGAACAGAACCGGAACTAGTACAAAACAATATACGAACATTAATCATTGATTTAGCTTTCATTTATAGCTTATATCTGGCTTATAGTTCTGTTATTTATAGCTTATACTTAGCTTATACTTCCGTTGCTTACACTCGCAGTCTTATATTAAAACTAAGGCCTCGTCTTATATGTTCGTTAACTCTAATCTCTAGCTTTACGATCGTAATCCTCAGCCTCTATCAACCCTCCTAGCAAAGCAATTGATGTGTTTTGACAAAGTATATCTTAAAGCCACAAGACAGGCTGTAACACAAAGCGACCTTCTGGATAAGCAGCCCTCTGTTCTCCAACCTATATCCATCCGCAAACCAACAAACCCGAGAATCTCTGCGCCTTGTCCATGGTGGAGCTCATGTTGTCAGCAAAAAGCTCGGGAGTTGCAGAAATGCATTTAGTCTCGGTGTGGTGGGTAAATATTTAGAAGAGTGTTTGTACACTGAAAACTGCTGTCATATCTACCTGGTATTTAAAGAGGATGTAATGTACACGGATGTAGTGAATTGATACGGCGAAGTTTCGAGCAGTCTTCCTCATTCGAGTGATGGAGTACTCCCGAACGAAGCAACCAGTGGTGAGACACAGCAATTGAGGACACCGCTCGTGACAACAGAGCTACTGAAAAGCGTATGATTGATCTGATCGCCCATAATGAAATAACGAGCTTGAACAAGAAAACTTCAGGATATAAATCCTGCCGAGCAAAACGTCGACCGTGTGATCGTAGCCAACCCGGTTGTATTCGATGTGAGATCGATGACGAAGACTGTGAATACGGCCAGGTTGCTCCAGGTACTGGATCGCATCCCTGGTAATGCGAGAATGAAGGATGTATTCGAGGTCCCGGAGGCTCCCCAGGCGGCTGCAGGCTGAAGCAGGGAGCGAATCAGTGCATTGAGTAGAACTGTGGTATCGGTGTCCACCTCAGCACCACAATCGTGGCCTTGTAAATCGTAACTTACTAAAGATTCTGATACCTGATTAAGAAACTCCGAACGAGGGAAAGTGAGTCGAGTCTGAACATGTTCTCAGCATAGATTGGCTTACTTGAGGAACAAGAACGTAACATACGACGAACTTATCAAGGGTATCGAGGCTGAAGCAGCTCGACCTTTCGGGACAAGCGCTCGAAGCATAGAATCTCTAGGCTAGCTTCAGGAGTCAAACATGTTGGCGACCGAGACCGCAGCTAGACCGACTTCGAGGTTGACATGGTCAGCGTCACCCTCCCACTGCTCGCGGTCGACAGCGAGGAGGACCGCGTGGCCTTCCGTCGATGTGTCTCGAAACGCCAGCACATGGTTTTCGTCGTCACATCGCCGTTTAGATTCACCCTTGGTGAGCTCCGTCTGACTAAAGTAGGACTGGTAGACGAGTGGGGTGGAAGACCGTTGGCAGAGCTCTCCACTGAGCAGGGTCTTGCACACCAAAAATGAATTGGTGAGCACCCGAGGCCGGGTTGACATCTCGGTTCTACTGTGCAGTAGGCAAGATCGTTTTCGCAAGTTGGCATTCCAATTGGATCTGCTAACCGGGTTGGTTCTCCTAAAATGACCGGTACGAGTTTTGATGGTGGTTCATTGTAGGCAGATGTTCCTTTGGACACATATTCGACCCAGGCACCGCGAAGTGGATTTTGCATTGTAAAATTAATGCTATATCACTCCGGATAGAAGTCTTCAATACGATCGTAGAGGGTTAGTGACACGTTTAGCTAGCCAGACTGCTGCAACATGGGGAGTCCCTCAGAGGTGCATCCCTTCCTCCTCGTCAGACCCCTCGGCCATACGTGCTTCAAGTTGTCGTCTCAGCTCATCGTCTGACAGGCGGGGAGGATGGTGAATACTTGCAGCATCGCCGTTCGTAGATGTTTGACCAGTCCCTGTAGTTGTCCCTTCATTGTCATTCGTGGTATCTTGTTTCGCGCTTGGATCAGCCTCATGCCATCTGCCACCTCTTCGCTCTACCTCAGTCTTCAATAGTACAACTCTCCCAAGCTGTCTCTCAATCACTACCTCATTCTCCTTGATTGCATCCAAACAGTCCTTGTCTCCATTGGCTCTAGTATCGGAGGCTAGGCTTGTGTCGTTCTTGATGCTATCTGAATACTCTTGTAACAATTTGTTAGATTGCTGAAGGTGAGCAACCGAGTTGTTGATCTCAAAAGCCTTTGAGTATAAATTCTCGATGGGAAGATCTTCGATGGCTTCTGCGAATTGGCTTGCCGAAATTGGTTGGGCTTCTGATGACATGCTTGCTGTGACCACTCGTCACTCAGATCGATTTTGTGACCAACCAAGAGGGCGATGATATCGATAGGTCGAGTGGCGAGAACAGTTGTGAGCTGAAAGGTATCGATACTGGCAGACTGAGAGAAATATAGCACCCTCAGTGAGATGGACTGCGGTTGTCACTTCTGCAATGCCCCGCACACTATACACGCCAGGCTTTAGGCGTCATTTTCAGGCGACACCGGTGTCAAATCATAGTCACTGTTACATAGAGAAAGGAAAAGCGTGTTGAACGTGTCTCCTGGTTTACGAGTAACATCGATTGTTGGCTGCTCCGAGAGGAGCAAGGTTCTACGCTCTCCAATTCTGGACAAGCTCGTGCAACCTATCAATCACAACGCCAAAAACAGCATTGACACTGTCTGCAAGCACTTGATCAAGCAGTCTAACCGCCTCTTCCTCTGACACATCAAGATGAAATCTCTCTCGCACTTTGCCAACAGCGCCTCCCACACCTCCCAGTTGCTCCTCAACCATTCGAACGTCCTGGACTGAACTTTGAACCATCAAGCTGAAGAGATTCAGCACAAGCGAGCTAGACTTTCTCAGCGTTGTGAAGGCTGTAAAGCAGTATTGCTTAAACTGTGCATACTGTGTCGAAGTCGTCCCACCAAGGCCTTCAACCATCTCTTTACACAATTTGATCAAGGGGGCAAAAGGTTTGGGATCCCTTCCAAGAATGAACCCGAAGTCAATGTGGAAGAACTTCCCTTCAGACGTGAGTAATAGATTGTCTAGATGTCGATCGCCAACTCCAAGAATGTATGTAATAACACAATATCCAGCACAGGAGCGTATGTATGTGTCCACAATTTCCTTGCGGATGCCCAATGGCCCTTGAGGGTCAGCGTTGTTTGTTCGTAGGAATGCGAGTACTGAACCCTTATACTTAGAGGAAACTGCTGATATGGCTATCGATGACACGAACTGGACTGCACCTGCTTGAGGCGAAGTAGCCAGTATGCGATACGGTGTCAACTTCAGATCGAGGTTCTCGCGAAGCAAAAGTCGATCCATCAGGGAAATGATCTGAATCACAAGTTGATCTTGCCGTAGATCATCGCCAGTCTTGAAAATAATAGAGAAGCGTGGTTGGTCCCTCAATTTTTGTGATCCGATGGGACTTGAACTCGTACTGTCTGTCGTGTCCGTTGGAACTATCTTGAAATGTAGGAGTAGTGGAGACAGCGATGACTTGAAAACGTTTGAATCTTCAGGAATCATGCCACTGACCTTGATAGATGGGTCCAATGGCAGAGGTAGGGGAGGATCAATCTTGAGAAGATCATTTTTGGGATCAGCCAGGTACTTCTTCAAGCGCTCAATCTTGTACGGTCGACTGTCCCTGGCAAACCGGATTTCCTTACTGATCTTCGACAAGATAGCGACCATTTCACCCTGTCTAAGCAGGATCTTACGCTGTTCAGGATCACGCTTTTCGAGTTCAAGCATGAAATGGTATTCGACACGGGCGAATAATTTCCGATTGGCCGCGTTGGTGTCTGGGCCACGATCATCACACTCAACCATAAGAAACCAATGTAGGTAGTTTCCGAGCTGAAAGTTCTGAGCAGCACGGTCGATGAGAAACTTTGCTAAGGAGCTTGAAGGAAGGCCTTCCTCTTCACCGTGGTATCTTTCGAACTTCAGTGCTTGTACAAGCTGTAGCAAGTAAAGTTGGAGTTCGTCGTCGCCAGCTTTGCGAAGACGGTCCACTGCATAAGCTCGTACGACTGGATTATCAAAGCTGGGACCTAGAAGTTCTAAAGCTGAGTCGACATCAATCTCTGCCCATTTCGGAATCAGATCTGTCATCTGCTTTATTTCATTGGGACTGTTCCAGTCGGTAGCTTTGACGACCTTGGTAAGGGCCCGTTTGTCTTTGCTCAGGTGTCTTCTAAACGTCCAGAGCAAGTCCTTTTCTTGAGGGTTGGGATCTTGGGTTGGGCCGTATGATAGGATCTCGTTAAGTTCATCGCGGAGCTTCGCGTTCGGCTTCTGGTCTGCGTCGAAATAGGCGTTCCTGTCACTTCGGACAAGCCTGCGGTGCTTCATCTCACAAGGATTGTCTTTCTGGAACTGTTCGGGGTCAAATATCCGAACAACAGGATGGTCTTCGTCGTCCACAACCAGATTGCCAGCCGCTATGCCCGGTCCGTAGCGTACTTCCGGTTGGGTCCTAGCATCAACTCCGTTGGCTGAGATACCGCTATGAAACTCCCTCATTAACTTCGGTGGGTCGTATGAGTAGTCCTCAAAGACAATCGGGAAATCAAACCGTGGGAAATCCACATAAAGCGTGAACCGCTCTTCATCGTCGAGATCGCTGTCGTCCTTGTCATCTTCTGATGCAGCACCGCCAGCAGTTTTTTCTGCCGTTGCTTTGCGTTTCTCGACTCTCCGTAGAGCAGCTCGTTTTCTGGCATTAGCATCCACTTCCCGAGAGATTTTGGACATTCTTTGGAAGACTAGCTGATCAAGCCAATCGTTCTGAGGTATTTCATTCATTTCATGTTTTTTGAGCAATCCCTCAAGTCGTTCAAGCTCTTCCTCCTCTGGCAATGGAGCTGGGATTTGTTCTCCTCGCCGCCTTCTCTTTGGTCGGGGAATATGTGGCGTACTAGCGGGGCTATGACCATCAGCTGCTCGTTTGCGGTAGACTTTACACTTTTGACGGCCCTTCTTCAGGACACCATCATCGTCAAAAAGCGGTACAGTAGTGCCCCCAAACGGCACAGCATGTTGCAAGCTACCGTCAGCAGGAAGAGGGGATAGATCCCAAATCGTAATGGCAAGTTGAGTAGTGATAGGGCAATCTTTAACAAGCACCGGTAATTCGAGCCATTTATTCCAAGTCCGCGAATTCTTGAAGAACATATGAGGTGTTTGAGATGAAACACCTAACGGTTTGGACTCTGCCCATATTTGTACTGTGATGAATAGTTCCGATAGAGGGTTCTGCACCGATCCTACGTGCCGGATCTCAGGGTGCCTCAAGAGAACAGAAGGGTTGACCGCAGTCCTTCTTCCTTCCAAATTGTTACTACATCACGCAGTATCAGCCACGAAGCAAACAAAACCCGGTTGAACAGGTAAGGATAATAGGCTGTCTCACCTACATCTTCACGCATACAGGGAAATCGAGTTGTCTCGATGTAGCGAAGGTATAGGTATCCATGTTGCCGATGAGGCGTCTCAAAGCCGTGCTCAATCCATAACAGTGGTTGTTCAGATATCATTTACATACACCACATTGTTTAGGACATCAACAGAGGCATGATCCCGAGCCGACGAACGAGGTAGCCTGATAACAAACACATCAAACACTATGATCACCGCAAATGATTTCGAAGGCCCCCACATCCACCCACGATGATTATCATTTAGCGACGCGCTGGCGCGTCATGGTTTCGCGTGTCGCGTTTAAGGCATCATATCTCCACCACGTTTTTGATCTGTTCATTGACCACGCAATCCCGCATTGATGTTTGCGATGGTGAGAGGATACTTCAACAGCAGTTACAGTCTTCTCAAGAGCAGCAAAAATCAATCGCGACTTCCAATTCCTGTTGCGAACGAAACTTTCCCATCTGATCAACCTGGCGCAATGTGCTCATGATGGCTCGACCGAACAGAACAGGAACTATAGCTACCACGCCCAGTGCTGTCACGGGCTCCGATAGACAACGCCAAACCCAATACGAGTCGTCTCCGGCGCCCACCGCATCCTTTGGCTCCGACAAGGAGAACCAAAACCGTGGAACTTCCAGATCAAGCCTAGGGAAGCGGAAAGGTAGAACAATAGCAATGTCAACACCAGCGCAGCCTGGTAGTACCAACAGCAACAAGCGAAGACGGCTCGAAGCCAGGGGCAAGGGTCACACGAACCAGTCAGCGCGCCGTCAAGAGCTAGCCGACAAGGTCGACACCTCATATTACGACCCCGATCAGGATGAACGAACGAAGAGGGCTACACTAAAGCAACTTCGGGACTTGAGTTCACAATTACATGACTCAAAGACAGAATATCTTCAGAAAGGGTCAAGAGGCATTCAAGATACTCTTACTCAAGCAGATAGGCTACTACAAGATGTCAAACAGACTTCTGTTGCAACAGTCGACTCGCGTTTACTGGTCAATGTTGGGGACCTCGCTTATAAGAAGATTAATACAATGTCCATGGGTGATACATCCACAGCCATCGACGTCGACGATTTCCTCTCAAAATGCATTACATACATGAAAACCACTACCACAAATCTTCCAACCGCAACACAATCGACACAGCGGAGACGACAGCATGGCCGTCAGAACAACAATAACAACACAGACTCCGATCAAGAAGGAGAAGAAGAAGAGCATGGAGAACTCGATTTTGCCCACCTAGGCGCCTCCCTCTGTTTTCCCGCCTCCTCCCGACCATGCCTATCCTCATTCCTCCTTGGCCCACTCTCAGTCCAGAAAAAACAAAGACTTCCCACTCAACGCCGTGCAACCCAACGCGCAGCAAACACCGACCAATCACAAGCCTCACGACCAATATCCCTCAACCAACAAGAACTAGACCACCAAGAATCCCTCACCCTAACCAACATCTGTTCCAATATCGCCTCCCTCCTCTCCCGCACCCAATCCCAAGGCGAAAAACTCGTCGAACAAGAAGTCGCATCCCTCCCCTCAGACCCAACAGAACCACAACTCCGCAAAATCATGGCAAAACACAACATGGCCGACAACGGCGGTGTCCCACTATTCAACTTCTGCATCAACCCTAAATCCTTCGGCCAAACAGTAGAAAACTTCTTCTACATATCCTTTCTTATCAAAGAAGGAAAAGTAGGTCTTGACTTTGACGAGGACGAATGGCCAACGCTCGGTATGGTAGAAAGCGAACGAACAGTCGAGAAACGACAGGAAACACAGCGTAACCAAGCAGTCTTCACGCTCGATTTCGAGAAGTGGGAGGACCTCGTACATGGTCTTGGGATTAAGAAGAGTATTATTCCGCATCGCAAGGATGACGAATTTCTGGAATTGAATCTTACGTATAGAGATAGAGAGGAGGAAAATGTCCAGACTAGACAGGCCGCATCATCACCGACAGGGGTTGTACGCGATGAAGGTAATGAAAATAATGAGGAGGACGATGATGATGAAGAAGAGGATATGTATGGCCCAAGTTAACCTTCACGATACCAGTCACTATTACCATTCACTCTGAGAAATGTTCACTGGCCCAACATGATCTGGAAGGAGAATAAGCGAGTTTTAATTCTGAGAAACCGGCTGTTTAGATGATACCCCATAGATGTATACTAGCCATCATTCAAGCGTGTGAATTTCTGTCAACACGTTCTCTTCCACATTCACGTCTTTAATTTTCCCTTTCACGCCTCCTGGAACTAAGCCGAACTAAATCAAATTACCTCTTCCCACTCCCACCACCTTCCCCATCTCTCTGCCCCCGAAACCGCTCATGCCACTTCCCTTTCCTCCCTTTACTCTTCCCCACCCCAACTTCGACGCGCCCTCCATCTCCACCCCTATCTCCATCCCCCCGTGTCCCACTCAGTAAACTATCAAAATCACATTCCCCGATCCACGCAGCTGGAATCACACTTTCCCACCGTCTTAGTATTTCTTCTTTATTCGCTTCCGACTCCATGTCTGGGTGTTCGTTCCGCAAGGCTTGAAGGACGAGATGGCCTATGTAGAGCGTTGTTTCACGGGGTTTCAACCGTGGGTTTATTTGTTGTTGTGTGGTAGGGATTGAGGCTGAGGCTGAGGCTGAGGTCGATGTTTGTGGTATCGTGTTGGTGTCTGTTGTCGTGGATTGCTCGACGAGATTTAAGGCTTGGAAATGCGGTACTATCTGTCTTGCTATCGCAGCGTAGAGAGCGATAGCGGAGTGTTCATCCACGACATCAACCGCGTCGAAAGCGGAGTTTACAACGCCCGGATCAGATAGCATTGAGTTTATGTCCGAGACATTATTGAGGAGGGTCGTCCATGTATTTAGCACGAGGGCTGCGGAGGGGATATATGCTCTTCCGCTGCTGGGGTGAGGGAAGATGCATTTTTGAGAAATGAGGTGGGTTGTTGTGCTTGTTGGGGCGGGGATGTGCGAGGGGAGGGAGGAGGGTGTGTAGAGGGAGGATGGGGGAGGGGTGTCGGGATCTGAGAGGATGGGGGCTAGGTGGGTTAGGTGGGATTGTGCTGTGGCTGTGCAGGTTTGTGCGGGGATGGGGAGGAGTTCGAGAGTGTTTGTTGGTTTGGATGTTATTGTTAATCTGGATTGTGGATGGGTTGGGATGGGAGTGTTGTCGAGATCGGTCATGGGGCTGTCGGTGTTGGTGTCTGCATCTTTGGTGAATTCGTCTTCGTTGATGGCGTTACCGTTCTCGTGGCTGCTGTGGTCTGTTTGTGTGATGTATAGGCTGTTGCTTGTGCTGACTTGCTTGACGAGCCAGGTTTTATTGGCGCTGCATAGGTGGAGGTTTCCTTCTTTTGTATTGGTGTTGGATGATATTGATGCAGGTGAGGATACGAAAGACAGTTCTTGACCTTGAGCTATTATGTCGAGGATTTCGTCGGGGACTTCGAGGAGCCGTAGACTTTGGAATGGGTGTTTGAGATCCAAGGGAATAGATGGGAAGCCTGATGTTTGTGTGGCCATGACCGTACGATAGATATTTGCTTATTCGTTACTCAATGGCCTGGTCGATCGTGAAAAGTATTCGACTTTGAAAGGGAAAATCCTCGCTATGATGGGTTGCTGCCCCTCTATACAAGCCAAATTAACGCTGGTGATGTTACATAATGTGCTTGGTAGTTTTTACAGTAGTCAAGTTTGCGTTCATAACTTCGCGTCACGTACACTGATTTACCGCGACGTGTTGACGTGTCGCGAGTTTCAACACATGATAGTGTTGCTTAACAGACACCGACCTAGTCCGGTTGTATTTCAAATAAGTGTATACGGAGAATGTGTCTACATGCTACCAAGTCCTCGAATCAATCGAAGTACGTGACAAGTTTCCTCTCGCCTACCTCTTCTCCACAACTTGTCCTTCGGGTACCTGGTATCTTGTCTGTCCTTTCGCTCCCGATAAAACGCTATCGTTAAATCAACGTCGTTCAGTAAAGCATGGAGATCAAAATCCTTCAATCCTTCCTGAAGCGGCCATACGTGTTATAGCTAAACTTCACTCCTACCACATTGTGCTACATATGCACTTCAAGCTTTATCTTGCCGGAATGGTGGATATTCATATTGCCATGACTCGTACCTCGATCATTCTGTTCATGTAGAGTAAAGCTGCATGTACCACTCCCGTGAACTACATATATGCCCCTTGCCGCACCAGCATAGAACCGTTCAAGTTGCATGATGTTGAATAGCCAGAGCTGTAGGGGCAGGTGGGGAGTTGCGCATATCGCTCCAAAAGCGACGAAATACAGTACAGCATTTGATATGGTAAACACAAGAAAATCGGATTGTTTATGACGTGGAGGCGCATTTTTTAGTCGTCACCATGCTTTGGCGAACAAAGCCAAGCTTGCACAAGTTTTGGACGTGGTGCCGTTCCCGGCTTTTTGGTGCTGAGCTTACAGCTTGTTGACTCTCGCTAAGGCCCATGCTGGAATGGCTCGGGGTGGACTCCAGGTCTGAAATGTTACCAAAGTCAATGTCTTTTTTTACGGTAGTACAGTAGGAGACGACGTTGAGCCTTGATGAGGTCCGCATTAAACCACCTCTACAGAAGCAAGACTGTAACTCAAGCTTGCCAAACATGGGGTAATTTGGGTCCGCGGACCTACTGTTGAAGTGACAGGGGTTAGTTTGGTAGCTTTTGTTGTTTAACCTGCTGTGAAGGAGCTGTCGTACAGTATTTCTGCACAGAGCATGCGAAACATCGATACAGTACTGTCGAAGGTACTGCGAATCAGAACAGCGAGATCAAACAAATTGAATGTCACCCCTACTGCACTGTACTCCGTGCTGTGGCCTGAGTACTGTACTGCACCGAAGCCTCTGCCGCGGCCCCCGCAAGCATTTGTTTCGGCAGCCTTGACCTATTTCCTCGGACCTCACCGATTTGTATAGCTTTCCAAACCCCCGTTTCTTCTTCTATTCGACTGTTGATACAAGATACAATGTCCCACTAGGAATTTCAATTTTTCTAATATGATGACCACACACCAAGAGATGAGAAGTAGAACAACACCAAAGTTCTGAAGCACTGATCGATCCAAGATCAACACGGTGGACGGCATCGTGCACAAGCGCTGACAGGCCGGTGAAGTCTAATTCGTGAACGATGATGCCATTGCCCGATGTGTGACTGGCCAGTGTGCCACATGGACATTGACACTGCACTGGCTTGACTGGTTACGACTGCGCACCTATCGATATCGCGTGTAATGGCTCGACTGATGTTCGTTGAGTGCCCCCCAGCATATTTCCAAGCACTGAAGACCTGCTTCCAGCCTCTCATTCATCAGCAGAGTTCAACACTCCACTCAATCCATGGTCCTCCAACCGCATGGTCCTCCAACCGCATGGTCCAAAATAAACCTTGACCACCTCAACGCCTTCCGCTCCGACTTGACGATCCTCTCGATCTTGTATCCATACTGACACAATCCACTTGTCCACTATTCAAGAAAATCTCAGAAACTCATGCTCTCCATGCTTGGCTGATTGTGTTTCAAATTGCTGCGATTTTCTCAATTCCCGTGCGCCATTCTTCCTTTCTTCACGCAACAACAGAATCGACGCCTGTTCGCAAATCGGAATCACAGTCGTCCTATGCAACTTATACAGGACCGAGATCTCGACTCATTCTTCTGCTCCTGCTTCGTCAGGGCTATCCGCTCGCTCAAGTGGAGGTGAACGTTACAATTCTCTTATCGACACTACTTCTTAAGACATCATGTCTAACATGGAGAAATACGAAGGGCCCAACGGGAATGGACTCAGTCCTTCCGGGAGCCTGAACGCCAAAGAGAACTACGACGTAGAGCGCAAGTCCTCGACAAATGCCCAGGGTAGAAGAATGAGTCGCATCGGTCCCCCATCGAGAAAATTATCTGGTCAGCCCGCGCTCGACGACAATGGTCAAGCGACTTTGGTGGAAATGGAGGCCGACAACGCCATCAAGTATCGAACTTGTCCTTGGTGGAAGACAGCATTCTTGCTCTTCTCCGAATACATCTGTTTGGCCATGATGTCTTTCCCATACTCTTACTCGGTCCTCGGACTTGTTCCAGGTCTGATTTTGACTGTGGTTCAAGCGGCTTTTGTCCTGTACACTTCCTTAATCGTCTGGTGCGAAAAACCTTCAATTCTTTAGATGCGCCGCTAATGCTTTACAGGGAATTTTGTCTTCGCCACCCAGAAGTTCTAGATGTTTGCGATATTGGCAAGATGCTCTTTTGGAACAAGAATTGGGCTTGGTGGTTCACGGCCGTCATGTTCATTTTGAACAACACCTTTATTCAGGCTCTTCACATCCTTACAATCACCCGCTATCTGAACACTATGACCCACCATAGTATGTGTACGGTCATTTTCGCGGTAATTGGAACTCTAGTGTGTTGGGTTTGCTCACTACCCCGAACTTTCAGCGCTTTATCGTGGGGTGCTTCAGCTTCAGCCTTATTCACATTTATTAGTGTTATTCTTGCTGCGGCGTTCGCTGGCATTGAAGGAAAGCACGGCACGGCTGGATATACACCAAATCCCGTTCCTGGCAAGCCTTTGGCTCCACATGGCGAGCCGTTGGTTCTGGCATTCCCACTTGCAGCGACACCTTTTTACGCTGGACTGAACGCTTTCCTCAACATTTCATACACCTTCATTGGACAGATCACGCTGCCAAGTTTCATTGCCGAGATGAAGAACCCCTACGATTTCAGGAAGGCCCTCTGGATGGTCACCATCTGTGAAATCATTCTCTTCAGCTTGGTCGGTGCTATTGTCTACGCCTACACAGGAACACAGTACAACACAGCTCCGGCATTCGGCTCGCTAGGAAATCCAGTATACTTGAAGGTTGCCTTCTCGTTCATGATCCCTACACTGATCTTCCTTGGCGTTCTGTATGCTTCGGTCTCAGCTCGGTTCGTCTTTTTCAGAGTATTTGCTGGAACCAAGCACATGTCGAGCCACACAGTTGTTGGGTGGGCATCTTGGGCAGGCATTTTGGGTGTGCTATGGGTGTTTGCCTTTATCATCGCTGAAGTCATTCCCTTCTTCTCAGAGCTTCTTTCGTTGATGAGCTCCTTGTTCGATTCATTCTTTGGCTGGATCTTCTGGGGTACAGCGTACATGCGAATGCGCAAGGCGGATCTCGGACCAGGATTCTGGAAGAAACGTGGACTCAGAGGATGGGTTGGGTTCATTATGAACATCTTCATCATTTTTGCAGGAATCTTCTTTCTGACTGTCGGAACATATGTGAGTGTATTTGTCTTTCAAAGCACGACTGTTTTTATGCTGACTTATTTCGCAGGCTTCGGTACAGAGTATCATCGACGATTTTACGGCTCCTGGTGGTGTTAAAGGAGTGTTCACATGTGCCAACAATGGATTCGAAACTTAATGGGCAAATTGTTTTCAAGAGTTATGATTGAGAAGTACATTGGGATCTAAGGAACGTTGGAGTTATGTTGGCAACTTTGTCGTACAAAAACGTGTGAGACCACGCATATATATATATATATATATATCTTCGAGTAACAGACTGCGAATGCGAATCATTCTTTCGTCTTTTACTTCAATACCAGTAAACCATTATAGAGAAGAACGCGACCAAGGTCGTGCTCACACCACCACTGCTATAAGTGCATCCACACGACAAGCAAAAAAGCTTGAGTGATCCAAGCCACAAGTTCGCCTGAAACAGTTTACTGTAATTCGTGCACTGGTTTTCATGCTTGCTCCGTGGTGGCTTTAGCTGAGCTTACGCACGCGATAGGAGAAGAAGTTTTAATCTGACATGCGTAATCGCCTATTCTTGAACCAGTGCATGTTACGGAGTACCAACTATCACCCTCGAAAACGAACAAGCACAACCTGTTATCCCCCAAATTGCTTGGAGTGACTTGTTGAACATCCTGCAATAGCAACACCCGACTGCAACTGTTTCAGATTTCTTGTCCTTCCGAACGTCCTTGTAACACATTCAAATCAGATCTGTCCTCAGGTACAAACTTGGAATCTGCAAACTGCGGGATTACGTACTCCCTGATTATTTTAGCCCTTACCGCACCTGGGAAACTCCGAACCCTGTCCCTGTTCCCTTCAACAACTGCACCGGAGAACGAGTCAACGTCTCATTCTTGCAAAAAGCTGGTGATGAGAGAGCGGGATGAATAGGCACGCCGCCTACACCAACGGCTTTGCAGCCAGCCGACGCAGAGATGAAGATAAATATGATCCCGAAGGCCGGTACAGTCCCTGGGTTGGAAATGAGGAAGAGCTGATATATGACGAGAAAGACGGGTTTGATGATAAGTGGAAGGGTCAGAAACCTCAGGCCAGGCGACGGAGAGGCTTGTTTGTGAAACTGGGAGCGGTGTTTCTAACGGTGTGTGCCATTTTTTGGTGGATTACCAGATCAGAGTCGTTAGGCTGGCCAGCTACTTCGACGATATCTGCAGATCTTGATGAGATCGAAACGTTACGATATTACGATTTGGAGGATGCTCAGGGCACAAAACAGGGTTGGGATCGAGAAGAGCGAGTGTTATTGTGCACGCCATTGAGAGATGCTGCTGTGCACTTACCTATGTTCTTTGGCCATTTGCGAAACCTAACGTATCCTCATCACCTCATCGATCTGGCTTTCTTGGTCTCGGACTCGAAAGATGATACCGAAGCATCTCTACAACGACATCTAGAAGAAATCCAAAATGACCCGCAACAAGGCATGGCTTATGGAGAAATATCTATCATACATAAAGATTTTGGACAAGCAGTTTCGCAGGACGTGGAAAGTCGACATGGCTTTGCCGCACAAGCGCCTCGACGAAAATTGATGGCCAGAGCAAGAAACTGGCTGTTGAGCGCAGCATTGAGACCATACCACAGCTGGGTTTACTGGAGAGATGCCGATTTGGAGACATGTCCATTCACTATCATTGAGGATCTCATGCGCCATGACAGAGATGTCATTGTGCCAAGTAAGTATACACCAATTCCATTACTTCAACCCCGGCTGACATGAAACAGACGTATGGCGCCCTCTTCCCGACTGGCTAGGCGGCGAACAACCCTACGACCTAAACTCCTGGCAAGAGTCCGAAACAGCTCTCGGTCTCGCTGAAACCCTCGACGAAGACGCAGTCATTGTAGAAGGATACGCCGAGTACGCAACATGGCGTCCTCATCTCGCTTACCTCCGCGACCCCTTCGGCGACCCAGACGTTGAAATGGAACTCGACGGTGTCGGCGGTGTTTCCATCCTCGCGAAAGCGCGCGTATTCCGCGCCGGCGTACATTTCCCAGCCTTCTCATTCGAACGCCATGCCGAAACAGAAGGCTTCGGCAAGATGGCTAAACGCATGAAGTTTTCCGTCGTAGGCCTTCCACATTACACCATCTGGCATTTATACGAGCCGTCCGTCGACGATCTAAAGCACATGGACGAAATGGATCGCGAAAAGAAAGAACGTGAGAAGAAAGAAGCAGAAGAGAAAGAGCGGTTAAAAAAAGTTAAGGAGGAATTCAAAGACAGCAGCGATCAATGGAGTAAAGATAAACAGGCGTTACAAGAATCAGAGAACCAGGCACTGCAGGAGAAGATGCGGAAGGCATCGGAGAAGAACGCTAAAGATATCACAGATAAGAAAGCAGTCGAAGCTGCTGCTGCTGTTGCTGCGAAGGAATAGGAAGACTTCTACCAGCTGAAGAGGTGGAGTGTCGAGAAGTACGACAACGACGACGAAAAGATCTAGGGGCCAGGAAAAGGCTTAGGGGGATTAGCCTGGGGTACGCCAGCGAGGCTCTACTACGTGCCAGACTCGATCGCTCGGCACTCTCGAAAAGCAAATAAACATTTTAACGGAAACGAGGGATAGATCGCATGGGAATTGAAATAACATTTATTGGCGGGTACAACCACACCACGTGTAGGTTTTTTGTTTGGAAGGACATCCGGTTAAAAACATATTTGTTGCATTGTAGGTGTTTTCCTGGAAAAATGTTTTTGCACCATACCTACTGTCGGGTTGAAGAACAAAAGCATAGGTCTGATCTTGTACGATATAACAACGCGGTACTGTACACTCTGATCGGTTCATATGCAATGAATGGATCAGAGATGGGGAACAAAAATACAGACATCTACTGTAGTACAATGTGCGCAGACCATATCGTGTCTAATTAACATCTAACGTCGGTTCTGAATAACTTTGTTCGTTGCTCCCATTGTCCAGCAGGAGTATGAACGTGAGTAAGAGGACGGGGTATGCGCTAGTACAATATATACTGCAACACCAATTCCGTCGTTACTCTTCGTGTCCAGCAGGATAACGAGCATGATTAAATAGAATGGGTTGCCCCTGAGTACAATATACTGCGACACCAAGTATTCTTGTCATTTACAGTACAAGCCAATTCCGGCATACGGAGTACATGCACATATCTACCGGTACGGTACAGTAGAACCGGTATCCATGCTATGCTATGCTATACTATACTACCTATGCCAAATCCTCATCCTCATCATCATCCAACATCTGCGCATAATCCGCTGCAGAAGCGAACGTCGGCAGAGCCTTGAATTTCTTCTTTTTCTCGCGTGCTTCTTTCCATTTACCCTTGTCCTTGCCGTTGTCCTTGCCCTTCTTAGCTCCATCGGTGTCAGAATCCAGACCTTCAAACTCTTCGTCATCGTCTTCGTCCGCAATGATTGCTGCGCCAGGTTCAAGTTCGTCATCCGAGTCGTCGAATATACCTGCTTCTATGTCGACGCTTCCGTCGTCATCGTCGTTCACGCCATCGGCCATTTCTACGTCTGATTGATCGCCATCCATTTCGGCAGCGAAATCAGACATATCAGATACGTCGTCGTCGTCTCCGTCTTCGAGACCCTCGAGATCAGGAGCTGTGCCTCTCATGACGTTCCATACCTCGTCTTCTTCATCGCTGGCAAAACTGGCGTCATCTGCCATTTTGTTGTCACGTTGTTTCTGGTTCTTCTTTGTGGCAGCCGGTTTGCCGATGTTGTTGAAGTAGCGGTGGAAGAAGACGTCTTCGGCTGCGACGTCGATGTCTTTCTTTGCGCGGAAGGCTTCGGAGTTTACTGCGAGTCTGGGTGCTTTGGCACTTGTGTTGATGAGGACTGCGCGGGTGTCGTCGTTTGCTAGGGGTTGCATGATTGAGGAGCCGCGCATTTTGCTGTCTGATGAGGCCTTCGCGTTCTTGTATACGAAGCGATCGAGGAAATGGATCATGCTGTGCAGTGTTAGGTCTGGCTTTCCGGATAGAGCTGTGTGGTTGATGATGTTTTCTGCACTAATGTTGACTGAGGGATGGAAGTGAGCTAGGAATGGAATCAGCTCCCATAAACAACTGCCGTCGGCATTTGCGTGTTCGGGAGCTCGTTTGTATGCATCGTAGCCTTTTGGAATCTCTGGCTTGTCTTGCTTGGCTGTTTCTGTAGCGTTGGCCTCTTCGTCGACATCTTTGAAGACCTCTTGGTCGTCCTCATGGTCCTCTGGCTGATCTATCATTGTGGCTAATGAGGGAAAGGTCTTTTCTAGATCTTTGATGAGAAAGAAGGCACCGCATATGAAGGATGGTTCTTGCAAGGAGAGGATTTGCAGGATGCGCTTCACAAAGGCTTTGATCCGCTTCGAACTCAAATCGGCTTTCAGGGATCGGTGAAGCAAATTCAGATATAGCTGTTGTTTAGACGACATGACCAACCTTGGGTCTAGAAGAGACTCGTACAGAATTCGGTAAAACCGATCTGTAGGCGCAGATGTTGTTGACATCAATTGCTGTATCAGCAGCATAGCCTGTATACTGGTATTGAAGTTTGCAGAGTGAGTAATCTGGAAAAGAGTATCAATATGGTCGTCGAAACTCTGATGGTCAGTGCCACAATAAGGGTATGCTCGGTTCACACCAGTCAGCACAGCAGAGATGAGTTTCTCACGGAGCTCGTCGTCTTGCTCAGTGCTCGGCATCGACGCTGCCAGTTTGCGTTGCCGCTGATGACGGGTCTGCGAACGGATTTTTTGGGTATGCTCGCTCTCTTCTCGAGGCTTGAGCAAAGCCTTGAATAGGGCAAAATAGATGCCGAGCAATCTGGCTGCCACAGCCTCCTCCTTGACACTCAATGCGGTCTGGTTGAGGGTGACGGCCGCGTAATACCTTGCGTGAGTTGTCTGCCCTGGTTTGAACATAAAATCAGTGTCAATCGCCGCCACAACGATTTCTTTCATAGCAGGATGATTGGCAAGTAGCTGCATGATCAGATAGG
>Ga0115846_100416_pt1 | contig 22959 bp, 14 predicted proteins | sample InSIn5gowninarea_2_FD_83860 | JGI IMG/M metagenome (GOLD analysis project Ga0115846, IMG submission 83860) | reverse complement strand
GCGGCGGAAGCCACGGTTTGCTTCATGGGAGACATCTTGATATTGAAGATGAAACTTAGGTCGTCGATGCAGAATATTAAAAAGTCCGAGGGAATCCAAGGGTATAAGAAGAGAAGCACTTTCCTGGGAGAAGCTGATCGAAAGCAAGGAGCCACGGCAGCCACGACGGCGCAGTGACCTCATCACTCAGTTGAGTGGTGGCACCCCAAAAATTCAAATGGCAGATCGGTGAATCGCCACACTACATGTTTGCCGAGGGCAAATAGAGGCAAATCATAAAAAAAAGAGGAAGGTGGAGCTGGATGTTGGTGCCTGTATGTCATTGCTGCTCAGTGGAGTTGAGGCTAACCCAAGCTGTCAGCTTCTAGACCAATATTGGCTTAAACCTTCTCCATACAGTATAGCGCGGGATGGAGTTAAGACTCCGGTGGCTACACGTTGAACCTGCCGTTAGCTATTCCATGACGAAATTGCAAATTCGATTGTTTCTCACCAGGGAAAAGTAGAGGAAAGTAGATGGAAATGCGTGGCTGGGTGGTCTCATCGTCAGCGAGACGCTTACCATTGAATGTCGCTCGTGCATACCGAGTTACATCGTCGCTAAGAGGTACGAACGGCTCTGTGCTAAGCCTTCGATGTGCTTGATGCAAGATCGATCATCTTGCCCACTCGCCCATTTCTTAATGCTGATCCCGACAATATGAGGCTTCGTCAGCTTTCCGGTAAGGTAATGCAGGGGCGTTTGAATGTCGTTGGTTCATGCAGGTCGCTGCATGCACGATGTATGCACATGCTACCGTTGCCACTCTGTTGTGTCTGCAGAAGTCATCACAATACATACTGTGCTTGAGTCTGCTGTAGGAGCCTGAGAGCAAAATAGACATCGGACGAGGAATCGCTGGATCAGTTACGCGCAAATAAGATCGACGTGTGCCTGGTGAGCAAGCCTTGGTCGAGTCGTCAATGGCGGAAATTGTTCGGCATGTCGTCATGATGAGCATAAAGTTTTCCTGAAACCAACGACAAACACAACAATCGCACTCGCGAAACATAGCGAAACACGAGAACAGCATGTCACTGACATACAACGCACAATAAGCATATAGATCGATAGATTGACTTTATTCACTCGTTTCGTTTCACATCACAACTACGACAAATTGATCATGCGAACATTTCGCCACATACAACAGCAGAGAAAAGGGTGCAAATCGTAAACAGATCAACAAAGCCAATCCACTTCAAACCATGCTACGGTTAAGGGCCGATCAGACAGCATTTTGGCATACGACGAAACGTCCTGGCGTTGATACAGCGTCGGGAAGTCTTCAAATAGCGTGCAGTTTGCTAGGCGCGGGCTTTTCATGATGTCGTCGTTGTTGCGCTACTATAGCGCTTGGGTCGAGACGCTAACAGCATAAAATACATCCATCCTGATCGACAGTTGCTGTGTTTGTGTTCTGGTGACACTGCTGATGATTGATCGCAGTCAGCGTTCAATAGGAAGGAGCTGATAGGCTGAGCCAGGCGGCCTCTAGTCTGCAGCCCTTCTCCAGCCTCCAGCCTCAGATGGCAGGATCATGCTGATCACAAACAACGTGGTCAAAACTACTATGGGCTCGATCGACAGTCAGGTACATAAACAAACCGAACAATAACCAATGAACAACCAGGCAAAGCTGCTTATGTTTCCACTATTAGAGACGAGTGTCAGCGGTTCTTGCGACGACCGTGTTGTCCACGTGATATTTCCTCCTGCGTCAAGACATTATCGCCATATGCTTGCCGTCACTCCTTCTGACCTCCTTTAGCCCTGTTCATTGGTCCCCAGTTCGCCCTAGGGTTTGTTTGATAGCGAACCAGTCTCTTCCTGTTCGCTCCAGTACTACCTCGGGTATTGTCCTTACCAAGCTTTGCATCGAAGACAATCTGTCGCGTGGTCAACGTTGTTGCCGTTTCCGAGCTCGTGTCGTTTGCTTTGTCCTCGGCTACTGACAGATTGACATTTGTAGAATCACCATCAGCCTGCATCGCATTGTCATTTAGCGCAGCTGTCCTCTCTGGCTCAACATTCGACGTGGGTGGTTGCTTCTCCTCAGTCCGGCTCTCCTGCTTGTGCGTAGTGCCATGAAGGATCCCAAATCCTGGCGTGCCTTTCTTGATTGCATCCTCTTTGATAGGTGCTTTCTGTCGGACCCACTCCTTCATCACCTCCCATATGAACGACCACGGCGCATTGGTTCGAATAACACCAGGTTTAGCATGACTTCGCGTAACCATGTAACCTGCATGCCTGAAAGCGCCCTTGATGTCTGCTTCTGGTGGTGCCCGACAATGTAGTACCTTTGCCAGCGCACTGGGCACAAAGTAGAAAGGATGTGCGTCCACTTCCGCAGGATCGAGTTTCGGGATTAGGCGTTCTGGTTCTTGCTTGCCATTGCTTTCGGCTGCGTTCAAGGCGGATGCGGAGGCGCTTGGGTCACCATCGAGCAGAATTTCTTCCAATGCTGTTGACAGCATGCCTTCGATACGATCCAGAGTCTTGTACGTGCTTGTATCCAGCTCAGGAAGATAGCTCAAGATCGTCTCGATGAACGCCGGATTATGTAAAGGACCACCATACATTGGTCCGTTCATATGTGTTTTATACCCGCAATGCTCGCAAAACGTACTTGCTGTGGGACCTTGTGCAAGGCTATACTTGAAGTTGACCTGACTATTCTTTGTAGTCGTCTTTTGGTTGCGCGCCAGATATTGTGTCTTCCATGCACCGCACCCTCCATCGCAGCTGTAGACAAGCATAGTTTTGCCCGCAAGTAGTTTGACTTCCACAGGTGACTTGTATACTCGAACGAACACTCGGGCGTAATAGTCGATCGATAATGACAGCAGTGGCTCGATGGACATGCCATACCTTGCCGCTGCCATTGCAATTGAGTGCAATATGAGCCTTAGACCACCTTCATGTGAATGATGCCCTTTGAGTGGTGTACCACCATACAACGAGAAGCACTTTTCAGGATAGCCACAAGAAGCCCAAACACCAGCGTCTGTGCAAGTCACGCAAAGTAAGCCACCATCATTCACGGCTTGTACAGCTGCATCAAGAAACGTTGCCGCTGTGCCATAAGGATCCAGATCGATAACGTCGTACTTTTTGTCGTGATCTTTTTCTGAGGGATGGCTGACAAAACTATACATGTGGCTCATGGCGTTACTGGTTACGGCAGTGATTTTATCTTCCAGCTTGTTGTGTTTGATGTTGGCTTCGATGGAATGTGTGGCTTGTTTCGAGAGGTCATTGGCGGTGACTTGAGTTACGAATGGAATTTCGTGGGCATAGCGTAGTGCTCGAAGACCTGTTGCTGAGAGAGCGTCAAGGATCTTGAAGCGAGGTTTGTTTACAGGCTTGTGGTGTGTTTCTTCGTCGGGCAAACTCGCTTGCACCTCAGCGCCAGGATCTGCTGGATTATCGCTGTTTTCTGCGTTGTTCTCGGCTGGTACTGATATCGGCTGCTCTTGTGTTGATTCTATATTTTCCACTGTCTCAGCATCCGACTTGATCTTCTTACTCGCGCCTTCTACTGCATTCTCCTCAGTGTCCTGAGACGTCTCCACCTTTCGCTTCGTACCTCGCTTCTCCTTCTTCCTATTTTTCTTCGTTTCCAGCCTTGCTTGTCGTAAAGCCATCAGATCCTCTCCATATGCCCTGATAGCCAGCACACTCAGATCGCGGTTGAACTGCTGAATTGGGTTGTAGAAGACAGATTGCGCAACACTATCATCATTGTCGTCCTTACGCTTGGGATCTAATTCTGTTCTTGCATTTGCAGGTATCAGAATGTGTGCAAGACCTTCTCTTTTCGTGGTGAACAGCTTGTTGTCGTAGGTCACGATTTGGTCCTCTTTTGGTGTGGTATCTAAGGATACTGCTCCTTCCGATACAACGCTTTCAGAGGTAGACATTGATCTCAAGATGGGAAAGAAGGTTGTTTTTCTTGCACACAAAAAGGTCGACCTCCACGATAGTGCAGATTTGGAGAGGTTCAAGCCAGCCACTGTGATGCCGGTCTGAGCACGTAGCTTGCCTGTATATGTTGCGATGAATTTCTATGCCCCAGCTACCTTTTGAATGCAACCAAAAGCAATCTATATTGAGTTCTGCTGAGTCAAAAAAGAGGTTCGTCTTGGCGTTCCGGAGCCAAGACCGGTGAATCTTCAAAACTGGTAAATCATCTCCATATAACAACAAAGTAACAGCAACAGGAACGGTAAGGACATCTCTCGCCTCAGCACGACACGTATATCAGCATGTCAACCACCCCAATGCCCACTTCCGACTCCGCTCAATCTCCACCACTCTGGCCTGATTTCGCCGATAATCATCCTCTCTCCCAATTCCATGGCAAGCTCGACAGCATTCTCGCCGAAGCCTCCCACGATGAGATCTACGGCATTACACTCTCCACCGCATCTCCGTTCCATCGCAACCTCATCCTCCAAAAGTTTCTCCGCGCAAGTGCAAACGACGTCTCCAAAGCCTCCGCCCAACTTCTTTCCGCCCTGAAATGGCGCAAGTCATACAACCCAACATCCACCGTCCAAGAAACATTCAGTGCGAAGCGCTTCGCCGGTCTAGGTTACGTTACCACGTTGACGAGTGTGCCAGACTCACCGAATAAGAAGGATATCTGCACATTCAACATCTATGGTGCAGTAACCGACAACACCCTCACCTTTGGAGATCTGGACGGGTTTATGCGCTGGAGGATAGCATTGATGGAATTGACGATTGAGAAATTAGATCTGAAGAACGCGACTGCACCGATTCCCGATTTTGGAACAGGACCGGATCCGTATCAGGCGATACAAGTGCACGACTACCTGAACGTGTCGTTTTTAAGGCAGGATTCTAGTGCAAAAGCGGCGGCGCAAAAGGCGATTGAGACGTTCCAGGCATACTATCCGGAAACATTGTCGAAGAAGCTGTTTGTGAATACACCTTGGGTATGTTGTTAGATCAGAAGAGAGCAGGCAAGAATGACTGAACTGATTCGAGATATTAGTTTATGAGTTGGATGTTCTCTACGATGACGGTTTTCATGTCAAAAGCAACAGCATCGAAGTTGAAGGCCATCACATATGGTAAAGATCTGTCACTGGATCTGGGGCCGTCGGTACCAAAGGTGTATGGTGGGCAAGGTCAAGAGTTGAGTGAGATGTCGGAGACGCTGAAGCTGGAGTGAAGAGCAGAGCCTTCTTGGATGACGTTACCGAAGTCGGCTTGATGCCGTACGGTAATCGGAACGGCTCATCGAATACAGAGACTATGCCTTTCATCCTGAACTCCCTCCACGAACGGCGACCAATCACGAAGTCATTGGCACACTGAGACAACCGACTCAACCAACCTACCAAAAGTACCACTCGCACACACACACACACACACACAACATCCGCACAGTACACGACTCGACTCACATAACCCAGGACTTAAAGCCACCAGATAAGCGAAAGTCAAGGAGTCCTGAGACCCGACTAACTGAGCAGCCGAGGACCTAGACTTTGCTTCTTTTATGTTCTGGTGGTTCTGGATGCAATGTGCGAGTATCTGACTGGAATGTTGTCGGTGGGGAGGGTGTTTGGAAGGGTTGATCTAAGTGGTGTGCGAGTATGGTGTGAGAGCGGATGAGAACGATGAAGATAAGGGATGTGAAGATGAGGAATACATCGAGCTGACTGGGTCGAAACGAGGATGAGTTATGTTGTGTGTGATGTTGGATGTAAGATATACAAGAGTGACGAAAAGATAGTTGAATGGTGTGGAGCATTGTTTTGGTATCTGCAGTAGGCAGGTGCATTGCTGTGATGTTTTGATCCAAGAATGGAAAGTGCGTAATGGATATTTGACACTCCCGCTGAGTCCCGCGTAGAGGACCAAGTCCAGCGTGGAGTCTCAGAAATTGATATTCGACACATTACGACCCTTCTAATCTATAAATCCTCCATATACCCACGAATTTCCTATCATACACCAAATCAACCCTTCTTGGGCGCACCAACCTCTTCAACAGCAATCGTCTTCAGATACTCCTCTTCCACAGGCGCAGGCGTCGGCGGACACTCGACCCTGCCAACCTTCCACACCATCCCAACGTATCCATCACTCACCACTTCCACATCCACATTCATCGCCTTAGCATGCGGTGGCAGCCTAATCGAACTCCTAATATGCGCTGGCCCACGTCCAGAAGGCCCGGCATACTGTGACGCCTTACCTCCTTGAGCCGACGACCCCGACGCCATGGGCCAAGCAACACGCTTCAGCGCAACAAGCTCGTGCGTCTCAGCATCCGATGCCACAATGAAGAAACCCTCGGATTGTGGTTTGGGGAACCGAGGGGCGTACATGCGGTAGTCGTGCGAGGTGGCTTTATTCACGCGGGAAATGTCGAGCGAGAACTGTGAATGCAGTGTCGCTGGGTCCGTGGCGAGACTGAGTTTGAGACTTGGTAAGGCGGATGCGTTCTTGAGTATCTGTTGCTTGTTGACATCCGGAGCACGCTTGGCAAGTAAGGTGTCGAGGCTCTTCGGCGAAGCTGTTGCGAGGGCATTGCTAACGTCAATGAGCGTTACAGGCTCCGTTTTTTCGTTCATCTCCGTGCTAACGCCAGAAAAGATGGATAACGGGGCATCATCCGGCCACCGAGCAGATTTAACACATTGTAAAAGTGTCATCATCATTCTCGCGCTGTCGTGGTATGCCAGCTCGGCAAGAACATCAATGCTAGCTTGGATGACACGGATGGCTTGGTCGAGGACACTAGTTTGATCACCGACGTAATCGCTGATCGGTAAATCGATGCGGGAAAAGTGTGCTTGAAGCAGTAAGAAGGCTTTGACGTGCGGATCCCACATTGGTAAACCAAGCGGTCCTGCGTCGAGAGGTAAGTTACGACTGAGCTCAGCATTGATAAGATCTTCATTGTGGCGGACTGGGAGCTCATCGTATTCTGTTGCAAGAGACATCCATGAGAGCGCCTCTTCGAAAGAAGCGGCTGGCTTTGCCTTTTTCAGAAGAAGACGGATTGTCTTGTGCGAGAGATAGTAGTATGACATGATCTTACCAAAAGGCGTGGGATCGACGTCAGCATTGGAATGGATTGTGATACAGCTGGAGTCACTAAGCTCGGACAATGATTTGTCTACCAGACCGACCATGAAGTCATTAGCGTGCTCTTGTGCACTAGTCGAGCTTTGTTCTTCAGGCGAGATCTCTAACCCATAGTACGACGGATTCTTATGGATGCGACGGAAGAAGAATGTCCAAGTCAGATAGTCAAGGGCGTCTTGTTTCGTAGCAATCGTTCCAGCGTTGACTTCGGCCGCCAAATGGTTGTCAAGGACATTGTGGAGAGAAGACTCAACTGGGAAGCCAGTGTGTAAGAAATGCTTGTAGAAAGCTTTCTTCGAGTCTTGAGTGAATATACGAGCAATACCAGAGGTATCGAATTGAGGACGACCTGCACGACCTAACATTTGCAAGACATCGGTCAAGTCCATATCCTTGTAGCCTTCTATCTTGGCGTCGAAGAATTGCGTGCCTTTGACGACGACAAGATGGGCTGGCAAGTTGACACCCCAAGCAAGTGTACTTGTTGCCACCAAGATCTGAATCTTGTTGTTCGCAAAGAGTTCTTCGGCGAGTTGTCTGTCAGATTCTACTAGACCAGCGTGATGCAGACCGATACCAAAGCTCAGAGCTTCACGCAATGCCTCATCCTTGACTCGTGCGAGGTTCAGGGATAAGTCGTCTTCTGACATGCGAACAAAACGACGCGGATTGTCTTCCATGCCACAGTAGTTGATCAGGTCTTTGGCCGTCAATCTGGTCTGTCTACGTGATGCGACAAAGACTATAACAGGCTTCTCTGGTGAATGTTGCTTAATGGCCAAAAACGTCGGCCTATTCATGGAGGCCATGAACGGACAGAATCCACGCTGCTCTGGAAAGCCATCAATGTAGATCTCGAGGGGAACAGGACGGACTGAGTGCCTGAAGTTGAAGAGGCCTTCCTTCACCCCTAACCAGTTCGCAAGGTCATTGGCATTAGCGCAGGCAGTAGACATGCCAACAAGACGTACAGAGCCCTTCTTCTGCGAGGCAATGTAGTTCATGCGAGAAACGATAATCTCCAGAATGGGACCTCGATCACCACCGAGCAAGTGGATCTCATCAATGATGACGAGGCTGACCTGACGAACGTAGCTTCTAGTCTGCCAGCTACGACTGATACCGTCCCATTTCTCAGGAGTGGTAATGATAATGTCAGCATCACGAATCGTCCTTGTATCTGGCGTATTGTCTCCGGTCAACTCAACAAGCTTGATACCCATAGGGCCTGCCAATCTCTTGCCCCAGTCTTGAACACGCTCACGAACGAGTGCTTTCATGGGTGCGATGTAGACAACCTTCGACCCAGGATTATCGCGGAAGGCCTGCCACATAGCCAATTCACAAGCAACAGTTTTGCCTGAACCGGTGGGCGAACCGAGCAACACATTGGCATTAGTGTGGTACATGCAATGAAACAGCTGGGTTTGCATGGGATTGAAGAACTGGAAGCGTTGACTGTAAATATCCTCAAGGATAGGATTCTTCAGAACTGATATCGGTAGAGGTTGTAGATCGAGCAGATCAGTATAGGAACTTTCAGTGTCCGGCCTGATAAGATGCTGGAATGATACAGCAGTCACAGTCTCTGCACCAAGCCAGCGATCAGATACCGCTCTAACATATATCTGGGATGGAATTGGATCAGTCAGTGGAATGGTAAAGCTGAGTTCGTGCTCGTCATATAGCTTTCTGCGGCTGAGCAGGAAGAGCTCGTGATGGTAGATTTCAGATGTCTCCGAATTCTCTACCCAGACCCAGTATGTCTCTGATGTCCCATGATGACGATCATTCCACTTGAAGTCGGGAGTTAGGAAAAGTCGAACACGAAGCACATCGCGGTTCAGTGGTGCCACCTCTGCTTCAACAGTCAACGTCGGGAAGTTGTCCAGTAATCTGCCGATTGTGTGACCCATGGATTTGTTGTGCACCAGATCTCCAATCTCAGCTGTATCCATATCACGGAGAGCCTCAATCGAAGCGCTTGACCCATGCTGATCGAGCTGTCTTAATATGGGCTGAGGTAGGTCGAATTGATAGAATGGATGCTGATAAGGCCAGATCTGCTTCTCGATAGACTTACACAATGACAGTAGAACCAAGGCTTGATAACCCCAACGTCGGTTCAGGGCTGTCATGAATAGAGATCGACAGATTCTTGCAGCGTTCTGCGCAACATAATTTGTGTCTGAGACAAGTGTAAAGTCTTCCACTCTTGCTCGCGAAATATATGCCTGCAAAAGAATGTTTGTCTTTGCGAATGCTGTGTCCGTACCACCCTCAATCTGACATGGGGCAGAGTCGGTTCTCAATTTAGCTAACTCCTTGGATTCAGTGTCTCTGGACTGGATGTTGTCGAATTCTCCACTCATACTGATCATCTTCAGGGCGTCTGCTTCAACCGCTCTAGGTCGCATCATCGTATTGAAGATCTGAATACTCGTCTGCAGAACGTAGAATTGACTTGCAATTCTTCCCACGTCCTTGGCTCTCAACTCCTCTGTAGCTTCATTGAAGATGATCATCTGACTTTGCTGAAGAGTATGAGCTGCTTGGATGATAAGCTCACGACGTCGTTGAACGAGCTGTGGATCATCTCGAATCTCAGCCCAGTCAATACCATAAGCCATCGGGTTTCGCTGCATCCGCACGAAGAGGTACGAGTAGCCAAGCCACTGAACAGCTTCAGGGACCGAGGTGACAGTGCCCAATGCAATTTCGGCATTGAGATTGTCAACCATTTTCTTCGAGAATTTGGATTCGATAGGTTGCTGTTGTGTGACAGCAGTAAGATAATGCTGTAATTTGTCCTGATTCGTCAGGATGAAGCCAATACCAGTGTCCTGGAACTGAGGACGTCCAGCACGACCGAAGATCTGCAGAACGTCAAGAATACCAACATCCACGAATTTACCCTCTTCTGAACTATACAACTGAGTCCCTTTGATGATAACAGCGGCTGCGGGCAAGTTGACACCCCAAGCAAGTGTTGCTGTACAGCAGAGCACATTAAGCACACCATCGGCAAACAATCGCTCAATCAGGTTACGGTCCGATCGAGGCATGCCAGCATGATGCGTGCCCATGGCTTTCGGTACAAGCTCTCTGATCTCACGGCCTCTAGAGTTTTTCATATCTCGCATCGCTGCATCATAGTTCTCGTGACCAGTTGGATCGAAAAGATCCAAGCAGTTGTGCTCCATAGCCTTCTCGTAAAGCATCATGGCGGTCTTGTAGGTGTCTTTTCGCGAATGGACAAAGACCATGATTTGATGACCTCGTTCGAGCATCTCCCTGACCTTCTCAAAGCAAACAGTGTCGAGATTATCACGCGCGACTTTTGTGCCTGCCTTTCCTTTAACACCAACGAAGTGCTGTTCAAGAGGCACGGGTCTGAATGAGGCGTCAAAGTAAAACAGACCAGCCATTCGGTTCACTTTTAAGAAGTCCGCCACATCGATATAGTTGGGTAGTGTAGCAGAAAGACCAACGATACGGATAAGAGACTGCGTGCTTTCTACTTGGCGTTGGGTACGTGCTACAAGAGACTCAAGAACAGCACCACGGGCATCGTGAAGCATGTGAACCTCATCAATGATCAGCAGTTTGACTTTTTGCACCAATTCCGTATCTCCGGTACTCTTTCTTGTTACCACGTCCCATTTTTCGGGAGTCGTCACTATGATCTGTGTTTTCACAATCTCGGCTTTCGTAAGATGCATGTCTCCAGTCAATTCGCGGACTTGAATACCGAGCCAGGCAAGTCTTTTACCGAGCTTTTCTGTAATTTCTGCTGCTAGTGCCTTCATAGGAGCAACATATACAATCTTGAAAGACTCGGTCTGAACGACAAAATCTGTGGCGTCCACATCCTCGGCAGGGTTCGGAGTGGTATTTTGGCCTATAGCGTGCAGGATTGTGAGCATTGCTGCATCTGTTTTACCGGCACCAGTCGGGGCACAAACGAGCATATTCTCGTTAGTTTTATACGCTACAGGGTAGACCAAGCTCTGCATTCGGTTCAACGACTTGTACCCCTTGAATGTGCCTTTGCAAAGACCGTCCATAGAAGCGATCTCGACCAATTTCTGACCAAGACCTAAGATGCCCGTACGAGCCGCAGGGATGTGATATTCCTCATACTTATCGTGCTCTTCACGCTTGCTGCCTACAGGTAGAGCATATTTACGTCCAGTGCCTGACAGTGTGTTGCCAGCTTCATGAGCTTTGTAGACATGAGGATATACTGGACCAGTCCTGTCAACTGCTGCAGATAGGGGATTGTTCTTGTGCGAGATATCTTGCTGACGCAATCGCTCTGCTTGCTCTTGTTTACTCAACAGTCGAGCATTTGCATCTGATGTCGTCTTGGCTGCGCTTGGGGCTGATAGTTCCTTGGTAATAGTGTTTCGGTGATTGAGAAGCTCCGCAACAAGATCTAATTCATCGTAGCCGAGCGTGTCTGCAAGCGTCATTTGCAGCTCATCGTCTCCAAGGTCTGAAGCTAATAAGCTGGAGACTTGGCCGCGGAGCTCGTCAGCATCAAGGCCGCTGGTGTTGCTTGCAGCAGCAACCGCACACACATTGGTCAGCCAGTCTGCAGTGTAAAGACTGCCATCAGGCGGACTTTCGGTATGGTCGTAAGCATCAGAGAAATCTTCACTGGACGTCTCATCTTCGTTATCACTAACGAGGTCCCATACATCCTCGCTACCGCTGATATCTGGTGACTCGAAGTCACCTAGGTCAAGATCCTCGCCGTACGATACCTGAGCGCCATTGGCCTGTGGTAACCTGAGCTCAGCGATGGCATTTTTCATGGCTGACATCTGTTGCACCCATTGTGTTTCCAGCTCGCCGAACGAGTTGTCTGCAACAGGAGCCATTATTCCTCAATGTGACGAAGTTCAAGCAGTGATATTGTGTTTATATTGTGACACAAAAGTACTCTTCTTGGAATTTGCCACTCTTCGAGATTCTCTCTAAGTAGGCTATGACTCGACGTGTTTTTAAAAAACGTAGGACCTCTATTGTGCCAGAAGAGTGGTAAACATGAGTCCGGAAGAGGCTAAGGCTCTGAGATATCAAACCGAAGACTAAGTTATCAACCTTCTAGTCAGTGACGTCGTGGACCCCGGACAACCTCCGTATGTTTCAGATGTGCATCCCTGGGTACGAGCGTGACTCTCGTTGAAGTACGTATTTCTATTACCTGCTGTCCTTCCACCTCTTCACCTACATCCTATCACACCGCTATCATGAAGATTCTCTATATCGGTGTACGTCTCGCAAACCACCCTCATACTCTCACTCCAAGTCTCTGTGGCTGATTCTCCCCGCACTGTTTACAGATTATCAAGAACGAAGTCAAGCCTGCCGTCGAGCTATGCGCCGAGAATGACTTGAGCAGCTACTCCCGCTTCACGCGATCTAGGTGCGTCCCTTTCGAATTCCGCAACTTTCCCCCCTGATGACTTACTCTTCGCATAGCGTGGGCGAATTCCTCACCCTCTTCAGCAAAACAGTCGCCGAACGAACGAAGCCCGGCCAACGACAGGATGTAGAAGAACAATGTGCGCTGACCAATCTGTCATGCCAACGATCCCATCTAAAGCCTTCACAGCATACACTTTCCACGCCTACGGCCGCTCCGAAGGCATCGCCGGCCTCATCATTTCCGATCACGAATATCCCGCCTTAGTGGCTCACCAACTGCTGTCCAAGATAGTCGACGAGTTCCTCTCCAAATACCCTCGCTCCACATTTGCCTCAGTGAACGGCCCAGGTCAGCTACAAATGCCGCAGTTGAAGGAGTATATCACGAAATACCAGGATCCGGCGCAAGCGGATAGTATTATGAGGATACAGAAGGAGCTGGACGAGACAAAGATTACGTTGCATAAGACCATTGAGAGTGTGTTGGAGAGAGGGGAGAAGCTGGATCAGTTGGTTGCAAAGAGTGATGGATTGAGCGCGCAGAGTAAGATGTTTTATACACAGGTGAGTACAAAAGTCCTCTCGCATGGAGTGGCTTGGGTGTGGCGACTAATGTAGCTGGGCAGGCAAAGAAACAGAACTCATGTTGTGTGGTAATGTGAGTGTGTTGCGGCCGGTGAGGGGAAGTTAATCGCAATGAAATCATGTACGGAATTGGAACCAGGCGTTAGAACATGTCAGGCACAGGTCATAAATGGTAGAGAATCTTCAAATCTTGGTTAACCTCATGTTAAGAGTCTACGTGATGGCTGTTCTATTAGACATTCTTGAAGAAATGCTCCTCTGCCATTTCGTAGGTCTGCTTCGTTCCCTATTGGACTCATGTTCCTCACTGCTGTTATAGACTTCTCACGTTCAAGGCACATCTACCCGCCACATTAATCTTCGATTCATTTCATGTGACCGCTCATCACACGCGGCCAGCAGCACTACGAGCCGACCATATAGTACCCTCTCACCTGCATACGGTGTCTTGCTCGTTTAAAGCTCGGCCTCAAGGCTTCTCCTTCTTCCTGTGGCATTTCGCTACTGGTATTGAATGGTGAAAGTGCTGCTCTGCTGGATCCCCCCAGAGCTCCAGCTGCTCTCGTGGGACAATACTTGTGGAAATGTATTGGACCACACCGCACATGTGGACCAGATCTTGGACGCGCTGCGCCGTGACTAAAATGTGGATGATAACGCGACCCCAGTGATCTTGCTGCGACTGTTTTGCTCGCCATAACCAGGCTCTCTTCCTTAACATGCTCAAACAGGCAGTTCGGCATTCCTCTTTGCACCACTAATCTTCCTGAAGAAAGTCGCAATATACGGTCCCACCACTACACAATCTGGTCAGGATGAATTCCTTCTTCCTCTTCCCTCTCAAACACGTACCTGGCACGCTTCCTGCAAATCCAGCAATCGTGCTAAAGAAGTCCCCGAACAGCACAAATATGCCATACAATTCAACCAGAAACCCCACGAACGCCCATCTGACCAATATAAGCACTATGCCAATGATGAACGCAGCGGTTCCCTTGAGCTTTTGTGGTCGCGCGAAGAAGACAAAGGTTTTTTGGAGACCGATGATTATGAGGAGGCCGAGGAGGAAGAGGATGTTGCCCATTGCTAGCCTTAAAACGTCGAAAATGTCAGCTTAGATATCATGGCTGTAAGCGAACAATCTGACGCACATTGCGCGATCGAAGAAGAAGAGGACGCCTAGGAACATGAAGGCACATCCTATGGGTTACTTAGTATAAGCTAGAGGGGAGGACTTGGAGTGTATGCGGACCTGCAATACAGAAGACTGCGCCAATCTTCTGCGTGTCGGAGAGCCACATGGAAGGCATCTTGGAGCAGGGCTTGCTGTTGCAAAAGCAATTAGATGAGTTGCAATGTATCAAACTACGCGTCTTCAATGATCGACGTAAGGAGTTAAGGATACGGCGGACTTAAGGAGCAAGTCCGTCTCGGTACGAGAAGTAGGATTCTTCTTCCTCAATTTCTCTCTGGACACCTCATCTCCATGCAGTCCTGCATGTCTAACTTCTGCTTTCGCTCGTGGTTGATGTGACCTACCAGCGAATAACGTCATTCATTTGGCACAGGAGCTGGCATCATGCCTGTTGGAGATTGCACTTGCTCTAGGTATTTGATATTCACTTGACAAAAGTTTACCTTCATACGCGCCTTGACTGCAGCAGACCATGTTCTGCTGCAACTGAATGTTCTTCCCATGGACTTTCGGTATTTTGTCTATCATTATTGGCGAAGACAAAGCATCGATCACGATTAAGCCGGAGCATTATACTGAGCTTTGTTTGAAAGGACTTAGTGGGTGGATTCTGCTTGACTTTGATGGTCTTACATACTTCTTCTATATCAGCCACCTGTATCGTGCGCTTTCCCACATATAGTCATATTGTCTGTCAATGCTTATTTGATGTCGAACGTATTCCCCGAGCCTGGCCACGTTGTACTGTCTAGAACACACTTGTCGTGGCTCACCAGATGCATCGTTCATATCACCACCGCTATTTCTTCCGACTCCAGGCGATCGGGCCTCCTTAATCTGGCCGTACTTCGCTCTGCATTTATTCTCCTTGTCATCCCAGCTCCAACTCTTAGCACTTCCGTCTTGCACTCATGGTAAGTGTATCTTTCGGTAGCTACTAACATGGAATCATGGCATCCTCGGCTAGCCTAGATGCGACAATATGAGATGATGCCCCTGGTAGGTCGCCTCATATATTGCAGGGACGACACTGCGATTGACATGGCAAAGTTGCATTCATGGACTTTTCTTGCTTCTGTGGTTATGGATGTTTCCCTTCGTCCTTTCACTTCAACACAGTGTGAGCTCCTCTTGCTGCCAGATAAGCTTCAGCTGAGCCTGGACCTAAAGTCTTAAGAATGCCAAAGATCTCCCCATTATGATATCGCAATCTCGTCTTAGGATCCGTGTAAGGTGCTGGAAGTCCAGTGATATCACAATATCTTCGTTGACTGCTAGGATGCAAGCTTGGTGCAGATTCGATGTTTGTATATGTAATGGTAGGCCCTTTTGCAGCACTTTCTTGTGCCAGTTGTGCCGCATGAGATATGCTTGGTATGGCGGGAGTGCTAATGCCAGCAGACTCGACTGCGGGCGTGGAGATACCACTAGCGGTCTGTGTAGCCAGGAGGGAAGCTTCTTTACGTGACGCTTCGGACACGATCTGTTTGATGTTCTTGTTGCGTCGGCTGGGCTTCCAATTTGGGTTGCGAAAGGGCTTGTGAATGCTAAAGGTGTCCATTTTGTCCATGAGTATTTGGTGACTCTTGTCGTCTATGGCTGGGTTGATTGGAGCCATGTTTCGTAATTGCTGAAGAGGCTGGTAGTCCACTTGTGTCGTGCTCTTCGTTGACCGCAAGCTGCAGTTGCAGGTATCACTGAGATAGCCGTTTGGAGTCGCGTTTCAAGATCTTGGCGTGTATGAGCTACTAAATTGGCGAAACCCTCAAGCTGCGACCCTACTACCGAACAATTCAAGGAGCGAAAGACATCAATGGCTGCGACTGCACTGTGATAATGGTAAGAGTACCACCCCATCCCCCATCGCACCGATACTGATTAATAGCACAGGAAAGCCCGCATGAACATCAGCAGAATCTCCTCCTCTCCAGGATCATCACCAACGTCGTATGTTCCATGAGGAGTGACACACAATTCGCTTGTACTGACGTCTTACAGGAGAAACTCAACGAGGCTGTGATCGTATTGAATAAGAGCTTGCAAGAGATCAACATACAGAATATGAATGTAGAGCTTGCGGCGCAGATGTTCAAGAACTATCAGTCCAACGTCCTATTCCACCTCGAAGGTTGGTAGAGACTCCAGCAGTCTCTATATACTCTGCTGATAGACTATTACAGCAACCGACAACCTGAAACAACCTTCTTGATAATGGTTCACACAACGGCAGACGTACAGGCTGCAGCGCGAACAGCCAAACCACCTCCAGCTAGGATATGGCAAGCAAGCGATCCTCCCTTCCAAGGCTACCAAGCCGCAGATCCTTCGGGTTGGCAAAAGAGCAATGCAGATACAGCAATAGTGATTGATAATGGTATGGCACTCTTGCGCCGGAGACGGTACCAGACGGAGAGGCTGATTGGACAACAGGCAGCTCGAATGTTCGCGCCGGGTGGTCATTTGACAACAAGCCACGATATACAATCTCTCCGCTTTGGGCAAAATACAAGGATAGAAAGCTGAATCGGTACTACACATTTATCGGAAATGATATCTATGCAGATGGGACTGCTCGCGGCCAAGCAAAAAGCATATACGACCCGGGGAGTAACATTGTCAACAATTGGGACGCTATGGAAGGAGTGCTCGATTATGTCTTCCTGAAACTTGGCGCAAATGCCTCAACACGTGGCATTAATAGGCCACTCGTTATGACCGAACCCGTGGCAAACCTGCCGTACGCACGACGTAGTAAGTAAGCGTGGGATTCCATAATCAATACTGGCTGACACTTCTTCAGCAATGAACGAGCTTCTCTTCGAATGCTACTCGGCACCCAAGGTAGCATATGGCATTGATTCCTTGTTCTCCTACAGCTACAACGGTGGCAATACAGGTCTTGTGGTCTCATCTTCTTACACAGCAACACACGTTATCCCTGTCTACAACAAAAAGCCACTACTTTCTCATGCCACAAGGCTAAATTGGGGTCGCTATCACTGTGCAGAGTACATGACAAGACTGTTGAAGCTCAAATATCCAGCTTTCCCTACGAAGATCAGTGAAGCACAATTCGAAGATCTTGTCAACGACCACTGCCATATCGCACAAGACTACGTCGAGGATATGAGCCACTATCTAGACTGGACAGGGTTAGAAGACCGCGATCACGTTGTCCAGTGGCCATTTACCGAGCAGGTGATCGTCCAGAAGAGCGAAGAAGAGCTTGCTCGCGTGGCAGAGAAGAAGAAGGAAGCAGGACGCAGGTTACAAGAGATGGCTGCCAAGATGCGGCTGGAAAAGCTCATTCAGAAAGAGCAAGAGCTTGAATACTACAAAGACCTACAGAATCGTATTCGTGTCGCAACAAACAAGAAAGACGTCAAGATCATGCTCGAAAGTGACGATTTCGAGGAAGAGTCGCAGCTTAATAAGCGCGTGAAAGACCTCGAAGGCTCGATCCAGCGATCACGAAACAAGGATCTGGGTGAGGATGCTGTCGAAGAAGCCGCGGAACCACCCACGTATCCATTACTTGACATTCCGGACGATCAGCTTGATGAAGAAAGCCTTAAAGCCAAGCGACAGCAACGACTACTAAAAGCTAACCACGAAGCTCGTGCTCGCGCAAGGGCCGAGAAGGAACGTGAACGTGCTCGCAAGGATGAGGAAGAACGGCTTGACACCGAACGTCGTGAGACAGACCTTTCTACCTGGGTCGAAGAGAGGCGTTTAGCACGTCAAGCAATCGTCCAGCGCATCAAAGACCGCGCAAAGGTGAAAGCAGATCTAGGTAACAGGAAGAGTTTGGCGAGTCAGATGAGGATGAAGTCAATCGCAAATCTGGCTTCAGACAGTACCGGCAAGAAGCGCAGACGTGGCGGTAATCCTGATCGTGACGATGACGACACATTCGGGGCTGATGATGCAGATTGGGGTGTTTACCGGACTATTGCTACTGGTGAAGGTAGTGAGGACGAAGATGACGCGGACGAGAATCTGACCAAAGAGCTCCAGGCGATTGAAGCACAGCTCCTGGCTCATGACCCGGATTTCACAGAGAACAGCACCCGTGATGCGCAGTCTGACTGGACCAAGAGTCTCCTGCATGCTTTCACACGTGGTCCATGGCCTTTTGCCCCGGAATCTCAACAAGATAATCATCAAATCCATCTGAACGTCGAAAGAATTCGTGTGCCGGAAGTGGTCTTTCAGCCAAGTATCGCCGGAGTGGATCAAGCTGGAATTGTGGAAATCTGCGCTGATATCTTGACGCAAAGGCTAGGCTTGGACAGCATGAGCGGAGATCGAACAGGTCGTGGTGCCGCCGTTTTAGGCGATGTTTTCTTGACTGGAGGATATACTATGTTTGATGGGTTTGAGACGAGACTGCGGACGGATCTGACGTCTTGTCTGCCCACGGAAGCACCATTGAAAGTCAGGAGAGCAGCAGATCCAATTGTGGACGCTTGGAAAGGTGCAGCTCAGTGGGCTGGTGACAAGGAGCGGAGCAGAGAAGGGTGGATTACTAAGGCGATGTATGAGGAAATGGGTAGTGAGTACATCAAGGAGCATGACTTAGGTAATGCTGCTTGAGAGGATAGTCGTCAGCAGGGGGTTATGCTGAGCTGTGGATAGTGATGAGGATGTAAGAGACGACCAGAGATCAATTATGTGTCTCAACGAATCGGTTCTATCATACTTCTTCTGATGTGCCAAATAATAACCTTTTGCATGCGAATCAACATTTTCCGATCAAGCACTTATTGTTTTGAGTAACTGGAGCTGTAGAGTCATGGTAATACTTTCATAACTACATAGCCAACCATATTCTAAATTCGTAATTGTACATTTTATCCCTTTCTCTCTTCAATCAACCTCCGGCACAGGCAATCCATCCACAATCTTCATCCTCTCCAACCCCAACGTCTCCATCGCCTCCTTCGCCAATTTATTCCTCAACGCCCTCGTCTCCTCCTCACTAACCAACACAAACTCCCACTCCAACAACCTCGTACTCTCCGGAACTCCATACTCCTTCGCCTGCTCCTTCGACACCGTCTTAATATCCACAATCAGACTCTCCTTGACCCCAAACACCGCATCCGAACTCTCATACTTGTCCCCTCTCACATACAACGCCGTAATCAGATTATCATACCCGCTCTTCTCAAACATAAAATGCATGTGTGCGGGTCTATACGCATGTCGTCCCAGCCACTTCAGCAGCTTGCCGACAGGTCCGTCGTGCGGGATTGGATATTCCACCGGCACGACCGCTTTGTACCAGAACTTGCCGTCTTTATCACTGTGCAACACACCCCTGCCATCCGGCTCTGTTCGGCCAGCCCGCTGCACGTCGTAAAACCCCTCTGAATCCGTCTCCCACACATCAATCTTGACGCCGGGGATCCCCTTGCCCTGACTATCTTTGACACTGCATACACATATCATAGGCTCGCCTTTGTCATCATGGCTTAGCTCCTCACCCATGCTCAAATCCGCCGCGTCGTGTGTATGAAATGGGCCTAGTACCGTGCCCTCCGTTGCGCCTTTCGGCTTGGGATGATCAATATTGTCGACCAGCAAACTCAGACCCAGAATGTCGCTCAAGAGGATGAATTCCTGCCGCACATCTGTGCTGATTTGGCCCGTGGCTGTTAGGAATTGGATCCCTTGCATCCATTCATTCGTGCTGAGCCGGGTTTCGCGCGCGAAGTCGTGTAGGTGCGTGACGAGACGGGAGAGGAGGTAGCGGGTGCGTGGGTCGCTGCATTGATTGTTGATGCGGATGGTGTTTTCGGTTATGTTTTCGATGGTTAGGTCTTTGAGGGTGGGGATAGAGGGGGGAGGAGCTGAGATGGCCGGGTTGGGGGAGGTGGAGGAGGAGGCCATGGTGCGAGCTGTTTGGGTTGGTATTTGGCGAGGGTGCGAGGGGTGAGCAAGTGTAGTTGGACTGCTTGTGGTATAGAGCAGCGGCGCGGAGCGGGTGTTTGCATTGTTGTTCGGCTTGGCCACGCGGTAGTTGTTCTCAATGTGGGGGTGAGATGAGGGGCTTTTGCCATGACTCGACCTGCGACAATGATGAAACACGGTCTGTGACAGCACAAAAAGGGCGTCGTTTTCAATGAAACGCATGTCGATATAAGTACTTGATCACTACAGAATGCTCTTCATTAGAAATAGAGCTAGCAAATATACTCCAGCTCGACATAGCATGGTCGAGTCCGCCGAGGCAACCCTGCTGCATCCAGCAGCTCAACACCACCACTGGTGATAAATTATTTCTGCTCAGCTTCTTCCACCCGTGACAGGAGGAGGTAGAGACGCTGCTTTACCATTCCAAGCAGGTACACCAAATACTCCACTTGACCCTCTTACAATGTACTCCCTAGCAAGACCAACAACATGAAGGTGGCCCATCTCTTTGTCTGTGACAGTAAACCACAGAATCGTAGTGTTCTTGTCACCATCCCAGTTATAGCGATCGAAAATGTATACTTTGTACGCTAGATCTCCAACCCACGCTGAGCCGACCTTCCTGGTCTTGACAGTACCAGCAACGGCGTAAGAAAATCCTCCAAGAGCATAGTACCAGTCTTTGTCAAGCTCTGGTGTGGCGTAGAACCCAACCCAACCACTACTGAAGGCCTTGATGCCCCCGGTGCCTGAGTCCACAAAAGAGAAGGCAGCGCTGGCATAGTGTTTGGCAGTTCCCAACACAGCTGCCTTAAAGGCGGGAATATCGTTCATGATGTCCTCTGGTTTGTTCGCGAAAGTGGTGCCAGTATTGTCCAGGTAATGGCGCAAGTTGGTGGCTGCGTGTCCGTAACTGCTGGGGACGGCTTTGAGCAGGTTGCTGTACTCGATCTTGTGTAATCTGTCCTTGATTCCTGGATCTTCTCTTCCCCAGACGCCTTGACCGTCACCTGATGGCTTTGGTGGATCAGCTGGTGGGCCTGGGATAACTACTCCACCGTTGTCCAAAATCGGGACTGCAGTTGCAAAGCCAGTGAGAAAGGTAGAGGCGAAGAGTGCTAGAGGAAGCCAGTGAGTGAAGAAGTACATCTTGTCGTCTGAGGCGAGAGAGGTATCGGAAGATTGCTTTGGCTAGTTGGAGCTAAGCTGTTTGTTCGTGTGTCTTGAAGAATATTGTTGAGATCTGATACACCCATGTCGACAGGAAGAACAGGAGTCTTTTTATATGTCAGCCAAAGCACACACAGCCTCACAGCAACATGACTGCGCAGCATCTGGACTTGTTCTTGCTATATTTGGCAACGGACGTGAGTAGCATACTCCATATTATGCAGTCTATAGTTACTTGCAGTCACCCATGGTCACTTGCGGTCAGCCACAATAGCTGGGCAGAGGCTGTACAAGTACAAGGTCGCCTGATTATTGTCTTGGCAGCATGTACCACACGTACACTTCTATTCGTGGGCAGGTAATGTAAGACCCGAGTGCAGCTGTAGTTTCCATTATCCCTCAAATTGCACGGTGCAAGATGAATGACTGCGTTTCAGCAACATGGTAGCAAGAAAATCCTCAGACCAAGTGCTCAGACAATGGCGCACCCTACCCCGTTTCAAAATTGAGTATCTATCCAGTCATCTTCACAACCTAGGATGTAGCTGAGTTTGTACTTTAATAGGCACCCATCCTAGGCCTACCTTATTAACAGTGTGACAGGGTGGAGGAGGTCTAGCTAATATAAAAGTACTCCAGCACTCCTCACACTAGGGCTTGGGAGAGTAGTATCGAGATCGGAAATCGACATCTGAACTGGGGTAGGACTCCCTGTAACCTGCCTGTCGTCCTTCTCTACACCAAGCTCATCCACCTCCCTCCTCACCTTCAACAATCCCGACCTCCTCCTCCCACCACCCCTTAAACACCTTCAACCTCTCCGTCCTCTGCCTCGCCATCTCCTTCCCCGCCCTCGTCTTCATCATCCCCTCCAGCTTCTCCAATTTATCCACAAAATGCCCAATCGAATCATTCATACTACTGCTCAAACCCGCTTCCTCACCTCCTCCCTCGTTTTCCAGCTCCAGAACCTTCTTACATCGCACACTAGCACCATACGTAAATGCCCTCCCCACACCCACTGCTCCAATCGCATCAAGCCGATCCGCATCCTGCACTATGCCCAGCTCGGGCAGTTTCGCCAGGACATTTGTCACTGCGGCGGGGTTTTTGATTTCGTGACTATAGCTTACGTTATTGACGATGTCTTGCACGTTCTGTGCCATCGAGGGTGGACAGTCCACAGACACTAGGAAGTTCTGAGCTAGACGTGTCGAGTCGTCGGCGGTGGTGTGGTATTTACGATCCCCGACGTCGTGGAGGAGCGCAGCGAGGATGATCAGAGTGCGGTCGTATGATGGTGCGTCAGTGATGCGTGGCCTCTGGACTTCTTCTATGTACAGATGGAGCGCAAGGTTTGAGACACGTTTGATGTGGTCGTAGTCGTGTGAGGAGTCGTAGCGGAGCATGTAACGTTGGACATAGGCTTTCGTTCTGGTGATGATAACGTGGTAGTCAGTTTTGGAGGTTTCTACTGGCA
>Ga0115846_100413_pt1 | contig 23001 bp, 10 predicted proteins | sample InSIn5gowninarea_2_FD_83860 | JGI IMG/M metagenome (GOLD analysis project Ga0115846, IMG submission 83860) | reverse complement strand
CTCGTCATTTTCGACGTAGTTGATGTGGCGTTTTGTGTGACACTTTCGTTCACCTGTCCAACAGAGACCTGTGTATCCGAATGTAAAACGCCAGGGTCGAGTGAAGGTGCTGTCGTGTTGTCTCCAGGCACGTGACGTGGTGAGACCCCATGCATTGGCTGTGTTGAAGACATGGTTTTATCTTCCAGAACTAGAGGGACAACTTGTGGGAAGATCGGATTTTGTGGTTCAGGATCGGTTGCAACTGTTTTCTTTTGCTTTCTCTGTATTGCAGGCATGTTGTCTGAGGCTGTACAAGTATTGTTCAGATATAGTGTAAGATAGCGTTCAGTTCCCCGTTTGTCTTCTGGTGACTCCTTGACCCCTGCACCATCTTCTAAGTGACATTTGGCACTTTGAAATAGCCACCAAGCTAAAGCAGCAATCTCATGGAATTTGTAGCGTTGATGGCCGAAGTTCGCTAGGAATTGAGTGTGCTTGAAGTCAACCGCTATGCAGCAGGTCTGAGTAGCTAGACTGTTGTTGCGGTTTGCTCCAGCGATGGTTTGAACTCGTGGTTGGAGTTTGAGATAGCATTGAAAACACCCATATTCTTTCAACGCCTCGTCCAAATCAATTTGAATAGTGTGGCCTTCTCTACCAGCAATGCCACCAGACCAGTGCTTGCCCACTGCAAATGGGTTTGCAAATTTCTCCCATTGAACATCAGTCTTCTCTGCAGACATACACTTTATAGCACGAATGCCATATGGCCAATTGTGTTTGTTTAGAAAATCGTTGTCGTTCCAAGAGTGCATTAAATGCTGGCAGAGATACCCAGCAGTGGCAATTTCCTCTTCTGTAACTGAGAAAGTAATGGGTATTGTTTGACAAAATGGTCTGATCAATTTTGTAATACTCTTGAATGGGCCTTTCTCTTTGATTGATCGTGTAGGTTCAAAGAGACTGGCACTGTCATCGAGCTTGAAGGACTTCGCAAATCTGTCATCAGAATGCACAAAGACAAAGGAACACTGCTGTATGGTGGCTCCCTCATGTAAGACGTAGATGTTGCGTCTGTCTGTGGTCTTCTGGCTCTTCGACACCCCCAAAGCCAAGGTCATGCGCTCTGGGACAGGACAGGAGGAGGAGGTGGTGGTGAATCTCTGGATCGGTCAGCTAAAACTCAACGGCACGTTCTTTTACTTACACATACTCTGCATCCCAGACTTCAGACATGAGCTCCCGAACTCGATGTTGAAGCAGACTACCGTCCACTGTTGGCAACGCCATAAGTTGATTGATATGACCTGCAACAAAAATGAGATAGATGAACTGCTAACAATACTGTGGAGCGATGGCCAAATTTCGTAACAGGTTCTTGTAGCCATGGCTGTAGTGAATACACATCCACTCCAAGACGCGACTCGAGGCTGACAGACACGTGACTGTGGATGTTTGCCATTCTTGCACATTTTCACCATCTGGTAACAATCGTGACAGATTGAGGACATAGCAATCAAAGTATGAAGGCACTCTGAAAGCTCGACAATAGTGACCAGGTAAGGTTTACCCCGTGTGGTGGTTAATCATCTTACCGCAACATCAAAATCCTCTAGAACCCTAAGAGCCTCCTTTTGTCTCGACAGGAGTGGTAAAGACATCGGCTGCAGGGTGTCTTCTGTTCATGTGGTCAAAGGAGGACTCAAATCAAGTCAAGATCAAACAAGTGTAGCAGAACATCTGAAGCCTGATGGTCAATCTTGCTTTTTGCTGTCTATCATTTGAGAGGACAAAGGCGAACCACAAGATCTGCCCCTTAATGTGGTGCTGAACATAGCTGCAGCTGGATAGTGACTCGTTCAGGGTGAGACCTCCGGTTGTGATTCGGGTTGCGGGTCGACGTTGAGAGCAGTATACGTTGTCTCCGAGAGCATTGTCGTCTCGGAGAGAATTTTCATCCCGGAATGAGTCCTGAAGAACAGCTAGGTTTTCGAAGGGTCTGGCTGAAACATTTTCCATTGTTGGACAGTATTTATGGATTGTGGACTGTGTTGAGATGCCGAGACTTGAAGCATTCAAAGCCACAGGTGGTAGCGGACACAAGAAACTCCATTGCGGTTGCACTCCCCTTCACGGAGTGGGTCAAATCAGATCTATGTCAAGCCACAGTAGTCCATGCTAAGCAGATTTAGCCAATACGTTGGCTTGCTCCAGGACAGCGTTGAATTGGTTTCATGGATGGTTCTGGAGTCCGGCAACAAGGTAAAGTAGAAGTCCAGACTTCAGTACAGGACCGACACAACAAACAACAAGAATTGATCATTGAAATTGATTGGAGGACGAGCAACAACAGACAAACCTATGTGCCTCATGGATTCAATACTGACGAAAACAAGGATGAAACCGGCGACCGAGAGTACGGATGGCCTGAAAGCAAGGAAGAAACATTTCCGCTGAAGCAGTCCGTGGCATATCAGAAGTGGTCTAACAGAAATCCGAGGACTCAGACAGGATCTTGGGAGAAACCACAGTGGTCTTGCTTGAATATATATGAATGAATATGAGCTGAACACAAGATATAGGATATTGCCACGTGACTTCTATGGTCTTAACAAGGTCAAGACTGACATTAGCGCTAAGTCCCGTGACGCTTGCCGTACTTGGCTTAGTGAGTTTTAGCCTGCAATCCCCAAACCAAAACACCCACACTTTGCGCTCAATTACTCCTCCTTTACAGTAATAACATACTCACAGCTTCCGTGTCACCCTTCGCGTGATCCTCAACTCGGCGTTTCCCCTCCCCTGCATACAAATTCGTGAACCTCTACATTGCTTGCTCGAAGCCGCAACTTGTATCTCTGGTTGAGCTCCTCGAGAGTAGGCTGAATGGCAGACCTTCAGAACATTTTGGCCGCGTTGGCAGCGCAACAAAGTCAGAGCGGCACTCCAGCCCAGAACATGCCTCCTCCAATTCCTGGACAACAATACCCTCATCCAGGTTATCCTACGCCACCTGCAGGTCAATTGCCTTATGGACTACCTCAACCTATTAATTCTGGCAGTCTCGACCTAGGAGGTATTAAGCCCATTAGCTCTGGCAGTGTTAGTATAGCAGATGCTATTGCCAAAGCTAGAGACTTTGCCTCAGACAAAGGCTACGATCCAAGGTGTATGTCCGCTTCCTGCTTCTCACTCTGAAATGCGTGACTAATTGCGATCGCAGCCGCCTCTCGAAACGATCCACGCGCCAATTTCCACCAAGGCAGGTCTCCTAGCCCCCCTCGTGGTCGAGACAATTTTCGCGACAATTACAATCCCTTCCGTGACGAACGACGCGGTGGTAACGATCGCAACTCTAATCGAGACAGATCTTTCTCTCCACGCCGCGAACGCTTCGGTTCCCCAGCTTACCGAGACCGCTCTCCTCAAAGAGGCGGCGATGCTGATTCAGAGGTTGTCGCTATTGAAAAGGGCCTTGTCGGTTTGATAATCGGACGAGGAGGAGAGAACTTACGTCGAGTTGAAACCCAGACAGGTGCTCGAGTCCAATTTATCGACAGCGCAGACACTCCAGGCACAAAACGACATTGTCGAGTATCAGGTTCCCGCCAGGCAGTCGCGAGCGCCAGGGCTGAAATCCATAAGATCATCGAGGATAACGAGCTTGCGAAACGAGGATCAGACAAATCCAGAACACAAGGGGAGCCTGTTGAAGCTGTCACTCAAGAAGGGGATAGCTTGCAAGTCATGGTTCCTGACCGCACAGTTGGTTTAATCATTGGCCGTGGTGGAGAAACCATAAGAGACCTACAGGAACGTAGCGGCTGCCATATTAACATTGTCGGCGAGAACAAAAGCCTGAATGGGTACAGACCTGTCAATTTGATCGGAAGCGCCGCGTCACAGAGGCACGCCAAAGATCTGGTATTTGAGATTGTTGAGAGTGATCAGAAAGGTATCAGCATCAAGGAACTACACAGCCGGCGCGATGACCCGTACAACAAGATCAACGATGCCATCCACGTACCCGGCGAAGCAGTAGGCATGATCATTGGCAAAGGAGGTGAGACCATTCGTGAGATGCAAGACCGGACTGGATGCAAAATCAACGTGTCCCCTGCCAGCGGCCGTGATATCGAACGTGAAATCGGCCTAATAGGCACTCGCAATGCTATTGACGCAGCTAAACGCGCCATTCTGGAAAAAGTTGATGCCGTTGGTGCTCGCAGTCGAAGCCAGCAAGATGATACTGTTGACTATGAGAGATATGGCGGTCAGCAATCGACTGCCTATCCGGCCGCAGGTGTTGCACCAGCTCAACCTGCCGGTCAGGCTGCTGGCGGTGCTGATCCATACGCTCCCTACGGTGGCTACGAAAACTACGCGCGTATGTGGTATGCTGCCGTAGCAGCTCAACAACAAGCCGGATCGGGCCACAGTGAACAACGATGATACCGCTCCCAAGCACAGTGACCAGGCTAGTGACGACTTGCTGTTTCGCGCTCTCTTGGCTTGACCTCGCATGCACCATCATCGACTATGATCCATCGTGTGATTGGCACTGCAACGTTGACCTGCATCTCGCTCGCATTCAAGTCATGGTCATGTTTACACGATTCTGCATCCTGGTGTTTCTGAATTGAACCCCCTCGACGCCAACCAGCTCGGACTCTTTTGACTCGCCCGCATCGCAATCCTGACTGATCTTGCCTTTGCGTTCTCTGGCATGTGGCGTCCATGAAAACGTGCTTGCGTATTTTCCAACTCACGCGAGTGCTTATGAATCTTGCTTGGAACCTTTACGCTTGGTGAGACTGCTGAGGCCAGAATGGAACATGTACCAGGCTGCACTACCCGCGCTGGAATGTATGCAATTAATGAAACGAACGCAAACGTGTCTCGCGACGGTCTCACCTTATGGTGTGCACGTTTCGAATAACTAAATTCGGAAGAATTGCTGGCATTTGACAAAAGTATGACTCGCTTGCAGTTATTCGATACACATGGTGCTGACTACAACCTTGCTTTGAACTCTTTCTTTATCAAGAGGTCATCTCGCCAGCAGCTGGTGAGGTACAGTACAGCAGATAATGGCAGCGATATCACAAGTAGCAGTAAAGACTTGAGTGGCTCAAAAGCAAAACCAGACAGGGATGTTTCCAAGAAATAAGAAAATGAAGTGGCCAAGTTGTGGCGTTTGCAACACCCACTTGTCTCCGCCTGGTTGCTAAGTACAAGATCGTCCTTTATTGCTCTCGTTGTCTTTGTTTCCCTTTGATCTCCAAGGCATGTAATCATCTCGTCTCTGCTTGTGCCTTGGTCGATTTCCTTTCGCAGCTTCGTCGCTGTCTGTCTGACGTGGTAAGACTCTTGGCATGGTGCGGGCGAAATGCTCACCGTGCTCCAACGCAGCAGTACGACGATGAGCGCGTGTGTTAGGAAAGTGACTCAAGCAGAGGACTGAAACGGATACCAGTCAGTCGTGACTTATGCGATCAGATCAAATCATGAATATCCTCGAATCTTCATCGGAAACGCGCGCGTCTTGCGTCGTCGAGGAATGAGTGCAACGACTGGCCATCCGTTCTTCAGTTTTGGTCCCCACTTATTTTTGGGCTGCGCGGCTAATTGCCTGATACCTTCACTGCAGCCCAGCCCTATCAATTTCTATGAGGACGGACCCGAGATGTATGGCTGCACCATGATTCTATACTTGGGCTCGAGTGTGGTTGTGAAACGTGCGAATGTGCTGTTTCACCTCAATCAACCCACGTAAAGTCATGTGTTGCAGCCTTGTGGCTGAGCCTGGACGAGACAATGGAATGCGGTAAGTACATTCACCTTCCTCTGTTTACCGCATTATGCCCTATCCATTCTCCAGCTTTGTCACCTAACATCTCTTCGTTTCCTTTCGTCACTTGTTGCTGTCTGGCTGCTTGAGCCAGGGAGTGTTGCTGCAACATCCGCTGGTGGTGTGCCATCTGTTGTTGTTGTGCAAGCATTTGTTGTTGTTGTGGAGTCATCTGCTGCATCTGTTGTATGGGGAGTTTCATCTGCTGCATTTGGTGTAGCTGTGCGGCATTGAGATGGCTCATATTCTGCATGTTCATCATGCCAGGTGGCATCTGGCCGTTTTGCATCATTGCCCTCTGTCGAGCAATCATGTTTGCCTGATTCATTTGCATTTGTCCAGGCATATTCATCTGACCAGCTTGAGCAGGGAACATAGGCCCTTGCCCGCCAAGGTGAGCCAGAGCCATGTGATTTTGCATAGGACCTCCAGGTGCAGGCGTACCTGAGTTGGGGGGCATAGTAACCATAGGCCCTCCCTGTGTAACCTGCGGACCAGACATTGCTGAGTGCATATTCTGCATCATGGCTGGATTTGGCTGACCCATATGTGCGCCATGATGGACCTGCATAGGATGTCCGTGGGTCATACCTGGATGTCCCATACCAGGTTGGGCGGGGTATTGATGGGCCATCATCCTTGCGAGATACTTCTCCCTGTGATTATGGCCGACTTCGAATTCTTCCCGCGTGGTTACTCCAGCTCCTGTAGACCGAAGCTTCTACCGTCGTTTGCGCGTTCAGTAGCAAGCAATGTAGGATACAATGTCGCAACGCCGGTGTTGCGCTCGATCGCGCTTGTCACAACCTTATTATCCTCACATCGGCAGTCAATACTCGTTCGCGGTGGTGTGAGTTGCTGGAGAGTCGTTTGAGCAGGGTAGAGATAGGTTTAATGGCGTCGATTGCGGTGACGTGCATGCATCCAAAGTGTCAAATCCAAGAAGTTTCGCCAATGTCGGTAGGTGTTAGGAACACATCGTCTCAACTATGTTGCGACCAGAACAAGTAATATTCGTAAAGTGTGCCTTGTTATGTTGCGTGAGCGAGTTGATCTATCAGCGACGGGGGCTTTTGGGATTACAGTCGCGACTTGGGGATCGGCGACGTTCCGGTGAGCGAACTGAGTTAGTTTCGCGATAACGTCCAATATAATACCAGATAATTCTCAACGAGCGTGATGCGGGAACGGAGAGGCCGAAAGATCTCAATACCGACGGCGACGACGACAATATGGCGACAATGGTGTATGGTTGGCGTTTGGGTGGCTGGTGGTGTTAGAGGAGACCTTGGGAGCGTCGCAGTTACAGTACAGCGAAGTTGAAGCCAAGTCCCGGGGATCAACGGAAGTCTCCTGATCGGTGCTAAGATTAGTTTGCCGCGTTTGCACATCGATCTCCAATGTATTTTTGCAGAACGAAAATGATTATTTTACTCGTATTCAACCATAACAGCTGCAACCTATTCTTCTTCTGCCAATGACCACTTCCAACCACTTGAAAATGTCGGATTCACACTGACTGACGATCCCCTCCAGCTCGAACTGCTCGAGCTGTTTGAATTGCAGGAATCTGCCTGTGGCTAATCACAATCGGTATGCACAATACCCTTCTCGTTCTCAATATCGCTTTCCAAGGATGCAAATCTTTACCTTACTTCTTAATCACAGCAGAATCGTCCATGAAGATACTTTCGGTTCGTCCTCCCAGACGAGCTGCTACTTGCCAGTATTCTTTGTCTGAGGAAATCCTCGCATCTGTTTTCTCCTTTCAGTCATCGTGCAGCTGCGCTAACATTTGCAAAGTAGTACAGGTACTATCATCTGACGTCTCTGTTCAATCGACATAGTCTCACGGTACGTTCCCCGACATCACCCTCTTCTCTACCTGTCTCCTATGATCGAAACCTTTTCCACATTCGCAGTTTTCACGGTAGCCCTCGCCTTAGAACCTAACTAGAGGGCCGGTGACCGTCGCAATACCTTCCTTGGATGTCTGAGGAGAAACCACAACATCTTCCGTGTTCATAAGCATTTCTTGATGCACTGACTGACATTTGTTCAGGATATATCTACTTGTGTCACTTCATTTCGCTTTTCGCAATCCGTCGTATTAGCATCATATCTGCAAGTCGATTTTCACGACAGAGCATTAGGACAAGAGTTTATGAATCTGGTACTTCTAGCAATGTAGACAGCGTTGGATATATTATTGTGCTATCCACTACTAGTACGCCTTGTAGGACAATCAATTGCTTCACTTTCCAAATGAGCTTTCTTCTTCGTTGTTTGGCTGCTTCCTTCCTTTCGTACCCCCGATTTGCCCTTGTAATACAGTTTCTTCCACTCTGTCAACGCCGGCGCTCTGCTAGCCTCTGGGTTTGCTGCGCTAAAATTTCGATGCTTGAAAGACGAGTCTAGAGCGTAGGACAGATCACGACTTGGTCGTGCACAGAGCACCAGGCAGTAGTAGTAGCAAAAGGATCCTGAAGCTTCGTTATATCTTCACGGCTGCTTTTCGCTGGCTGTGTGGCTGTAATTCCCTCATTCGATATGCAGAACTCTTTCAACTCATGAACGCGCCGTTAGAGGTTTCAAAGATCTTCGCACTCCTCCTCGCATCAATAAACAAATCCTCACACTCGGCTACATCGTCAGGGTTAATCTCCTGCCGTCCATTCACCTTGGCCAGAATGCTGGCAGGCGTAAGCAACTGTAGAGCGTACCGCAACGATACCTTTGCACCGTGCTCCGAGACCTTCGCCAGTGCCGGCTCTGATATCTGAACGCCCTCCACCCTAGCCCTTATTCTGATGATCTGTTGTATTTCCTGTGGCGTGTACGGATGTGTCGGAATGATGAGTAACCTCGCGAGTAGATCCGGCGGTACACCGTGAGCAGCCACAATATCCTGCGTACCTCGTATGACCGTATTACCTCGATTCGACGCCAATACCACGATTGGAGATATTGGCTGTTCGAGCGCTTTGTTGAGGTATGTGAAACACTCGATATCCAGCATATGGACTTCGTCGATGAACAGCACTCCGGGTACTAGCTCCGCAACTCCTTGGTCGATATATCTGCTGACGACCTTATTGATTTCTGCACGTAGTTTGTCCGTGATCTCAGTCTTCTTCGGCTTCATTAGCTGTCCCATCATGCTCATAACATCCTGACCGCCTTGTGGCCTCGCGTTTGCGACATCCAAGTCATGTAATGTGACATCCTGCACAACTTCCTTTCGGTTGTGTACTTCTCGCTTGGGCACTGGCACATACTCTTCTGCTTCCAGATCGAACTCTGTCGCATAAGCATCAGATCGTCCAACGCGCTTGCAAGCTCCTGTGTTGGCTTCGATATAGATGATGTCTCCAACAGCCACTCTCTCCTTTTGTATAGCTTCGTAGATACTCGGATCCAATCTCAACTTCTTCGTTCCCTTGGCACTCTTCAATGTAATGATCAGATGACTTATCGTCCTTCCATACCCGCCAAGTGGGTTTTCTGCCTCCTCTGGTATCAACTCCGTTACCTCTCCTTCGTAAACCTCTTTCGTTTCCCTGACCCTCAAACCGATCGCCCTTCGAAAATTCTCCATAAGGGCTTCGGTCTTCTTCACCTCAGCACTAAATACCTCGCTCGCTACGATCGGGCAGAATGGCACCTTGGTCCCTAGTTCTTGTGCAACTGCGAGAGCAAGGGCAGTCTTACCAGTGCCTGGCCCACCTGCGAGAAGGACAGCGCGGCCAGAGAGTTTCTTCGCACGGATGAGATCAACGACAACACCGCAAGCTTCTCTTGCTGCAAGTTGACCAATAAAGCCATGATTGCTGGAAGCATCCGCCGTACCATCAGGACGCAGGCCGAGACCTTTGATGTGGGTGTGAGCGGCGGTGCGGTGGTCGCGGCCGCTTGATTTGACTTCTGTTATGTTGACCATTTTGGTGTATTCTAAATAATGATTTGCATGGGCTGAGTAGGTATTACACGTCCCAATACGTGTTTTCGAGGAGTGCGATCAGTTTTGAAGTATGTGAAAGGTAGATTGGGATACTTCTGTGAGGCTTTGTAGTGGTCAAGAAGTGTAGTTGTGTTGTTGCTGGAAATGCGCAAGATGCAGATCTCGAAATTCCGCAGACGGTTTTACCAGCATCACTTTCTTCTCTTCTGCATTCTACCACAACATCGAACCACTTCCCACAACAGATCGCATCACCGTCAGGATCGCAGAAAAGCCATTGTCGAACGAATTACCTGATTATGTTATGAGCTTCTTGTAATCAGTGATCCAAGAGCTACCATTTCCTGCTGCTATGGCAGCCATAGCAGTCAAGCTTCGGCCTGTCGAAGTCTCACCAACAACTCTCCAATACAGTGTACCAAAATACAAACCTCGACCATTCTACCAAGTCAAGTTCTATCCCAACGATGACGCAAAGAAAACGTTATCACAACCATGGCTGGCCCAAACAGATCCCATGATGCCTCCTTATCCTTACGGCAAAAACGTTCCATTCGAAGAAGCAAATCATGGTTTATATGGCGGCGCCACCATTCAATCAGGGAACAAGATCGCTGACGGACGGAACAAAGGCAAGACATTACGGAAATGGTACCCTAATGTTCGGGTTGAGAAGCTACGATCTGATGCGCTAAATGTCGAGATGTCTATACCAACTACAGCAAGGGTAATGCGGACGATACAAAAGGTTGGTGGCCTAGACAATTATGTGCTTGGACCAAAGCCGGCCAGGATAAAAGAGCTTGGGTTGCTGGGGTGGAAGTTGAGGTGGTTAGTCATGAATTCTGATGCCGTGAGGGAGAAGCATGAGAAACAAAGAAGGGAGTTGAAGTTGCCGAAGACCAATGCGGTGGACACGAGTTTTGAAGCAGCTTGGGCGGATGAGGAGGTTAGAGGCGAAATCTTGCAGAAGATGCATGCTGGTTGGGAGGCATTAGGGAAGAAAGATCAGAAGTTTACCAAGCATGTGAGGGAGGGTATGAATTGGGAAGGAAGGGTACCCGAGTTGCGTGCGCTAAAAATACATGATCCCAAGCTTATGAAGTTACCGGAGACAATAGAGGTAGAGGAGTCACGATTTGAGATGAAGGAAGTTCCTAGTGGGTGGGGTATACAAGAGGTTGTACAGGACAAGAAGCCGAAGTTGAAGGTGTTGAACAGAGGCGGATATGAGGGAGATGGCAGGGCAGTCATCAGAGGACGACTTGGGAGCAACAAACCTGTTACTCTGAGTCAAGCTTCTACGGCTGAAGAGGTAGAGGCTGCAAAGGAAGAGGAGGTACAAGATGGTGGCTTTGAGAGCAGGGTGTCTATTCGATTCCAAAAGGTTAGGTAATTTTGTATAATAAATATATACCTCTACGCAGACCACTTCATCCGCAATAATGCCATCGAATATCAAAAGATGCCATACTAATTCAGACACATCGTGGGTAGTGGGAGCCTTTGGCTTGCGCTCGAGCTCGAGCTTTAGCATAGATGGAGGTTTCTGAGGCCGTCAAACTGAACTGCCGTCCAATACATAATATAAACCTTCCCGCTCACAACGACATAAATTACTGAACATCTCATATTACTAGCAGCTCAATGCGATTCGATTAAACTCTCATCGCTGGCCTCACCGCCGGCCCGCTCATCTGTCCAGAAAATGTCCATAATACTATGATCCATGTCGCATCTCACCATCCCCTCTACCCACCGAGGACTAGATGTCAACCCTGAAAACGATGGAGCGGAGTCCTTCGAGGTTACAGTCCGTTTCTCAGCCTCTCTACCTGACCTGCCTCTCTCGATCCCTCTCAGCGATGCACCCACAACAGCTACCCTAAAACAGCGCATCCGACTCTCACTTCCAGATGACCTAAAGAACAAACGGATACGTCTGATCCATGCCGGAAAGGCCCTCGACGATGCCACACCTCTCAGCACCTCCCTCAAACGCCCTGTTTCCCGCCCGCCCTCTCGCATACCAACACCAGGCCCCTACGATTCCGGCGCTGAAACCGACACTCCAACGGCCAGATCGAAGCTCAAGGGCAAAGCGGCCGTCCGAGATCCTCCCCTTCCGCCACAACAGCGCATCTACATCCACTGCTCCATCGGCGATGTTACTCTCTCCGACTCAGATCTGGCATCAGAAGCCGCACTAGCGACCACCGAACCAGCAACACCTACAGAACAGTCCGAAGAGCAGAAAAAGAACAGCAAAGATGCAAGCGCAACCACAACGCCAAACCCTCGTGGCTTCGACCGTCTCCTCAATGCAGGCTTCACAGTCGCCGAAGTCCAGTCTCTCCGTCTGCAATTCATGTCCATACAAGCGCATACACATACGCCAGATACCATGCCTAGTCCGAACACGCTCCGTGCGCTAGAAGATCAATGGCTAGATAACTCCAATGCAGGAGGTGGCATGGCCAATGGTGTTGAAACGGACGGTCTACAGGGCTTGAGTCCAGGCGGCGACGACGACAGCAGGGGTGCACTGGACGATATGATATGGGGTACTACAATGGGTTTTTTCTGGCCGATCGGTTGTCTGATATGGGGCACTCGGGAGATTGGGATATTTAGTCCGAGAAGGAAGATTGCTATTGTTATTGGTATTGCTCTTAATCTGGGGTTGGGGTTTGTCAGATGGGGTGGTTGAGGAATGATTGACCAACCCAAAAGACAAATATCCCTTTGCCATCGAACGAGTAGCTTGGGGCAATCTCTGAGATACATAAATTGAGCCAAAGAGCAGTCCCAGCTCAATCTATCAGCATTACCTTACCACCCAACAACCTAGGTACTTACTATACTGGCAAGCATAACATATACACGTACACGTATCACATCAAACCCGAAACCGAAACAGATTCAGAAAACACAGTTCTTGTCAAGTCAGACATATCATTGTCGTTGATCTATCTATCTACCTTATCCACATATAGCAGAATGCTTAGCTACTATCGCATTGGCATTGCATTTCGTATCCAAGCAATCCAATGTAATTCGTTCCATCTGGTTAGTATCCATTAGTTCCATTGATTCCGAATCCAGTACCTATCGTACAACTCTCATCATCATCATAGGCGAAGTCGTGCATCGCAGCGTATCGTTATCGTATCACGCACAAAGGAGATCCATGTTGTGTTGTGTTGTGCAGTGCAGTGCACTAAGTATTGTAAATGAGCGTGTCTCGCCGATAATAGCATGGTATAGGTAGTTGTAGTGTAATATGTCCGACTTTCGGCTTTTTTTGTTTTTGTTTGTTGGTTGCGTACAATACCGTATGCAAGCATGCGTGCGTGCACTGAGCTCACTGGGGGAAGAGGGCGGAGTGCGTGCGTGCGATGCAGTGCGGTATGGTGTTGTACGTCCACAGCTAGCTGACTAGCTAGCCAACGAAGTAACCAGCCAGCCAGCATGCTGTGGATGGGGGCCCGGATAAAAGCCCTCTCACGGAGCTCCGATTGAACTCACACGATGAATGTACGACACACTTCTGCCCGACGAGCGAGAACACCTTTCGTAGCTAGTGTTCTCTGAAAATAGGATATATGGTATGGGCGAAGTGTGTGTGGTACAGGATTGACCTCGGTTACATGTAATCCGAGTATAGATCGTGACATGTACGAGCTCGAATGATCGGAGGATTCTGGAGACTGGGGTTATCCGGAGGCTCAACATCCAGCGCACATCTGGCGCCTTTCGGTTTCAACTTTCACTTTCACAATTCCACCCCCCAAAGAAGGGAGGGAAAGGAAAGAGGAAGGAAGTAAGAGGTTGTCATGAGATGTTCCCTTTCGAGAATTTTGTATTCCGGTTGAAAACAAGACCTGCTTCGTCCTCGAGATATCGGGTAGTCTCCATTCACTCTACTATCAACCCCGTGAAGGGGAGGTAATAGGTGTGGAGGGGTAGTGATATATGATCGATGGCGACGCCAAGCACGATTGGTGAATCGCGGACGTCTAGACTTATAATTCCATTTCATCACGCGACTCTGAAGGGCGATAGCCTCGCTGTACCACATTTCGCAAGCGAGCGGAGGCAAGCAAGCTAGTGGGTAGATAGATGCGAGGTTGCGCAGTTGCCACACAGGTTTTTGGTTAAACCAAAAACAATCCAACTCAACTTCATTTCTCACAAATCACTTATGCATCAAACTCTGTTGAACCTCTCCGAAGATCAGCAACGAGAAGTAAGAGAGGGAAGTGAAGGGGCTGCCTGTAGTTCGCGCACTCACACCGACACCGAAGGTGTGGGGAGGGGAAGGTACACTGGGAGCTCCAAGGGATCGGAGGGCTGCCATGAAGGAATCGGACGGGGCACGTCACAATCTCCACTGTCACATCTGAGGATGTGATGGAAGAGAGGAGGAAGACTTGCAAGCAGAGGTCTAAGTGCGCTTTCAGAGAAGGGGCAGGGAAGGAACTCGTGTCCCTCGAAGATCAAACACATATAGCATTTCTCATACAACAGAGACACACCGCTTTCTCATTCCTATGAGCCTGCTTTTCGTTCTCATGCTCAAGAGACATTGCCTCAATTGAGTAGGTGAGATGTTGTGCAGGTGGGTAGGAACTCTCTTAACCTGAGCTTTGCGTGAGTCGTGTATCGAAGATATGGTTGATGATTGATGGTGTCACTATCCGTGGTTATTACTATTGTTGTTGTTGCTTTCGCTTCGTCTCGTTCGGTATCGTTATGATACTCGATTCAAATTACGCGTTCAGTGGTAGGGAGAAGAAATGTATTGTTGTTCATTGATATTCATTGTAATTCAGCTTCAGCGTTGAGAACTCTGTTCGAGCTTCATATTTTGTTGTCACCAAGGTGGCTGTGCATGTTGGCTGTTGGACGAGCAGTCTGTGCGTACGCTGCAGCTTTGTCGTCGCCGAACGGATCTTCCCTAGAGTACCCGGGCGCCGGTTCAGCTGGTACTTGGCTATGCACATCATTCAGAGGCACGTCTTGAAACGTCTTGAAGCGATCTTGATGGTCAGAAGTGAAATCCATGGGCCTAGAGATTGAGGAATGAGCCCGACCTTCCATCGGTGATGGATATAGCACTTCATTGATGTTTGGCGCACCACCTTCGCCTCTCGTCATGTCGCGTCCGAACCAGAGGAACAGGGCTCGAACGATACCCATCAAGAGTATGGTAACCCAGAGGAGGACGACAAAGGTGGATATAATGGCCTCGGTCACGATGCCATCGTAAAGCTTGTCAGCCACACGCGCAACAGCAGAGGTGATCTTGTCAGCAGCAGCATCGCCGGGGGAAGCAAGGAACGATTGGTCTGCTGATTGATCGCCAGCTATACTTGCTACGGCACCGACACTGAAGGTATCATTTGGCATGAGTGGGAAGTTCACATGTGAGTGGTCTTCGACCCATGTTAACGCTTTCTCGATACCGACTATCTTGAGACCGATGAGGCAGTTGAAAACCTCAGTGATTGGGTCATACAGTGGGGTGCCGCCGAAGGTAGCGTTCAAAAGTTTCGTGGTCTCTGAAACAAACACGTTCAGTGTATCATTGACAGCGTCGACGGATGTGTTTAACCAGCCAAACATGTCTTCATTGATCTGAGCATTCTTTTGACTGATAACCTGATTGGTAGACAGAGCCCAATGCGCGGATGCATTATTGAGCGAATCAACAACCTTGTCGGCGAACTCACCGACTTGGTTCGCGAGCGCTGGAACTTCCTTTTCCAAGGTTTTTAGGAGCACTGCCTGACAGGCACACGTGAAGAGACCGGCGAGTCCGAGACATAGGACAAACAATGCAGCCTCGGTGGTGCAGTATGCAATGACCCATCTGACAAGTGCTTGGCGACGAATCGATTTGAGCTTGCTGGACATCTTAATGCCGAAGGTTGAGGTGTATGGGCGGCTGACAATATAGACGACGTCCATTGGGTCATGGGCGCCACTTCCAACAAGTCTGGCACGATCTTGTTGCGTTCGCCACCTCCTGATTTCACGATAACCCATGGGAATGCAGGCGAGGACGGCAGCAACGGTGGTAACCACGATGAAGATCTTTTGTGCAAGCCTCATTACGTCGCCAAGCCCGTTGAAGAAGGCATTGATACCATCGTCGTCGCTGCAGAAGGTCAATTGCTCCTTCTGGGGGACTGGGAACACCGATCGGTCGAAGTGGTAAGTACCAAGGCTGTTGTTGACTTGGGTCTTCAGCAGCTCAAATGGGAGGCGAATGGCGTTGTTGGTGAAATTTTGCACCTGAGCAAAGTCCGGAATTGAGTTGTTCAATTGCTGAAGCTTGGCATCCAGACCACTGGGTAGTGTTATGTTCTTGATCTTGGTGACATCTCCAGAGATGTCTGGCACTGAAGGTATCTGAATACCAGCGATCTTTAAAGCGGTGTTTGCTTTGCTGATCACGCTTTGAAGAGCAGTATCGAAAGTATTGACAGTGTTGCCAATATCATCCCCCAGGCCAGAAACGAGACTCTGAAGCTGGTTGTTGGCATCTTCGATAACACTGAGAACGGCATGTAGACTACCACTAACGGCAAGGGTGATCAAGCAGAGATAAGTCGAGGTCATCATATTGATGACAAACACGACAATTTCCTCGACACCTGTTACACTCATTGTTGTCATGGCGAACAGTCCGTTGACAGCTTTCTCGATTCCTGATGCAGCCATCTCGTTAACGCCCTGGGACATGTAATGCGGCATGGAAGCCATAGTCGACCCCATGCTCTCCACTTCTGAACATGCTGAAAGTGCTTCTCTCTTTGCTGAGTCGAGGTCGGAATTGAGATCTTTGATAGCGAGGAGGGTTCGAGCAAGAACTAGTAATAATAGAATGGTCCATCTATTCAACCAAAGCTGAGATAAACGGGCACGGAGGCCAAGGTAGGGTGTGACGGATGGTGCAGTGTGTGGTGATGATCGAGGTGGGCCTTGGTCGGAATAGAATTCTCGCATCTCATGACTGCCAGCAGGCATAGATGGAGCAGTACCGGTCAAGAAGGCCGGCAGGTGTGGCATCGTGAGGAGTTGACAATGTATTATCTGTTAGGTCGAATATGTGAGTAAAATCCTGCCAAGGTCGGATTATGTAAATGAAGGAGTGAATGCAGGAAGATCCGTCTCGAGGATAGCGATAGACGATATTGGTCGATTAAAGTGCAAGGTACAATGGTGTTCCAGACTCCATAAAATGCTAAAAGTACACAGCTGATTCACACAAAGAAAAGTGGTGACTTGAATAGCAACAAGTGACGAAAGGAAACGAAGAGATGTTAGGTGACAAAGCTGGAGAATGGATAGGGCATAATGCGGTAAACAGAGGAAGGTGAATGTACTTACCGCATTCCATTGTCTCGTCCAGGCTCAGCCACAAGGCTGCAACACATGACTTTACGTGGGTTGATTGAGGTGAAACAGCACATTCGCACGTTTCACAACCACACTCGAGCCCAAGTATAGAATCATGGTGCAGCCATACATCTCGGGTCCGTCCTCATAGAAATTGATAGGGCTGGGCTGCAGTGAAGGTATCAGGCAATTAGCCGCGCAGCCCAAAAATAAGTGGGGACCAAAACTGAAGAACGGATGGCCAGTCGTTGCACTCATTCCTCGACGACGCAAGACGCGCGCGTTTCCGATGAAGATTCGAGGATATTCATGATTTGATCTGATCGCATAAGTCACGACTGACTGGTATCCGTTTCAGTCCTCTGCTTGAGTCACTTTCCTAACACACGCGCTCATCGTCGTACTGCTGCGTTGGAGCACGGTGAGCATTTCGCCCGCACCATGCCAAGAGTCTTACCACGTCAGACAGACAGCGACGAAGCTGCGAAAGGAAATCGACCAAGGCACAAGCAGAGACGAGATGATTACATGCCTTGGAGATCAAAGGGAAACAAAGACAACGAGAGCAATAAAGGACGATCTTGTACTTAGCAACCAGGCGGAGACAAGTGGGTGTTGCAAACGCCACAACTTGGCCACTTCATTTTCTTATTTCTTGGAAACATCCCTGTCTGGTTTTGCTTTTGAGCCACTCAAGTCTTTACTGCTACTTGTGATATCGCTGCCATTATCTGCTGTACTGTACCTCACCAGCTGCTGGCGAGATGACCTCTTGATAAAGAAAGAGTTCAAAGCAAGGTTGTAGTCAGCACCATGTGTATCGAATAACTGCAAGCGAGTCATACTTTTGTCAAATGCCAGCAATTCTTCCGAATTTAGTTATTCGAAACGTGCACACCATAAGGTGAGACCGTCGCGAGACACGTTTGCGTTCGTTTCATTAATTGCATACATTCCAGCGCGGGTAGTGCAGCCTGGTACATGTTCCATTCTGGCCTCAGCAGTCTCACCAAGCGTAAAGGTTCCAAGCAAGATTCATAAGCACTCGCGTGAGTTGGAAAATACGCAAGCACGTTTTCATGGACGCCACATGCCAGAGAACGCAAAGGCAAGATCAGTCAGGATTGCGATGCGGGCGAGTCAAAAGAGTCCGAGCTGGTTGGCGTCGAGGGGGTTCAATTCAGAAACACCAGGATGCAGAATCGTGTAAACATGACCATGACTTGAATGCGAGCGAGATGCAGGTCAACGTTGCAGTGCCAATCACACGATGGATCATAGTCGATGATGGTGCATGCGAGGTCAAGCCAAGAGAGCGCGAAACAGCAAGTCGTCACTAGCCTGGTCACTGTGCTTGGGAGCGGTATCATCGTTGTTCACTGTGGCCCGATCCGGCTTGTTGTTGAGCTGCTACGGCAGCATACCACATACGCGCGTAGTTTTCGTAGCCACCGTAGGGAGCGTATGGATCAGCACCGCCAGCAGCCTGACCGGCAGGTTGAGCTGGTGCAACACCTGCGGCCGGATAGGCAGTCGATTGCTGACCGCCATATCTCTCATAGTCAACAGTATCATCTTGCTGGCTTCGACTGCGAGCACCAACGGCATCAACTTTTTCCAGAATGGCGCGTTTAGCTGCGTCAATAGCATTGCGAGTGCCTATTAGGCCGATTTCACGTTCGATATCACGGCCGCTGGCAGGGGACACGTTGATTTTGCATCCAGTCCGGTCTTGCATCTCACGAATGGTCTCACCTCCTTTGCCAATGATCATGCCTACTGCTTCGCCGGGTACGTGGATGGCATCGTTGATCTTGTTGTACGGGTCATCGCGCCGGCTGTGTAGTTCCTTGATGCTGATACCTTTCTGATCACTCTCAACAATCTCAAATACCAGATCTTTGGCGTGCCTCTGTGACGCGGCGCTTCCGATCAAATTGACAGGTCTGTACCCATTCAGGCTTTTGTTCTCGCCGACAATGTTAATATGGCAGCCGCTACGTTCCTGTAGGTCTCTTATGGTTTCTCCACCACGGCCAATGATTAAACCAACTGTGCGGTCAGGAACCATGACTTGCAAGCTATCCCCTTCTTGAGTGACAGCTTCAACAGGCTCCCCTTGTGTTCTGGATTTGTCTGATCCTCGTTTCGCAAGCTCGTTATCCTCGATGATCTTATGGATTTCAGCCCTGGCGCTCGCGACTGCCTGGCGGGAACCTGATACTCGACAATGTCGTTTTGTGCCTGGAGTGTCTGCGCTGTCGATAAATTGGACTCGAGCACCTGTCTGGGTTTCAACTCGACGTAAGTTCTCTCCTCCTCGTCCGATTATCAAACCGACAAGGCCCTTTTCAATAGCGACAACCTCTGAATCAGCATCGCCGCCTCTTTGAGGAGAGCGGTCTCGGTAAGCTGGGGAACCGAAGCGTTCGCGGCGTGGAGAGAAAGATCTGTCTCGATTAGAGTTGCGATCGTTACCACCGCGTCGTTCGTCACGGAAGGGATTGTAATTGTCGCGAAAATTGTCTCGACCACGAGGGGGGCTAGGAGACCTGCCTTGGTGGAAATTGGCGCGTGGATCGTTTCGAGAGGCGGCTGCGATCGCAATTAGTCACGCATTTCAGAGTGAGAAGCAGGAAGCGGACATACACCTTGGATCGTAGCCTTTGTCTGAGGCAAAGTCTCTAGCTTTGGCAATAGCATCTGCTATACTAACACTGCCAGAGCTAATGGGCTTAATACCTCCTAGGTCGAGACTGCCAGAATTAATAGGTTGAGGTAGTCCATAAGGCAATTGACCTGCAGGTGGCGTAGGATAACCTGGATGAGGGTATTGTTGTCCAGGAATTGGAGGAGGCATGTTCTGGGCTGGAGTGCCGCTCTGACTTTGTTGCGCTGCCAACGCGGCCAAAATGTTCTGAAGGTCTGCCATTCAGCCTACTCTCGAGGAGCTCAACCAGAGATACAAGTTGCGGCTTCGAGCAAGCAATGTAGAGGTTCACGAATTTGTATGCAGGGGAGGGGAAACGCCGAGTTGAGGATCACGCGAAGGGTGACACGGAAGCTGTGAGTATGTTATTACTGTAAAGGAGGAGTAATTGAGCGCAAAGTGTGGGTGTTTTGGTTTGGGGATTGCAGGCTAAAACTCACTAAGCCAAGTACGGCAAGCGTCACGGGACTTAGCGCTAATGTCAGTCTTGACCTTGTTAAGACCATAGAAGTCACGTGGCAATATCCTATATCTTGTGTTCAGCTCATATTCATTCATATATATTCAAGCAAGACCACTGTGGTTTCTCCCAAGATCCTGTCTGAGTCCTCGGATTTCTGTTAGACCACTTCTGATATGCCACGGACTGCTTCAGCGGAAATGTTTCTTCCTTGCTTTCAGGCCATCCGTACTCTCGGTCGCCGGTTTCATCCTTGTTTTCGTCAGTATTGAATCCATGAGGCACATAGGTTTGTCTGTTGTTGCTCGTCCTCCAATCAATTTCAATGATCAATTCTTGTTGTTTGTTGTGTCGGTCCTGTACTGAAGTCTGGACTTCTACTTTACCTTGTTGCCGGACTCCAGAACCATCCATGAAACCAATTCAACGCTGTCCTGGAGCAAGCCAACGTATTGGCTAAATCTGCTTAGCATGGACTACTGTGGCTTGACATAGATCTGATTTGACCCACTCCGTGAAGGGGAGTGCAACCGCAATGGAGTTTCTTGTGTCCGCTACCACCTGTGGCTTTGAATGCTTCAAGTCTCGGCATCTCAACACAGTCCACAATCCATAAATACTGTCCAACAATGGAAAATGTTTCAGCCAGACCCTTCGAAAACCTAGCTGTTCTTCAGGACTCATTCCGGGATGAAAATTCTCTCCGAGACGACAATGCTCTCGGAGACAACGTATACTGCTCTCAACGTCGACCCGCAACCCGAATCACAACCGGAGGTCTCACCCTGAACGAGTCACTATCCAGCTGCAGCTATGTTCAGCACCACATTAAGGGGCAGATCTTGTGGTTCGCCTTTGTCCTCTCAAATGATAGACAGCAAAAAGCAAGATTGACCATCAGGCTTCAGATGTTCTGCTACACTTGTTTGATCTTGACTTGATTTGAGTCCTCCTTTGACCACATGAACAGAAGACACCCTGCAGCCGATGTCTTTACCACTCCTGTCGAGACAAAAGGAGGCTCTTAGGGTTCTAGAGGATTTTGATGTTGCGGTAAGATGATTAACCACCACACGGGGTAAACCTTACCTGGTCACTATTGTCGAGCTTTCAGAGTGCCTTCATACTTTGATTGCTATGTCCTCAATCTGTCACGATTGTTACCAGATGGTGAAAATGTGCAAGAATGGCAAACATCCACAGTCACGTGTCTGTCAGCCTCGAGTCGCGTCTTGGAGTGGATGTGTATTCACTACAGCCATGGCTACAAGAACCTGTTACGAAATTTGGCCATCGCTCCACAGTATTGTTAGCAGTTCATCTATCTCATTTTTGTTGCAGGTCATATCAATCAACTTATGGCGTTGCCAACAGTGGACGGTAGTCTGCTTCAACATCGAGTTCGGGAGCTCATGTCTGAAGTCTGGGATGCAGAGTATGTGTAAGTAAAAGAACGTGCCGTTGAGTTTTAGCTGACCGATCCAGAGATTCACCACCACCTCCTCCTCCTGTCCTGTCCCAGAGCGCATGACCTTGGCTTTGGGGGTGTCGAAGAGCCAGAAGACCACAGACAGACGCAACATCTACGTCTTACATGAGGGAGCCACCATACAGCAGTGTTCCTTTGTCTTTGTGCATTCTGATGACAGATTTGCGAAGTCCTTCAAGCTCGATGACAGTGCCAGTCTCTTTGAACCTACACGATCAATCAAAGAGAAAGGCCCATTCAAGAGTATTACAAAATTGATCAGACCATTTTGTCAAACAATACCCATTACTTTCTCAGTTACAGAAGAGGAAATTGCCACTGCTGGGTATCTCTGCCAGCATTTAATGCACTCTTGGAACGACAACGATTTTCTAAACAAACACAATTGGCCATATGGCATTCGTGCTATAAAGTGTATGTCTGCAGAGAAGACTGATGTTCAATGGGAGAAATTTGCAAACCCATTTGCAGTGGGCAAGCACTGGTCTGGTGGCATTGCTGGTAGAGAAGGCCACACTATTCAAATTGATTTGGACGAGGCGTTGAAAGAATATGGGTGTTTTCAATGCTATCTCAAACTCCAACCACGAGTTCAAACCATCGCTGGAGCAAACCGCAACAACAGTCTAGCTACTCAGACCTGCTGCATAGCGGTTGACTTCAAGCACACTCAATTCCTAGCGAACTTCGGCCATCAACGCTACAAATTCCATGAGATTGCTGCTTTAGCTTGGTGGCTATTTCAAAGTGCCAAATGTCACTTAGAAGATGGTGCAGGGGTCAAGGAGTCACCAGAAGACAAACGGGGAACTGAACGCTATCTTACACTATATCTGAACAATACTTGTACAGCCTCAGACAACATGCCTGCAATACAGAGAAAGCAAAAGAAAACAGTTGCAACCGATCCTGAACCACAAAATCCGATCTTCCCACAAGTTGTCCCTCTAGTTCTGGAAGATAAAACCATGTCTTCAACACAGCCAATGCATGGGGTCTCACCACGTCACGTGCCTGGAGACAACACGACAGCACCTTCACTCGACCCTGGCGTTTTACATTCGGATACACAGGTCTCTGTTGGACAGGTGAACGAAAGTGTCACACAAAACGCCACATCAACTACGTCGAAAATGACGAG
>Ga0115846_100412_pt1 | contig 23117 bp, 21 predicted proteins | sample InSIn5gowninarea_2_FD_83860 | JGI IMG/M metagenome (GOLD analysis project Ga0115846, IMG submission 83860) | reverse complement strand
CTGACAATCACTTGCCCTGACACCCCAAGCTCCGCAAAAGACTCTGCTGTGTCAGCCCATCCCAGCTCGGTCACTGGTGCTCCAGCGTTCACGTTCACGCCACCTCAATCAGCTTGCGCAATTGGCGCCTCGCCGAGAACATTTGTTTTTTCTGCCAACACGACGAACACCACTCCACGCTCGGCACGGTCTCGTACCTCATGGAACCGCTTCTATGCACCATATACCCATCCTCGAAGCCTGCGCAGTATCTTGCGCAACTCTACCTTACCACCTGGCAGCGCGTCGATAACTCCGGTGACACCAATACGAGCAGCAGCAAGAATGGCAGCGAGGGCGGCCAGGAGAGTGGGATACAATGATCCCCTTGAGCAAACAATAGTCACAAACAAATACATCAAGTCACACATTGACCTCCTGGCCGAGGATTCTCCCCTATCACCTGGCGTTCTTGAGGCCCCTGGGATTGCAGCCATTGACGTTGCCATGGTCTACACAGGAGACGAGACCAAAGACGGGGGTCAGACACCAGGTCCGTTTGAAGAGATGCGGAGGCGAATGGCGGAAAGCGAAATCGAGACTCCGGGGATGAGGAGACGAAAGCGGAAAGAGAAGAAGCGGAAATGGAGGTGGACGATTGGTGGAGATGGTGAGGATGATGATATTATTGATTTGACACCTACAAACAACGTGCAGGTTACTGCGATAGAGAAGACGCCAATAACAAGTGTGTGGAGGGGGCATTCCGAGGAATTGGTTACGGATAGTGAGATGAGTGAGGTTAGTGAAGCGGATTCGACACAGACTTTATGAGCTGGTCAGTGACTGCTTTGAAGTCGTCGAGACGCGGCGCCGCCTAAAGCCGACGTCTGAAGCTGGTTGTGGACTTTGGTTGTGGACTTTCGTGCGCTGCTCGATGCCAGCGAGCTACCGAACTCAGGCACAATCCCGCAGAATCACCATGGCTCGAAGCCCTGGTCGTGGAACTTTCGAATGTCACCGTCGTTCTCGACTCATGAGCATGAAGCACGGTCCTGAATCAAGCTTCGTCTCATACTAGCTCAGAGTGCCACGGTGGCAGAACAACAGGATTTCGAAGTATGAGAATTAGTCAAAGCCGGAGGCAAGCTATCGAGTAGCTGCGCAGAACATATCCTTGAATACATACACATCCATATTTTGCGATATGTATGTCGCACATGCTTCTTGTCAGTATGAATGGAGTTGGATACATACTAGCCTAGCTTCAATTACCTTGCAATTATTTTTCAACCTAACTTCTGTTTCATACATGGTTATTGTCGCTGAAAGGTCAAGTATCGGCTCGTATTGGGTTATTAGGCACGAGAGATCCATATAATCTATCATCGCCCATGGACAAATGAGTAGATCCGAAGTACGCAGCGGTTCGATGGTGGGAGATTACGGCGAGAGCGATCTATGGATGTTTGAGACACATTCAAGCAAGGAGCAATTCAGATATGCCCTGCATTCCCACCCGTTTTATGGCCTTAGTCTCGTTGCAGAGAGAGTGCTGCAATTGTAAGCACCTTGTAGAGCTCCTTCGCTGTCTTTAGGGTAGGAGTGCTGCGGTTGAGTAGGTTGTTGTTGTCAAATCCAACGACATAACGAATATGGTCAAGCTTTTGATCACCGAGTCGGCAGAGACGACAGTGTCGTATCTCTTTCGAGTTTGAATCCCAGATAGTGCTGCGTGAGTTCTTCTTCTCTTATCATTGCAAGATCCAGAACTAAATCATCCACTTCTTCTCTGAGTATCTACCCCAAGTTGAGACAAGAGCCAGTCCAGTTCGATATGATGCTTGGGAAATTCAATGGGAACGATATCAAACAGCGTTTAAAGTCTCATCTATTTCTGACACCTGCAAAGTAACATGTCCTTTGGTGACAATTTGTTTTTAAACAGGCGAAGGTCATCGAAGCTGGCAAGAAGGTGTCGATGAAACGAACTATGCTTTGTCTGATAACCTTTGCTTGGTTTTGAGGAAGGAATGAAGTACCATCACTGCTATAGTCTATGATCCTGCTAAGACTCATACCTAGGGAGCCAAAATCATGCGAAGATGCTTTAAGTTCATCATTGAGTCATCTTGTTTCTGAAGACCCTTCAATGAGCCGAGAGGGAATTCAAACCCAACATCCGCCTGATCTTCTTCATGTCATTTGGATCACACAAGTGTACCCAAAGCAAACACATTGACCACGTGAGCTTCGTCTGGCTTGTGATTACAGAATTTGTTTCTTCCCTTGTTTTCTTTCGCTTTGTCCATCTCGTGACAGATATAGTCTGTCCGCGAATCGAATTTGCAGAGCCGATGACAGGATATAAGGTAACGACAGAGACTTAGCTGATGACAACAGCTAAGTCGATGAGCGGAAAAGATGGCAATCAAGGAGGTCAACGAAGATCAGATAGCTGTGACGATTTTGAGGAGCGATATTCACTGTATCTAGATCCCCCAAACCGTCCGTCAGCGCGTGTGAGACTCCAGAAGATTGCCCCAACCACTGTACCGCAAAATCTTGAGGGAATATCCATGAGCACCCACAGCTATGTTCTAGCCAGACTTCGGATTCTCCTCCCCCCCAAGGGCTGTTCTCGCAACAGAAGTCACACTGATGCGAAGTAATCATGGTCCCAATCCGGACTGTGTTGGAACTCCCTCTTCAGCAGCTCCGGGACGTTACTCTACACAATATGACGCCCTCGATGGGGCAAAAAGGATCACCATATCACCTACTTGGCGTCTGAAATGACGAGAATGGTAGCGTCTTCGGCGGCCTCAGATAGTGAACATGCATGCATTAGTATTCTGCCTGCTCGCGCATTCAAGCTTACTGTTCTCTATGACCTTTCCGCATTAGTCTATCAAAGCATACCCATCACCCCCCCCCACACAGGCCAGTAACCATATCGAAATACAAGGTGCCCCAAAGCCCAAAAAGACAGTCTGCTTGCTCATCACACTCCGTGCAACCTCTCCAAGCTTAATCTTCGTTGCTGCAGTCTGTATAGTTTGGACTGGAACATGCGCACCATCCACATCCTCGCCCGGCAAGGTTATCTGTGGTATGCATTCTGTGCGGTAACATTCGTAGTTGGCTGGACAACATCCTCCCCCAAGCTCTGCGTGGCACTCGAAGTAATGTGGCAAGCATTTTGCTGGATGAGTGATGGTTGATCGACATGTTGAGGCGGGCGCGGAGGAGTTGCAACAGAAGACGTCGGAGAGTGTGGTGGAAGTGCGGTGACAGACTGATCCTACGGGGCAGCAAATGTCCTGTACTTCGTTAGGCATTGGGGTCTACCTTGACTGTGATTATCTTACAGGCTGATCATAAGCCTCGCAGCTCTGCATTTGATCTCCGCAATGGTAGTAAGGTATGGGTCCGAGTGACTTCTTTCCAATGACGGTTACATGCCCAGATGGAACTCTCCTCATTGGGAGGAAGACATCTGGTACTTCAAGAGCATCCATAGTCACCTCCAAGTCCCGAGCTTTGAGCCATCCTTGCCCTCCAAACCGCTGGTATGCAACATGCACTGCGACGAGGATGCCGCCTATCATTGCAAGGATAACCAGAAGCGCAGCAGGACCTAGTAGCCAGCGACGATTCCAGACATGGCTTCGCCAGACTGATAGACGAGAACTAGATGAGGTTTGGGTCAAGGCCTTCGCTTGTTCATTGGTTGTAGCGTCTGCTGATGCGACCATCCTCTCAACTGACCAAGGGCTAGCGGACTGACGGACTGCTTAATAGAGACACAGGTACGGAAAGGGGTTTTCTGATTGATGGAGATGGCTTTTGTTTGCCATTTAGGTGCAGCGTGGAAAAGTCCATAAGGTTTGACGATGAAGTTCCGAGGAGAAAAGCATGGTGAACATTCAAGCTGGTGATGCCACTAGGCAAATGCGGATGAGGAAGGCACGACCCACACAGAGGGATACGCCATTGCTTTGATTCATCGAAAGAAGCATTGAACGATTTTGAGAGTACAGGAACACCAAGGCAAAGTCAAAATGAAGGACCCATCAACAAAGTACCAGCCCGTACTCTGCTGCTCCTCGAGCTGGGATTTGAGGGTTCTTCACAACGACAATCCATAGCATTCAATACGGAAGAACCTTGATTGGCATTGTCTAGACAGCTGCACTAGAGCTGCGCTTCGCGATGCCCTTGTGAGCGCATCGTCTGTGAACGCCGTGGCAATGCGCTTTGATATTGGTGAGGTAGCATCAGACCCATGGCGTAAGCTTTGAGTTATGATCTCTTCCCATAGATCAGACACTTCAAGCGCTGCAATTGTTTGCAACGTCCTAAAAGATCGCGGTAGCTCTACTAAGAGCCTAGCCCGGCAATGTTGTAAGCGCTTCTTTTTGAGGCCAGCTGTACCGATTCAGGTGGTGCTGGACTGCCAACATGGTGTTTTCCTAGGAACCATGGGTTCCCTTGAGTTCGTAGAGTTTCAATCTCTGTCATGTTGTGATATACTCAACGTGGGGGTGCGGGGTTGTTTCTTGATTGTCAACAAAGTGCACTCATTTCGGCTTTCGCTAAGCTTCCCTGCCGAACATGATATACCACCATTGTCAACCTAGTATTTCAACTATGTCTGTTCTTCATTTTGAATTCCAGCAGAGGATGCTCATATGATAGCATGACTGGCCATCTGCGTGACAGTGTTGGACTTCTTGACTCCCCATCCATGCCCGAGCAGAGCACCCGTTTCCTCAAGGCTTAGACCTTTCGTTTCGGGATAGATGCGGAGTATGAAGAGCCACCCAATTACACAGACAACTGCATAAATCACGAATGTGAATGCAGGAGTTAGGAGCTCCATCATCGGGAGGAACGTCAATCCGACGACGAAGTTTGCGCTCCAATTCATGGTTGTGGAGATGCCTGACCCCAATGAGCGGACATTGAGAGGGAACAATTCGCTTTGCATCCAAGGAACGTTGCCGAGTCCAAAAGCATAAGCTGCAACGTACAGCATTACACTCGCTAGGACGAGAAGGGGTGCAGTGTTCGCTGACAGACGGACATCCTGCTCTCGCAAAGCCAATGACCACGATGAAGTGCCCGACTTATCGTGTGAAGACATGTGGATGAAAAGGAATCCAAGGCTGCAAAGGGAAAGGCCGGCAGCCATGATCGGTATTGAGATCAGAAGGATCCGTCGCCTTCCAACACGATCTATGAGCACGAGTGCTAGACAAGTGAAGACGAAGTTAGTAAGTGCCACTGATAGCGCAGTCATTGTTGGACTGGCGAAGTGCAGCAACGTGAATATAGTTGCTGAAAAGTACATAAGGGAGTTCTAGACCCGGGTCATTGTCAGCGGCAGATAGGTATACGGGAAAGAGACAAGCTTACAAACCCACACAGCTGCTGCAATCCTTGCAACAAGCAAGCGATAGTGTATTGAAGGTTGTTGGTGAAGAAGGATCAAGGTCCGCCTTCACCGCAGTCATAGACTTGCCCAAAGTTTGACCTCCGGTGGATGACTTGATCTGTAGTGATAATCGTGGTCTCTTTGGGGATGAGGCTGACATGACTGAGGGTCGATATTGAGCAACAGCCAACATGGTAGGCTGGCTGTTACACTCAATCGCCAGTCCGCGAAAGCACAATGTTCCAAGAGTTTATCGACGAGTCCAAGACGACAGAGCAAAGCTATGTCCACTTCCTGATCAACAAGAGCGACTGATCACTGATCCCAAAGAGGCTGCACGAGATTGAATTATTCTTTCTTCTTCAAAAGAAGGCAAGGCAAGGTAAGGCAACAATTGCCATAAATAAGATAAGATAGGGGAGGCGTTGCGGGGCAAGCGTCTGTGCGTTGGCCACGGGCAAAAATAGAAAGCTCGGCTGAGGCACGGGTGACGGGCACGAAACAGTTGAGAACTTGAGAATAGACGCGTGGTGGGGCGGGACATTTATAGATCATAGATGCCCATTATTAATACTATTGCGAGTACAGTACTTGTAGACTAAGCGCCACTCGACACGATTCCAGAGTCATAGTCATAGGGGCATGCGTCAATTCAGCCTTGATTGGCGAATCGTGATGAGCGAGGAATCAACCCATTATTATTTGCAGCCGAGAGCTTTCAAGCCGACCAAAGTAGCACAGCACGGTCTCAATCAATCATCAAACAGATACAGGGCAGCGACGGCTTTGCGAAGCGCCAACAAGAAATCCATCCTTCTGGCAGCGCTTGTAAGCACGCTATCACACCCACACCTGTGACACTGGAATAGACCCCCACATTGGGATTGGTTGATCCTGATGGCGGTCCGCTTTTGGTGTCGGTGGATCGGATACGCTTCCACCAACGCCGTCAATCGTGTGACAAGTCTAGAAATGTTATGAGGCTTAAATGTTGGCAACGCTCAAGAGAGATCATGCTCATGGATGCAATGACCACAGCTCGAAATCAGATGCAAACACCAACGGTACAACGGCGGGGAACTGTGCAGGTTCTCAGCATCAAGAAGTCAAGCCGATCAGCCGGGACAGTCCCCTGGTTTAACACAACCTGGTGAAGTCCAGATGCGTCGAGTGCGGTATCATGACGCAAATGTATTGGAAGACCATCGATTTCATGCCTCTTCCCATGCGCGAAATACAGACCTCAAGGCTTACAGTCACATCCCACCAACAGCGCTAGTGCATCAGAGCTTGTCGTCGAATGACGCTCCCCTCTGCCATATGCATACCCCGCTTGCGCTGCAATAAAGATCAATGTTTCTCTCATATCAAATGAAATACGGATATTTTTGTAGATATTACGATACTCCAGGGGATGGCTCACTTGAGGCCTCCAACTTTGCTGATAGGTGATGGCCTTTCGATAATAGAATCGATAGCGGTAGTGAGTTTCCGTGCAAGCAGACGCTGGTTTCATTGCCTCATTGCTAAGGAAACATTCATCCATGGTATGGATGGCGGAGCTTCAATAAACTTTGCCCATGTCCATAGCTCCTTGAGGCTGAACATCCCTGGGCTCGTCTCAGACGCAAACTGTTGGGCGGACATATGAGTTCTAACTTCTCTTATTGTCGTCAAAGCGATGGAGTATTTGATAGCTAGCAGCTTAGTAGCTGTGGTGACTTTGGATCTATGGATAGGTACAAAGCAGGTGGGAGAAAAACAGCAAATCCGACGTGAATTGGCCCCGGAGCTTAGTCAGCAGCTACTCTAGCCGCTTCGGGAAGCATTGTGGCCCTAGCATGTTTTCTCAGCACTGCTCAGCTATCGTGTATCAACAATCGGAGCATTACTATTCTCAAGCATTGAGAATTACCACAAACAGCGAGTGTAGAAGCTTCGTAAGCATGCCATCAACGTTACGTGCTAGAGTACTCCAAATACAGGTCGGGGAGCCGAGGTCTACTCGCCACAAGTTTTGACCATGAACGGACGAAGGAGAAAAGATCATAGGACGATTATACATTTTGTTAGTTTATTGAACTTCAAATATCAAGACACTCCTGATTCTCACAGGATTATGATTGCTTCTACGCATCGGGTTTGTGCCGCCACTTTCTATAAGCTACGCCGACTGATCAAGTCGTATTAGTCTTCGAGCATGAGAATCCTGCTCTCAAATCACTTCCTTTAGTAAGTCCTCCGAGGTCCTCATGATAGCAACGGCCCCCATGTTACTAATTATGACCAACATTCATAGGCTGTGCAGCAGGTAATCTATTATCTGTGATATATCCTTGTCGATGACCCTTCTCATGAGCCACACAGAAACAGATCATCGTCACCTGTAATTATGAGGCCCGGCGGCGTGGTCTACGTAAGCTTCAGCTCATCACCGAAGCGAAACGACTCGTTCCTGACGTGGTAATCGTTCTCGGCGAAGAGCTCGGTCGCTTCCGAGATGCCTCCAAAGCGCTTTACAAGTTCTTGGCATCATTCACCTGGAGTGGCAAGGTAGAACGTCTTGGGTTCGATGAGGTGTTTATGGACGTGTCTGACATTGTCGATTACAATCGTGGGCTCTTGAACCGGAATGACTTGCTTAGTTCATTCTTTCAGCTTGACCGGAAAGACCCCACGGTTGGATTTGCTTTTGATGCCACAACAATAGCAGGGCATACGTGTCCCAAGGAGTTCTCACCACTCGACCTTGGCAACCCAATATGCTTACAGCTCATCTTGGGCTCTCACCTTGCGCAACATCTTAGATGGAGGCTCGACGAAGAGAAGGGCTATACTTGCACGGTAGGTATCTCGACGAACAAGCTACTCAGTAAGCTCGTTGGCAATCTCAATAAGCCAAGGGGTCAAACTACGCTTTTGGCCGCCTACTCGGATCTGGGTTCTTACCATGGTTGTCTCAACCCCAAATCAAGCAATGTCACCGTTTTCATGGATGACCATGATATTGGCAAGGTCCCGGGCATTGGCTTCAAGATGTCTCAGAAGATCCGAGACTACATCCTCACCCGCCCACCGCAATTTGAAGATGGCCTGATATATGGTGGCACGAAAGAGTCTGTGAGTGTGTATGACGTACGAAATTTTCCTGGTATGGGCGCCGAGCTCCTAGAGCAGATCCTTGGAGGACCAGGCTCGGAGAAAGGTATTGGTGGTAAAGCATGGGGTCTTATCAATGGCCAAGACGACACGGAGGTCAAAGAAGTCCAGAAAGTACCATCACAGATCAGCATCGAGGACTCGTATATCAGACTAGTTGCAATGTCTCAAGTCCTCAAGGAATTACGCATGCTAGCTACCAGTCTGATCAAAAGAATGCATACGGATTTACTCGAAAATGTGGAAAATGACGAGCTAGGTACAACTTCACCAGTCAAGCAAAAGTGGATAGCTTTTCCGAAGACCTTACGCCTGTCTACGAGGCCGCGGCCCCCGCTCAATGCAGACGGTACTCGTACCCGTACTTTCAACAGGATTTCGACCTCAAGCCGAGTTCCCCAATTCCTGTTCAGCCTGAAGGAGCCCATGGAAACGACTGTCGAAAAGCTTGTCCAAGAAGTCTTGATTCCAATGTTCAAGCGACTACATCCTCAAGCCAGCGGCTGGGATTTGAGTCTTGTCAACATCGGTGTCACAGGTATGGTAGAGACGGCCAGTGAAAACGGAGATGGGGAAGGAAGAGACATTGGAAGGATGTTTAAGAGACAAGACGAAGTCCTGAAGCAGTGGAAGGTTGAAGACAAAAATATGGCGCCTGATGAGCCCGCCGAACGTCTTACAAAGCAAATAGGAGTAAATGGAACGGAGGAGGATGACAGGCAAGGGACTGAGCCAAGTGCTGGCAATGATGTTTCTGGTTCTGTCACGAACGGTTCGGAAGATACGCTGCCTTTGACGCAGACGCAAAGCATGACAGAGGATCAAGTCATGTGGGAAGACGAAGATGACGAGCAGGAAGTACGGGACCGTTGCCAGATATGCGGAGCAGTCATGCCTGCATTTGCCATGGCTGCTCATGAACGGTTCCATGATCTCGCAGACTGATGGTTATCGGAATGCCCTTAATACTTCAAAAATGAGAAGCAAAATTATTCCAAAGCACTATAGTCTATGGTGGAATCGTTGACGGTGCGTGAACGTAAGTTACCTGCTTTTCAGCACATCAGGGCATAATCTTTCGATTTCCTTTCATTTCGGACTATACTGCTTCTCACCGAGTGTCATAGAATAATCTATATTTTTGGTGAGAATGAATCTATTTCATGACTCGGGAGTCTAGGCCGCAGACGCAAAATGGTACCTGAAGCTACTGTAAGGTTCGGCCCCCCTCACTTGCTGATGACATCAATGATCAAAGATCCTCATATGTCAAACTACCAGCTCTCCTTTCACACTACTCCCTTCATCCAATTTCAACAGCAACACCTTTTGCGTGATTCATGATTCTCTCCAAACTCTCACGCAATTTCCACCTCCCAAGCATTATACCCAAACTCAACCACCCATCCATCAAACCCCTCCATCTCCGCTCCCTCACCACAACCACCAAAATGGCCGCCGCGCAACCCTCCAAATTCTCCACTCCCTCCACCTCCCCTCCAGCCCACGAGATGTTCTACTTCCCACAAATCACAGCCTCGCTCGCCGAGTCCTCGGGCTCCTTCCGCCGCGTCCTCTGGACAGGTCTCTACTCTCAAGTCGTGCTGATGACTATCCCCGTGGGCGGCGATATCGGCGATGAGGTGCACACGGTGGATCAGGCGCTCACATTTGTGAGTGGCATAGGCAAGGCGACGATTGCGGGCAAGGATCAGGAGGTGCGGAGTGGGGATCTGATGTGTGTGCCTGCGGGGACGCAGCATCAGTTCGTCAATACGGGGGAGACGCCTTTGGTGAGTTTGCCGGCTTTACTTTGGGTGGTGGACTTGGGCGTGTCTGATTTGGAGTGAGGGATATGTGGGCGGTTTTGGTCGCGTAGTGGGTGTACTAACATGTTGTGTGTGCAGATTCTGTATACGATCTATTCGCCCGCGGAACATAAAGCGACCACTGTACATAAGACGAAAGAACAAGGCGACAAGGAGGAAGAAGATGGGAATGACGAGGCACCGGAATGGTCGCAGAAGAGTAAGAAGGATAATGAAGCTGCTGGGTTGGTAAAGGAGAGTGGGAAGTATTAGGTAGTTGCACCTCAGCTAGCTGATATATCACTCAAGCTATCTACACATCTGGATCCAATAATCTGAGGGAGAAATACTCGGGCATCCAACGGTTGTGATAAGCATGTGTTGGAAGAGGATCCAAGAAAGTTAGGGCATCGAGTCTTGCTGGGAACTGAGGAAGTAATACCCCTTCTAGAGGTCAACACTTCCGCCACCATTCAAAACAATAAAGTCATCGCCCATTCTTGTGCGGTACTTATTCATATCTTAGCAACCACATTTTCTGATATCTTTGCCCTTACTCCGAGTTCCCTCAAAACTTCCAGAGATAGCTCTTTTGTAGCACGAGACGTGCAACACTTCTTTCGCCTAGCAACCTTTTGCATCGGTGAAGGCTCACTTCGGATATCGGATAATGCCATGATAGCCTTGAAGTTTGGACTGGCGATGGGAGATTGAAAGACAAGGAAAGGGGGGAAGGGAGAAGAGAAGGCAGAGAACACCATTTGCTATACGCTAAGAGTAGCACAAGCCATCGTCATTCAACTCGATGACTTGAATGACTCGAGCTCCCTCTACGAATATCTTCTTCCGACAGATAATTACATTTACCTCATATAATCATCTGAAATCTGCTCCCAAACCATGGTCTTGGTATTTGCCTTTGAAGCCGACGCTCCCTCTCCAGTTTGGCAAGGCGTTTACAATTCAGCCATGTCGCGGATCATTATATTTCTTCTCTATTCAGGTAGGCATGTACCGCTCGGGCCCTTCTGGTAACATCTTGCTTCCTGATCTCCTGTCTGCCCAAGTCTCTTGCGAACTTCTCGCTGCTTCCGTTGCGCCTCAGACAGTAAGCTTCCACACCGCGACGGGGTTTGTGGCAGGTCCTGGGAGTTGCGGATGCGAAGTACTGTGGTGGCACGTCAACCGGAGAGCGGACTTGCCCTTGTTTGTAAATTGGCACGACGGGTGCTGGGATGTTCCATGGGGTCGCAATGCTGGAAAGAAGATGGAGAGATCGATCGTGTTTTAGGTTACACATTTGTGCTGGTAAGTTTTGCGTACGTAATTGTGTGCGTAGAGGAAGGTGGTGTAAAATCAGATGTAGGGTAGTAAAGGTATCAATCACTGAGACTGCTGCGAATCACCATACCTTATCGAAAGAAGGTTTGAGAAAGGCGAGGAGGCATGCACTGATGATATAAGCAATACTGTAGATGCAAATAGAACTTCAACGCTTTCATTCTGTATGATCCTATCTGCAAGTTCAAGTGCATTGGATCGCTCGATACCCATATGTTTGGGGACCTTGACCAGATCCCACCTTAGATCGCTCTCACCGACCCTGACAGTATCTGAACGCCAGTCCCACAACAGAACGCCGTGTGAAATCCGCAGCGTTGTTCCTATACAATTATACATTACTCGAACAATCCACCAAAACCATAGAAAGGATTACCACCTGAGCATAGAGCACTTGCAAACGCCGTCTTATTAAGAATGCACCGCTTGGTGAGCCACCGTGAAACAAAGATAGGAAGCTCAAGCGCCTCAAAACTCCATAGACGATGCAATATCCTCACTGACCCCACGGACTGGTGCCTGACCTTCCGACTCGTCATCAGCTTCGTCCTCATAGTCATCATAGAAATCATCCGAATCATACATGCCATCGAAGTCGTCATCAAACATTGATTCGGAATCTTGAATGTTCGCAGCCTGATCGCCCAGCCAGTACTTTGCACGCTTGCTGGCACCAGATCTGTTACCGCTAGCACTGCGCTTTGCCATACCTCTGACTCGCGGACTGTGACCTAGGATTGGCACGCCTCGGATGTATATGTAAGCTACGCGCTTTCGCTCCTTGTTGAAGAAGAAGTAGTTCAGGCTCCAGATAGCACCTTCCTCTTCATCAAATGGTTCATCAGGTGGAGACCAGCAGTAGACTGTGCATTCAGCCAAAGTCATTTCATTATCTATCAAAGTCCACATTTGAGGACCCCAAACTTGACCTCCTGCCGGACCTGAGCCTGCTGGAATCTGGAGTGTGTTATTTGCATGTGGTCGAAGATTATTAAGCGTGGAGTCGATATTGTTTATGACGCCCTTCAGACTTCGTTCCTTCCGGAAATCAGTAGGTCGGAGGATATGCGAGAAGTCATAGTCAGGATGGCTTGCGTTCAGAGTAGCGATCAAATATGCGAACGTTCGACGACTTGAGACCTGACTTAACGGACCAAATGGGCTCGAGCGCGATAGGTTGAATGGTGGCTCGCCGTCTTTTGGAGGTGTGACGGAAGCTGACAACTTGAGTAGGGACTCATATTGAGACTCGAGAGAGGTTTCAATATTCTTGTATAGCTTCTTATCGGACCCGGCAGCCTTTGTTGTGTACAGATCGCAACCTCCAACGATGCGACAATCGGGCGTGTTGAAGTTGAGCGCGCTGGTGACGTCGTCAAAGTCACGTAGGGGCAAGAATTTCATCTTTGCGGTTCTGTCAAGCTAGATGACTGTGAACTTATCAAGGAGTATGCAGAAGTGACAGATCGGGGTTGAGGAAGGGGCTTTGCGGGCGAAGGTTGAAAGCGTTTGACGACTGAACCCGAGTATTCTGGGGAGATGTACGACCTTACGGAAGTATCACTTCAGACTCGTTGGACTGCGGCCAGGAACTTGAACCCTCAATGCTACGAGAGTATGAAGTACCTTTACTTGCGCTTCTGCGCTGCGGCTATCGCAGCGATCTTATCGATGATGAGCGTTATTTGGGAAAACCTGCTAAGGCTGAAGAACAGAATGGATTTTTCCTCGCGCTGGCTGCGGAGGCCAAATCAAGACGTTTCTTGGGCTAGACTTGCGTCTAGCAGGCAAGGGAAGATAGCATGTCGATGGAAAGATGTTGTGATGATGCTTTGTTGTTGTTGAAGAGAGGGTTTCGGAGGTCTGAAGAGGAGGAGTTGCGCCAGAGGACCAGGCTTCGGTGCCTTGTCATCAGCTGCCGCATTAGGACTAGGCTGCAACTCAGGAAGGCTCAGATTGATTGCGGAATCACGTCATGTGATCGTCGGCATCGAATGCAGGACGAATACAGGCTGAGTGCACGTGCCGACGATTAAAGAAACTGAAGGGAAAGGGTTGCATTGTTTGTACTGTGGGTGGATCTGGCTATCCACAGTGAGACTTCATTTATTTGCAATTCCAGGATGTCGGAGAGCTGAGTGGTAGGAGAGAAGTGCCCCCGCGGAGGAAGGAGATGCCAGGTGGAAGATATCATGGCAAAGTGTCCGATCTAGAACGGTGCAGCAGACACACTGATCACGGAGGCGGAAATCCCCTATACTCGAAACTCTTCGAAGAGTTCCTTCATTCTCTCGAGCAGCCAAGTTGTATATGTCTCCCACCACAAAGGACTCCAGATTCTAAACTTCGCAACTCCGTTCGCTGACACTCGTGCTGTGGATGCAAAGAAGACGGCCTATAGATGGGTAAAAGCAGACTAGACCCGTGCAGTGTAGCCCATCGACATACACTCAGAAAAATCCAGCATCTCGCAAATTCTCCATGAAATCTCCAGAATCCTAGAACCAACATAATTGAGATTAGCAGGAGGCCAAAGTAGTGGGCTTGATAATGCTGTTTGATTCCGATCCTGTTTAACACCGGGCGCCTCGTTATGCGTCTAAAGTATACAAAAACTCGACGTGCTACATGAGTTTCGTGATCTCCTCGTCAACCTGGGGAAGGTGGTGATATGTGTCAGTCTTGGAGTGATGGTGGAGCACAAGGGGATGGAAGGAAAACGCTAGGTCAGATGCATGATATTCACTCGCCATATCCGCACCGAGGAAGGAGGAGGGCTGCGTATCGAGTACTAACCTCCGTATCCTCTATCGAGTCTTGCGCCGATATCACCCTCAGTACGTTCTTTTTGCTGCTCTCCTGCATCTCCCCTGCTAATAACAGTTCATCCAGTATGAAGTATGCTTTTTGAAAGTTGAAAATTATATCCTGTATGCAGTCAATCGCTGTCCCGGCTGTTTGGATCTAAAAGCATACCAGCTCGCACACATTTCCGTAGTACTTGTCCATCTGCTCCACATATCGGTGTACAATCTCCAATGTAATGAGCTCATTGTCCGTTGAGTTGCACCCGGCAATGAAAAATAGGGAGGCATAGCGTCGATAGACTATCTTCGAATCTGAGGTCTTGCATTAACATTGATCCCTCTTCATCGAAGTCGCGGGTTCGCACCTTTGTACTCGAGGAAGTTGCACATCCGTGTCCGTCTAGCTAGAACCAGTTGGGAGACATCTTTAATGATCTTGGCCTTCTCCTTCGGCGACAAGGTGGTGAACCATTTTGCAAGGCGCTGTTGTGATATTTAGCTGTTATTTTAAGGAGGCCTTTCCAGCGTGTGAACGTACGACTTTGCCCTGCCGCGAAAGCAGGATGAGATAGCTATACAACGAGCCGTCAGCAAGGCTTCTTAACGCATATGAAGAGTGACGTACTTGATCGCCATCTTTCACCCCTGGTGGTGCGTTGTCGAGAAATTTGGCTTTTGGGCGACGACACCTGTTGTATTATTTCCAAGTTACTTGTACGAGTCGACAGGGATTTGGAGGGGTACGGCTACGGACAAACTTCGGCACCAACGGGTGCATCCGGAGCACGCCGAGGAAAGGAAGGCGCCAGACTCCGAAGCAATGATGTAGTCTTGTCCAATTTACACTGTAAAATGGACTCACCTCCGAGTCTTTGCAAAGAGGCTAAGTCTATCAATTCACTCCGAGGAAAGGAGTTGAGCGATGAGGATTCGAATTCACAATTGATCTTCTATCGCCGACCTCATTGGCAATTTAATTGCCCTCCTTCCAAACAACATAATTCGAAATCGACACAATGACTCGAATCATTCTCTCAACTTCGTATGCTCCTCTCGAGCGCATTCACCGAGTTACATACTGATACTGCACAGGAACATCATGAATGGAGGGCCTTCGATCATCCGCAAACCAGGAGCAGATCGATCCAACTTGGAGTTGACAAATACTCTGAGAAGCAACTTCCGAGCAGCGCAAGAGGACTACTCCCCACCATTGTCGGCGCAGAATGGCACCAATGGCACAGGTCCCAGCGATGATGAGGATAGACCCTCTCATAGACCACAGATGGCAGTATGGACACTGCGGGAAGGATCAGACCTATATATTCCGAAGATAGACTGGTCGATGAGCGGTCTCTCGGAGGAGCCTTCGCAATATGAAATTACGGTCAAGCTGTTCTATCTCCCAGACGCAAATGTAGATGATAGACCGATGTATACCGAAGATGCAATACAGCTGGTTCTCAAGGAATTGCAGGTCCCAGCGATTGATCTCCTGGTTGTATCATTCCCAGGCATGTTCTTCGAAGGCGATTGCGAGATCAAGGCGGATAGAATGAACGCGGAACAGGGCAATGATGAGGAGGAGATCCGATCGTGGGCATATATTGAGAAGCTGTATGCTCAAGGCATCGTAAAGAAACTAGGCTTGGCCGAGTATGGCAGCGAGAAGCTAGCAAATTTCCTATCGAAGGTAGATATTCGGCCAGAGGTTGATCAGATCAATGTCAAGGATTGCTGTAACGTCCCACAACCGCTCGCGAAGCTTGCCAAGCAAGAGAACATCGCATTACTCACTCACAGCGACTGCACCAACATCCTACCTAAAGGCACGCTGAGGGAATTGCTGGGACAAGGACCAAGAGGAGCTGGTGTGCTTGCAGAATCAAAACGCAGTATTGATGGGATGAAGGGTGATTTGATGCCTCAGTGGGTGGTCAAATATACGGCGATAGTCCGTGATCGAGGCGTGATCGAGAACAAGGGCTATTTCGCGGGCGCGGAGCTGAGAGAGTGATGGCGGCGATTTTGACTGCCTATTAGAACATAGCAAAGGCGTCATCGGACTTTATCAGCAATGAAGGTCTGTAGAGGCGTGGGCGTGCATCTTCAACTTGCTAGTCCCTCAGCCCAGCATGCTCCGTTTTCTCCCTCTCATCCTTACTTCCTCCAGCTTCTTCAAAACGACATTCGCGCCCTTGAAGCTCCTCCCGTATGCGATCAGAAACTCGCTGAACAAGCTCTCGGCTCGAGGATGTGTACTAGCGAAAGCTCTTTCCAAGACGTACAGGTCCACCGCGCGGTCCTCTTCCTGCACACTTTGGCTCGCCAGACCGAAGTCAATAAGGATAACATCTCCGTCCAGTATGCTGTCTTTGTGAGCAGTGTCTCCATTGAGACCACGATGCTTAGGTCTCAGCATCATGTTGCTTGTAGTAAGGTCTCCATGAATAATGCCAATCCCATGCATTCTACCTACAGCCTCTCCAAGTCGATGGAGTAATGCAATCAATGGCTCCTGAGCCATTCCCTCTGGTGTACCGGCGTCTCCCCTAGCTTTGAGCCATTCATTGACTCGTATCCTGACTACCTCCCCTTCAATCCATTCAATCATAAGCCAGCCGTTTGACTCATCCAGTGCATATACTGCAGGTACAGGTACACCTTCTTTTCTGCCCTTCAGCAGTATTCGAGCTTCTGCCAATATTCGATGCCGTGTAAGACGTTGATCGAGTATTGGATGTCGATAAGGCTTTGATGGCCTGTGCTTGAGAGCACATGGAACGGTAGGGAGGAGGTAAGTGCTTCGATATAGGCGAGCCTCTGCACCTTGTGTTATCAGTGTAAGTGAAGCAGCTGGACTGTGTTGAAAGAGCGCAGGCAATGCTGGTCTGCTAGAGAGGTCTGGATCTGCGGATGCAACTGTGTCGCTTGCCATGTTACCATTATGGAGTGTAAGATTCGACATGAATGTCTTACGTCCGTCAATTTTGGGGGTCAGCAAGATTTCGAGGTGGACGTGGTGGGGTGTTTGCTCTGTTTGCTCGTTTGCCCTGCTCCGGTTAGTACAAGTTATAATAAGTACACTCGGGTACATTACGGCAAAATCCTCGCTTCTCTTGATCCCGCGCAAAACTGTGGTCGGCAATCTCGAAGTCTTAATAGCTCTCTCTCCTCTGCACATTGGATGTCAATTCATTCGACGCAGGAAGCATCGTACAGTATCCATACTCCCCAATACAATACAGTAGCACGTTCTTTGCGTTGGGCACCCCACCACAATCAGTGGCACAATCTTTACTAACGCTTGTTCTTGATAAGGTCCTCCCTGCTACCCCACCAAAACTTAGACTCTCTTCACTTCGAGCCAGCTCAGAATACAGTGTAGTGTCGAAAAGGGTTTAAGTATAATTAATATAGAACTGCTTCCTAGCTTTGCACTCGTGCTTTTATATTAGATTTGGTACTTGTTCAAGCGTATGGCAGCTAATTGAAAAGGAGGTGTCTACAAGGGGAGGACCTCATCAAGAACAACGGTAAGTATCCTAGCAACATTTTTTCTCTGACCACTGAACGACGTGCATGCTGCAAGTAGCAAGGGTGTCGCCAGTTCCTGCTTCCGTAGGTCTCAGGTCGCATCTCTCGACCACACAGAGTCCGTCCTTTTACTCTCAACGTACATCATAGCATATCCCTTTTGCCTCTTTCACATTCTCCAGTCCAGCCTTGCCAATGTCCCTCATCATGCTGAAATACTCGGTCCTCCTCTTCTGACACCTACATTCATCACTATGAGATGGCCGACGATTCCTCCCTCCTGGCGATCCTCCTCCTCTTCACCGCTCTTCTGCTTTCGCTCTTCGTACTGGGCCAAGTGGTCAGTACTTACGCGACAGCGTATTTCGCGGCTCCAAACGAGATTTGTACGTTTATTGATACCGTCGACTTCTCAATTCAAGAGAATGAGTCCTATGATCGAGATGTTGCCAAGGTACAGAAGCTGGACGATAAGATGAGGCTGGGAAGGTTGTTGAGGGAGATACAGAAGTGCGGTGATAACTTGAGGGAGGATCTGAATGCACTCTTGGTCGAAGATAGTGCCACCAGGTTGCGATCTAGTGCGAGATTGTTGTGGGCTGCTAAGAGAAAGGGATTGGAGGAGAGGGTACGCAGGTTGGATATGCTCAGAATGAGATTTCTGGTGGTCTATATGGGCGTCATTGCTGCGAAGAGTACGACGGAACAGACTCCACCAAAGGATCCAGAGAAGCAGCTTTTTGCACCAAAGTTGGCCATGCGACCGAGCCTTCCACATGCGTTGACGGAAGGCATCAAGAGGAAGCCGCCACTGAGAAGACTTACTACGCAAGCTATGGGCCATAACGATCATGTGGGAGGGCAACATAGGCAGGGTTGGGCTGGAGTGGTCGCAGAGTTACAGAACTCTCCGTTGATGCACAAGAGACATGCTTCGATTGAGACATCTATGGCAAGTCCTCGCGGCAGTCCTGATTGATCACGAGAGGTGCTTGTGGACACTCCAACATGCACTACCCACGGGCCGCCCAAGAATACTGCCAGTCTGCCACAATACGATTGACGACTTTACGGATGACACGAGCAAGGGCTGTGCATATTAACGATGCATGAATGTGACGAAACCACAATCTCAACGATCAAGCTTTATGACATTTAAATTATTATAAAGCAAGTCAGCCCGCTTCATACGAGAGCTATCCTCAATTTACGAACGATATCACAATCTCATATCGCCAAGATGCTATCAACCTCCAGTATTTACACGTTCCAACTTTTTAGATATGATGGGCAACAGCTCTCGATTTGTCACTGCATTGCATCCTCATTAACGTTCCGCAGCAATCAACAATTGCATCACCATCTCAATGCCTGGCAACCAGCCAGGGCTCAATGTCTGCAGCTGCGAAGCAAGGAGTCTACTTGAACGGCTGTCTGGCTAACAGTATTCAAGATATGTATTCGCACCAGGAGTTCAGGATTTCGTCCCACGTCTCGATTGCACCGTAAGATACCCCCTTGAAGCACAGTCATGTTTCCATAGATTCGATAATTCATCACCAGCAATTCAAATACCACAAATGCCAGACTAATACTGCTGTGACCAGTCATTGCGGACAAGAGTCTGAGCTTCATCGCTCTATTAATGGCTTCATCGATTATCTATCAGGCCACACCCACCTCCCCGATTCAAACCTCAAATCTCAAAGATCTCCCCTACCCCCTCCACCAACGCCTTCCTTTCCTCCACCAAATCCAGTCTCCACCCCTCCCAGTTTTTCAACCCCATCTTCACCTCCCTGACCCTCTCAATCCTTCTCCTCCCCTCCTCCTCCTGTGCCCTCCGAAAAGCATCCTCATCGAAATCCCCCTCCCCCTCATCATCTAGCAATCCTGCATCCGCCCCGTATCCATTACTATTTCCCCCTACACCAGCGCCTGTAATAACACTGAAACCACTAGCGAGTAGATCAGTGAATCCTTTGCCTCCTGTATTCTGATTTCGTCTGCTAGAACCATTGAGGTACGATCCCCCACCACCAAGATCCACATCAGTAAAGCGGGTGGGACTGCCTAACTCATCAGACGCTTCACCCATCCGTCCACGTTCCCTATCGTAGACGCCTCGACGGAGGTCATGATTCTCATTCTCGAGTTCTCGCACTCGAGTCTGGAGTTTCTGCCTCTCTTCATCCTCTAATTCCTCGACAGCATCATCGTCTGTTCCGCCATTCTCGCGCTTTTTCCATCTCGAATGCTCGGCTTTGAGCTTCCCGTTTTCTTCTTCGAGCTTGGAGATTTTGTTTCTCAGGGCTGTGACTTCCTTCTCTAGACCCTCACGCTCTCTCCTCACGCCTTGTGCTCGGCTGTCGTTCTCTTTGTGTAGTTGCGTCAGGGCTTCGACTTTCTTTTCTAGGCTGTCTGCTTTCTTTTCTGCTTCCGTTGCTCGCTCTTTACTCTCCTCACATTCCTTTACTAGACTTCGAACTCGAGTTTCTGCACTCGTTCTCTCACTTCCTTCTTTGACAGCTTTCTCTGTAGTCCTCTCTAGATTCCTCTTCAGATCACCTAATTCCCGTTGCGCAGTCTCGGCTGCTTTCTCGCTTCGCGCTAGTTTATCTTCCAGCGCAGTGATCTGTTCCTTTTCGACCGAGGTACCGGAGGAGATACGCTCTAATTGTGCACGCAGTGTAGAAAGCTCGATTTCCATAGATTCGATGGTTGTCGTCTTAGAGCGCAGTGCGGACTCGAGATCGCTGGAGTTGGTGTTCGATACAGATGGAGAGGAGGAATGTCTTGATCGGGCTTGGAGTTGGGTGTTTTGGCGTTGGAGGGAGGTAATTTCTGCTTTGAGCTTCTCCACATCTGCAGATGGTCCGCAACCTATAGCACTAGACTTGGGAGCATTGCCCTCTGCTTCTCGTAGATCCTCAAGCTCTTCTTCGGCTTTCTTCCACCGTCGTTCGCCTTCACTAACTTCCTTTCCTAGTCGCTTATTATCTTTCTCGAGCTCCTCGATCCGTGCAGCTTGCTTCCTGTAGATGTCTGGCGCGCTATTCTCTTCGGGACTGTGTACTAAACTAGGTGATATTGGACCAGTAGATTGTCGGAAGGAGGAGGATCGCATTTTGGATTGGATGGTAAGCGAATTTCGTCGTTGGTGAGATTTCGAATCGTTTAATTCTGATAATGGCTCTTCGGCTTCTTTCGACCTACGATCCTCTTCGGGCTGCTCAGGCCTCTCATCCTCGATAGCCTTCTTCTCTACAGCTGACTCTGCCCGAAGTTGTGGCTCCTGCTCTAGTGGCTCGTCTTTCTTCGAGCTTTCGATGGCAGCTTCGATTTTCTCATCTTTCTTAAGTCCGGGCCCCTTCTTTGCTTTCTTCTTCTTCATCTCTTCCACCTATTGGATCGCGTTAGTCAAGCTCCAACGTGTCTTTAGGAGCTATCTTAGGAAACCTGACTTTCTTCTTAGCTGCTGCGAGCTTCTCAGCTTTCGCCTTTTCAGCTTCTGTGTCCGCCATTATTGTCCTCGTTCGTCAAAGAGTGCGGTGAGTGTAGTTGTCGTATGCTACTTATAGAAGTTTGTTCCAGTGTCTTAAGTGTCTAATGTAGAGTAGGGAGCCCGATTAGGTAAGCAATCCTAAAACCATTGAACCAATCACACCCTCCACTTTTTCATTGACCTCGAAACAGGATACTGCACCTGCTATGCTACAGAAGTTTGAATTCCATGGACACAGCTTATCACACATTATGGATCAATGATCTTCCTCGGACCAATACATGGTAAGCCAAGCGACCCTACCTCAGTCGAGTTTATAGGCTCCATCAATTATTGGCAACTTCACCAATGACCATTAGAGATCCTTGGGCAATATGTGCGAACTTCTGGAGATAGCAACTCTCTGCAATCTACAACCGACGTCCACGCTAAAAGCCACAGTGGGAGTGTGAAGCCTGGTCAATGAATTGCACCTCTTGTTCATAAAGAGAGCTTCAAGAAGCTCAAGTATATATCACAGAGGCCGAAGCTTAGGAAGCACGTCAAGAGCATACTATACGAGCCGACTCTTGCAGCTGGAGCCGGCTGGTCGAAGCTCGTTAAAACCCATAGGAGGGTTACCCAGTTGTATTCGAAGTTCATCTGGCTGACTTCCGATAATCCTGTCTGGGGTAGCATGCTTCACGTAATCAGAGAGAAGAGGGGTTGATTCTTGAAGCTCTCGATTTGGGCTATTACTGGTAGGCAGATGGCGGTAGTGCAAACATGCTTTTCGACACGGAACGGGGAATCGTTCTGTCTAGGAGCCCAGTGGAGACCGAGTCCGAGATCAAATTCGAGGTCTATCGTCGATTTGAGACATTGCAGCGATCGGAGACCTAGTCGACATGATTTGGAAAGGGTGCAGTGGGACCTCCTGGTTAGGCATTATCGACCGCTGGATGACTAGCTAGTGCACTCTGGCGACTTACATCCACATTCAGCAACGAAGGTGCAGTACACCTTCTCCTACATGAATCTAGCGTGATGCTGTGCTCTTGGGCAAGCACGATGTCGTGCAACCTGGTTGAATAATACGCCATGGCCATGTGTAAATCGTGTCCCATCCGCGTTTTCCCAGTCCGCTTGGCTAGCATTGTAATCTTTGTCTTTCAGTGGTCCGTCCATGATGCTCTAAGCCTCTAATGATCTCTCAGAAGCTTCAAGTTGCAGAACAAGTAGCCCAACTGATCGAAACCGGAGCAGAAGATTTTCTCCGAGGAGGTAGCATAACACCTAGCAAATATTCTGAGTCGGGGCTAGTTTACTTGAATAGCCAGATCATTCATCATACATACGTCTGGATATAATTTCAAATGTAGGTAAACAGGCATGGACGTGATTGCTCAGTGACTGGATAAGTGGTTAATTTACGTCAACAGGAAGTTAGTGAAGGCGAACGACGGTGGAAGAAAGCCGAAGAAGAGCTTGAGGATCTACGAGAAGCAGAGGGCAATGCTCCCAAGTCTAGTGCTATAGGTTGCGGACCATCTGCAGATGTG
>Ga0115846_100411_pt1 | contig 23135 bp, 25 predicted proteins | sample InSIn5gowninarea_2_FD_83860 | JGI IMG/M metagenome (GOLD analysis project Ga0115846, IMG submission 83860) | reverse complement strand
AGAAAACCAGGGAAAGCATTGTGCTCGCGGCGGGTAAAATATCTGCCAAGCTCAAGTGGGTTCGCATTGAGCTCTGGCGGATGAAGTGCCATAGGGATATCCTTGCTCTAGATCTCAATGACGAAAAGCAATCGGTCACCGACAGGAAAATCCGCATTGCGGAATATATGGGCAAGAAACAAAGTCCGCGAGGGTCGCCGCGCCTGGATCCTGCTTCCCAAATTTCGACGCCTAGTGGTCTGGCACGGCTAAACTCCACTGCAAGCAATGTTTCCAGTTCGCAGCGGGCGCCAAACCCTTCCGAAGAAAATCCTGTTACCGAGCGACCAGAGACGAACTCCTCCACCGACACAGACGAGAACCTGTACCAAACTCCCCCCGCAACCCCGCAGCAGAATCGTCCACAAACGAAACCGCTTCTCAGCCCCTTACGTATTCAGACCCAACACGACAGTGGCAGCTCGCTATCTCCTCGGTCGCCTAGAGCAGACTTTTCGAATCATCGAGCTTCAATATCAAGCGTGCCATCCGAGTACACTACGCCTATGCTCGTCAATGACAACGAAGCTGAAGAAATTCGGGAGCGGCTTGATGGGCTCTCTTATGATGGTCGGCCTGTCACACCGAGTGAATCCGGCACCGAAGAGCCCGAGAGAACGCCTCCCTTCGGCACTGGCAGTCCTGGGTCACACTCAAGGATGCGACGGAGTCTTCATCGGACTCTGCGCGAGGGTCGCGAAACACCTTCTAGTCATCGTCACACCAACAGCAAGAGAAGCAAAGATTCGACATCTAGCGCCGTACTGTCCGAGGAGAAGCGGACCGATGGTGAGGAAGAAGCGGGCTTAGAGCGAGCTAAGGGTAGTTTCACTGTGCATGGCAAAAAGGCCTCGGTGATCACATTCGGTAGCGAGTGGCAAAGCATGTCTACGGAAGAACGTTTCAAACTCCGCAAGCAGGGTCACTCTCACGAGGGGGGTATGACCGTACCCAATGCTATCGAGGACGACGAGTCTACTGGAGCCGGCGCCTCCCCTTCCAACCACCGCCATCAATACTCCACCAGCACGGCGCCATCTGTTACAAGCGACAGTACGACTACCGCGCCAAGCGTGCGTCAGCAGCGAAGTGCCAGTATACTCAGTGAGTCTGACTCCCCCAGAAAGCCGCTCCCAAGCGATGCCGGCAACCTAAGGGAGCGTAGAAGAGCGGCAAGCAAGACAGGCTCCATTCCGACGGTTTCCGACCCCGGGCTTGCGAGTTCGCCAGGACCCAGCTCACCTATTCCCATTCCCCGACGAACTAGCAGTGTGGATTGGTCCACTCACATGAACAAGCTGAGAGATGCTGACGGCTTGAAGGAAGAAGCCGCAGAGGAGGCAGAAGGAGAGCCGGAGGTGGAGCCGAAGAGCCTGCGGACCGACAAGGGCAAAGCTAGGCTGATCAACGGGTATAAGCATGAGACGGATGAGAGCAAGAAGGAGACGAACGACGATGTCAATGGCGACTTGACAGAGCCTGTGGACCCAGACATCAATCGGGTACTGGCGCCTCACCAGCAAGCTGTGCAGGCTTAAGCAGAAAGGCTGACGTGAATTTAGGCTCTGGCGGTGCCTGCCCTGAGTGGTCGAGGTGCTTTATTACAGGTCTACCGCGACCTTGCCAGAGCCAAACCATTGTGAAAATGACTGACGTTTCAGATAGAGGGTGGCCTGAGATGCCTGGCGTTCGTATCCTGTTTTCTCTTTTGTCGACTTTAGCGAGCGGGAGCCGGGGATAAAATGTTGTGGGGTTGTTCCCGCAGTGGACAAGGGCGTCACCACATTCCGAACCATAGTTCTACCTGATTTTGACGTCTCATAGTCGTCTTACGGCGGAGTTCAAATGCCGGGGGTTGCTCACAAAAGCATCGGTAATGCCATACGGTTGTGGGGTGTACAAAGGCAACGGGCTGGGTCTGGCGACGAAGGAGCTATTCATACGATTCTACTTGTAAATTGGGGCTAGTGTAGCAATTGTTGAAGCTTCAAACGAAGCGTCAAACATCTGGATACCAGCATATGCCACACGTGCTCAACTCAAACCACGTGATAACGCGTTCCCGCAAAAGTCTCTCTAGGCGGAGACCTTGTCGTACGACGATAACTTCTCATCAATTGTTCCCAAATTGACCATACTAAAGATGCACGCCGAGGACACATGAATGCCAGAGATGACGCGTTGGCCAAACTCAGATGTCGGACCAGAGGCTGCCGCAATCTTCACAGTTCATCATCACGCACCTGTCGTACGTTGATAGTGGCCATCGTCTTCAACCTCTCACTCCTGTCTTGTAACCGCAACCGACGTGCAAGATCTTTTGACGATCTCATTTCTTAATTCTCTTGTCATGCCGGGGTCTAAGCCAGGCAAGCATATTGATGTTGATTTCACTCTACGGCGTACTTTCAAGAAGGCGCGGTTCAGGTAAGACTACTTCGAGCAATATCGGGTTGTTGATCCATTCTCACACTTGCAGGCCGTTACAGCGAGAAGTCATCACAGCAGCGCTCGAAGGCCACGATGTCTTCCTTCAGGCCGCCACCTCCTTTGGCAAGAGTCTTTGCTTTCAACTGCCGGCCGTCGTCGACTATGGGCGTACGTAGTCTACCACATCTCCATATCATTGCTGATGACTCGTAGTCACTATCGTTATATCGCCACTCCTCGCACTTATGGTACTGTCGACTGTCAAGCTTCGATCGAGTCGTACTAATGCTCGCCAGAACAACCAAATCGCAGCGCTGCGGAAGGCTGGAGTCATTGTCGCAACGATCAACAGCACAATGGACCGCGAAGCCCGCAATGCTGTGCTAGTAGACTTGCAGTGCGGCCATCCGCACACCAAACTTCTTTACGTCACGCCTGAATACTGCGCACAAGACCACTTTCGCCGCGTTCTCAGAATCGTTTATAACCAGCAGCAGCTTTCCCGAATAGCCGTCGATGAAGCTCACTGCATCAGCGAATGGGGCCACGACTTTCGCAGGTCCTTCAAAGAACTCTCCTTCTTCCGGCGTGAACTCCCCTCCGTGCCTATCATGTGCCTCACCGCGACCGCCACCTCCACCGTGCGCTCAGACGTGATATCCACTCTCGAACTCGACACACGCAAGTTGAAGCTCTATACTATGACCACCGTACGCTCAAACCTGCACTACGAGGTTCGCTTCAAGAACGATGAGGAAGATCACTACCCGAATTTCTTAACCTGGCTCCAAGGTGTGCACGCGCGCCGCGCCTCTCGCCCACAGCGTGCTAATCAGCTCGTTGCCTCTAAGGAGCGCATCGACAACGTCTGCGGCATAATCTACACCTGGACGCGTTCTGACTGCGAAATCCTTGCCGCACGACTCCGCGACGACGGCATTGGCGCGAAGGCGTACCATGCCGGCCTTACTTCATCGCAGAAGGACGACCATCTACAAGGTTGGGTGGAGAACCGTATCGGGTATGATGTGATCGTTGCGACCACGGCGTTCGGGATGGGCATCGATAAGGACAACGTGCGGTTCGTAGTGCACTGGCAGCTTCCCCGCTCATTCGAGGGCTTCTACCAAGAAGCCGGCCGTGCGGGCCGCGACGGCAAAGGCAGCGTGTGTATCATGTACTACTCGCGCGAAGATCGCGACCGCGCAGCCTCTATGCTCGCACGCGACAACGCCAAAGCGCCGAAGAACAACAAAATGGTCGGGAGAAGCGGGATTCTTACGGACACTCAACTTAACAGAGCGAGGAGTCTGCAGGCGTTGATTGGGTATTGTGAGGATGTGGGACATTGTCGGCATCAGCTTATTTGTGATTACTTTGGAGAGGATACTTGTGCGCCGTGCGAGTGGGCGTGTGATTGGCACAAGGATGCTGGGACTCTGGTGAGGGCGAAGGATGGGGGATTGGCCAGTGAGGAATGGTGTACGACACAGAGGCAGATGGGGGCTTACGAGGTGGAGTATTACTAAGGAAATGCGCATTCAATAACCTTAGCGAGGCGTTTGGGAGCATATCTGGGCTCTTGGGGCTAAGCAGTGGCATGCGCAAACCGTATGGCTGTCTGAGGATTCATGGGTTACTTGCTACGAACGAATGGCATGGAATGGTTTCAAAATCGGGAAATCTTCCATTGCAACACTAAAACGCCGTATGTAACTGGCCCACTATCCGAGGGTAGTGCCGATGATGCTACTGCTTTGTGCACGATGATAGCTCCCGGACGTTCACCGCTACGCTCAATGCGAAGAAGAGGCATATCAGAAATGCCGTTCCCAAATAGAAAAGGCTGAGCTGACTGAAACCGTGAATCCAACAGATTTCCAGCACCAGTATTCAAAGTTCCTTCGGCAGGTCCAGAAAACTCATCCTCTGTAAGACGCAGGAGCATTGAATTATCTGTCCTCGGATACCCGTGCTTCTCTGCACAGCCCTGGTAATGATACAACGGAGCATGAAATGCAGACAACAAGCCACCTGTCAACGGAAAGTACCACCTTCGTTTTCCACGAGTTGAAGGAACTCGCCGCGGACAATGTATCAATGAACTCCTGCGTAGGTACAAACGAAACTCGTAATCTCGACACGGTGTCGTTGTGGTAGCCCAGTGTGATGAAAACCGCGGCTAGGTGACGAGAGATGATCCACAGACACACAAAAAGGGTAAGATCAGTGCTCGGCTCGGACAGCTTCTTCCACAGCTGCGGAGATACCGGCCCTGGATAGAGCGTTTGGGGGTCTCTTAAGTAGGACTGAATGAAGTCTGGGGGTTCGTGGCGGCGTCGCATTGCGTACCGGAATTTGACGCGGCAGGTTCGCCGACAGATGGAGGGGTCCCCGGAGCACTGTTTCCCTTGATCGTCGAAGAACTTGCTGCGGACGATACATCGACTTGACCTTGGGATGTGTCGGAAGGGAGTCTGGGGCTTGAGTCGGCATTATTTCGGGGGTTGGAAGCTGGCGCGGCGGGTTCGCCAGTGGACGGTGGGGACTCGGAAGCATTGCCAGTCGCGTCCTCTGAAGAGCTGGAAGTGGTCGAACGTGCGAATGAAGCAGCGGCGATCGTCAATGGCGAGTACTCTAGGGAGCTGAGAGTGCTAACATCCACAGCTTTGCGGATGCTGAGTTGTCTGTAAAGTGGCAACTCCTTGCGCTTTCGAACGCTTCCGCTTTCTGGGTTAAAATGTCTGATGTCATGTGCGAGCTCGTCGAATTTGCGCTTGGTGGCGATGTAGGCCATCTCTCTCTGTACGTGTGCGAGGTAGTGTTCAGGCTTGTCCTTCCTAGACTTGTACCTGGACGAGGTACTTGGCTCGGACGGCCGCCATAGGCTCGGATGGCCATGCTCGGGCTCAGGGCTGGCTCTGCGCAGTTCAGTCGGCATAGGTAGGATGCAGCGTTGGAGGACACTATTAGGAACGTTGTACATCGAGTCGCGGACATTTATGTAGAGGGGAGGGTTGTTCGCGATGAGATAGTCGAGGACTTTCGGATCGAATCCTACCCTCCTCCCTTCAGGCTGAGGTAGTTGGTCTAGGGCAGTCGGTGAATTTTGCTTTGCAAGTATGTCAGCTAGCTTGTACGGACGACAAAGAACGTGATTAGGATCTCCTACATTATCCTTCGTCATTAAAGATGCCATCATGGATTGGTCTGTTGATTGAGCGATGCTCAGACCCCTGGCGACTTTTGATGCAGCTGCCAGTATTATGCTGTAAACTGTCAGTACATCTTTGCGTCGCGACACAGGAGGAGTGTCGAAGCTCAGGCATGGGTGGAGGTTCAGAGCCGGCACTGTGGGCGTGATCACACCTTATGATTCACGATCGGGGAGCATGCCAGTTGCTACCTGAGTTGCTGGGCCCATAGAAGGGTGGCTTCTTCCTTCCGATACAAGATCGAGCTTACAAGCGCTTTCACGGAATTCTGGTCAGTGGTCCGGTTCGTGGTGACGGGCACAGAGCGTGGGCTTGTTGGGGTGGAGGCTCGAACAAGTGGTAGCGAATCCATAAACACCCTTGGAATCCCAAAGTCCCCAGCGTGAGCATGGGGCTACTGGCTGGATGAAGACTCGCCCAATCCAAACATCTTGATGGAATTATTCCATGCTCTGCTGATCATCAGCCACTACAGTTGCTCACCAAGACTACAGGAATACAGGCTAGAACGGCAGAACAAGCATCGGAGGGGGTCACTCACGCTTCGCAGACTGCCTCTACTGAAAGGCCTTTAATGCTTGCTATAGCATGCGCAACTTGAGTTATGGTGGCGGGTTCGTTACGCCCCTTGACCATCATGCCTTCCGTCCATTTTTCCTTTTTGACCGCCTTTGGCAGTGGCGGAGCATCCTTGGTATACTTCGCCGAAGCATGACTTGGCCGCATCTCGCACTATTTTACTCGTTAGACCGTAATCCCATTAATGCTCATTGATGTTTTCCGACTTGTACGGCTAGCTTTACTCACCCAAGGACCATCCGTCTCGATCTGCAACCTCTCGAGAGGAATCTCTTTCACGACCTCTATGTTCTCCTCTGTTTTCAGGCTGCATCCATTCACACCTACATCAAGGCCTAGCTCGATCATGCGACGCATCTCATCCATCGTGCCTGTGAAGCTGTGGACAAGCCCCTTCTTCGGCAGCTTCGGCAGCCTAGCACGCAGCAGTCGCTCGAAGTCCTCACTCGCAGCCCGAGAATGAAGAAACAACGGAAGCTGAAGCTCGACAGCGAGGTCCAGTTGCAACTCAAAATACTTCAGCTGCTGAATCTTTGGCGTGAGAAGGAGACGATCATAGTCGAGTCCAAATTCACCGAACGCCACGGCTTGGCCCGACGCCATTGACTCGCGAGCAAGATCGCGTAGCTCGGACAGCAACTGGGTTGGACCGCCAGGGTGAGATTCAAAGTGCTTCGCGGAGCATGGATGGACGCCTACAGTAGCAAAGCAAAGACCGGCTGTGTATACCAGGTTAGTCGCTGGCCACCAGCGCTCTCTGCTGGGCTTATCTGCTTACGGTAGTCTTTTGCTAATTGCACTGCACGCCTAGACTCAAGCAAGTCTGATCCAGTGACCATGAACTTTCTGCAGCCGGCTTGCAATGCTCGCTCAAGGATGCCGGGAAAGTCACTGGGATGAGCTTGTTTACCATGATATTCGCCACGAAAAACAGGATCCGTGAAGTTGATACCAATCTATGTACTCATTAGTCATAAGTAGTTCCGTCGATTGGAAAGCTTCGGCGTTATCACACATCTATATAACGAAGCCTTGATTTGGGATTGTTTGAAATCTCTGCATTCAACCCCGAAATAAGAGGATCAGATGCGTTCAAGCTTGGGACTGCTGAAGAATTGCTGCTGGTCGCGGTTGGAGGCATCTTAAAATATCGATAACAACGCTGTTGTGCTTGAGGCCAATGGTGGATGTAGAATGGAGGCGGGCAGGAGTATGAGTAGCGACTCGAATGGTACGAGGCACAGAAGAGCTTTCGAGATTTTTGATAGACTCGATAGGGATGACGACCGATCATCTGACACTCGACAGAGAAGATAGATAAGAGCAAGAGAAAGCAGGCGACTGCACTGATAGCGTCTGCACGAGTTGTTTACAGGTAAATCTCATGTCGGCTGAATATTACGTCAGCATGGCACGTGCAGGCGGTGTTGGAAGTGGGCATGGGCATTTTGAAGACGGGACACAATCTGCGACTTCATATATACGGTATACCGGTCACGCATTGAGCAAGTTTGCAATACTGCGATGGCTCGTTGGAGAAAAACCGGATTGCTCTTAGCCGTTTCTGTCGTTACCTTATCGGCTACCTCAAGACAGGTATCTGACCTCGTCATTTAGCAGTGCTCTACTTCTGATATGGCACGGCATGTTCGAATGGAGTTCCTCACCAGCACTCGAGTTTTGGCGATACAATCATTGAGTCGAAGAGGGACGTGGCCCATGACTCAGAATTTGCTTGGAAAAAGGGCATTCCCACAACTCTCATGATGTGCAGTCACATGGTTCGTGTTCAACTGCATGGTGAAACAGGCTTGACACCGGACCCTCCAGACATGCACGCCCAGGCCGTTGCAGTTCTACCCAACGCCCAGAATGTTCCGTAGAGTCATGACTGTCGTAAACGTCCTATCGGAACGTCTCACAACCCAACGGTATCTCAATCACACAAATGGCCTTTTCCCCCTCAACATTCTGCCGTGCCTCACCACGCCAATGCTCACACCATCTTCTCCAGTCATCCAACCAGGCATCTTCTCGCCGTCGATAATTCCGAGCTCGACGAGCTGTCGTATGCCAGCAAAGACGTGCGGGCCTTGGAAGCTCAACCGAACGTCTGGCCTCCATTTCGTGGTGACAGCGACAGACCTCACGCTGCCATCGAGATTCGCGTCTTCCTCATCAGGACCCATCTGATCAAGTAAGGAAAGACGAGATTGTCTCCCCGCCTTTGGCCGTTGCGGTTGGGTAGGCTCAACGTCCGCAGGAGGTGCCTGATGATTACTGTGGGGCCGATCGAGCGCCGGAGCATTGGTGCCAGGATATTCGTCGTCTATCCGCACTTGGAGCCTATCAATGCCTGTGCCATCCTCTTCAAGCGCTGAGACGCCGAAGCGGCCTTCTGCAATGCGCTGGAAGCGTTTCTTTGCTCGCCCGTCGGGTTCTCCTGGACGTGGACGCTTCTCGGCAACTGTATCTGCGTGGTCGCAGAACTTGACCTCTGAATCACGCTGACCTGCATCTTTGGCTCTCTGCTGAACATAATCTAATGCGCTGTGCCCGAACCTGCCTTCAGCGAAGATGCTCCAACCGCCAGCCGCCGCATTGCTTCTTCCCGAGCTTCGCAGAGAAAGCATAGCGTGCAATGACTTGGTTGCTAGGTTCGTGGTCTGTAAAGCATATCGTGCCTGGGGTCGCGAGAAGGCTTTGGGTATGGCCTTGACCGTCTAGTCAGTATTAGAAGTACTACTCACGAGCAAGCGACACACCTCAACAATGACCCTTTGTAAACTGCGTCCTTCACCCCCTGGATGTTGCACCACGGCTGTAGGTGAGGAAACGTAGACATGGGGCGAAGCATTAGGAAAGACAACAAAAATGGATTTCATGGTGTCGGATGGACCTTGTTTAGGCACCGTGACCTCATGGAGAGACCGCTGGGTATGATAGGGCGAGTCGTGGAGGAACAGTCGGAGTAACATCACTGGCAAATCCTTCGGCTGGGTGAGATAATAATGTGCCTTCGTAATAGATGAGATCTCTCGCTGTAAGTTGAGGAGGAAGGTATGTGCATGGAAGCGTGGCAAACGCTCGCTCTCCTCAGACTGAGGGTCCGCGTCCATGGAATTACCGCAATCGCCCTTTCTGACTAGCTTGAGGGCGTTCCAGCGCTGCGATGTCGGATGATCGATGATGTATCGCGTCTCGGCCATGGCGAGTTGATAGAGTGTTAAACCATTCCGCCAGTCGCCCTCTACGATCCGGTCGATGACTTCTCGCTTGGTCCCTTTGCGCGCCTGATAGCCCTGGTAGATCTCCTTCAGCTCTTGGATACTCTGCGCAGGATGGTACGGTGCATCGACGTTCCCGTCGTCCTCGTTTGGAAAGACGTACGGCTCGCATAGCTCTACATTGACGTCGTCCAGCCATTCAAGGACGAGCTCCAGAATCGATGGCCGCGAAAGCCGCGACAATGTCTTGTAGACATCGTGGCTCCTGGGATGCAAGCGACGGGAATTGGGCAGAGCCGCTGTGCTGGGTACAGACATTTGCGCTAGTGGCGCCATGTCGTCGCCCGCTGATGCTGTCTGCTCAGGTCCGTGTTGGTGTTATTGTCATTGTTGTTGTGGTTGGTACTGTAGCAGTCGCGTTAGGGGTGTGGTTCTGCGTGTTGGACAGTCCCGTGCTGTATCGCGTGCGCACGTGCTTTGTTTCGGACATTGCTCGGGAGGCTTCGATGATCAATCGGAAGGGCTCGCGATCGCTTTTAGTTGCACCCAACCATAGCGATTAGCGGCGGGGGAGGCGTGGGGGGGAGGGGGTCGGATTTGAGCGTCTTGCGAGAAAAGACTTCTGTCAGTTGCAAGTTCACTTCACTCACACACATACGCACACCACCATCTGCCAGGCCGACTTCGCAAGTCCAGAGGCAGAATTGGGAGCCACCCCTTCTCTTCTTCTCTTTGTCTGCCTCTCTTTGATCTCGCTTTCGAGGCTCAAGATCACGACCTGCACGCCCTTCGTCCCACCCCTCCGGTCGGCGGTCCGATCAGCCGATTTGTAATCCACCAAGTCATAGTTCACCATTGCTCATCATCATCATCATCCCACCATCACGTCCACTACCACGAAGCCCACCCAGGCGAGGTCCCAACGGCACCTTTTCGCAGCCCACCGTCCACGCCTGGCACTTCCACACATCAACCGCACCCTCACCCGCCTGTCCCTCACCACTGCCTCACTTCCACGACACGAGCTGCCACCTCGTCGCGGCATTCGTTCCGATCGGACACCTGCCCACCCCGACGAATTATCCAACATCTCCGAAAAACCCATCGCACATCAGAGGACCTTCCAGGCAGCCATGTCGGGCTACAACGGCCGACGAGGGCCAAACGTGTCGCAGTACATCGCAGGCCTGAACCAGCTCCCCACCGCTAACGAATTGGCCGCCCCGCAAGAAGATTTTGCTGTTGATGACGATCTGGCTCTCTTCACCAACACCGAGTTCTTCGATCAAGACTCTGGTCAGATGATGAGTTTGCACCAGCCTGCATCTTTCAACCAGGGCGCAAGCAGGAGACAGAGCGCCCAGAGCGCCTTCGATGCCTCTCTTACCAACACTGAGTTCTTGAGCAGTACGTCAAGTCGCAGTCTCAGCTACTGCTAGCGCAAGCTAATACCGCTTTAGATGACTTCCAATTCACTTCGTTCCCCGATTTCAGCACCATACCGACCGACCCTGCACTCAATATTCCAGCTTCACAGCCAAATCCGTTCCCAATGCAGCACCTCGATTCTTCAGCCGCTTCCGCTTCCGCTTCCTCTCCCGTGCCCGCCCCTCAGACCGGCGACAAGCGCAGTGCCGATATGATGACGGATCCTGCCAATGCTTCCCCCATGGATGAACAAGCCCGCCTGCTCGCTGAAGAGGACAAGCGACGTCGCAACACTGCTGCTAGTGCCCGCTTCCGCGTAAAGAAGAAGCAAAGGGAGCAACAGCTTGAGAAGACTGCGAAAGAGATGACAGACAAAGTCAATAGTCTCGAGAGTAGGGTCCAGCAGCTCGAGACTGAGAACAAATGGTTGAAGAACTTGATCACTGAGAAGGCAGACACTAAGAGTGTGGACTTGTCAGAACTCTATAGGCAATTTCAGAAGCACAACACCTCCGATTCCCGGAGTAACGGCCAGCGTACTGACGGCGTCGGTACTGCGGGCAAGTCCGAATGAACGGAATTATACTGCTTCATTGTTCTTTATATAGGGCTGGTTTTATTGGTTGCTGGCACGAGAAGTACGACCACGGATGCTTTTTAACGCTGACCACTGGCTGTTTGCATAATGGGGAAGACAAGGGCGTTGATGACGATACATCCGCCAGAGAATTTAATTGGATTCTATCCATTTGTGTCACTTTCTTCCGATGTCGTATATGCACTTTGCGTTGCTGCCTTCAATTGTGTCGCATCACTCTGTCAACGTGGGCACACCACGCCATGATGTCGTTACACAATCGATACCGCTGCATTGCCCATGGCACTCGTCCACGGGAAGCTTGATAGATCACCAATCCTGGTTCCTGGTGGTTGGCAGTGTACATATACTGTGTCAATCATCGATGTGCTTCTCACGGATCCAAATCGTTTCGATTCTGCGCCATTCATAACCCGACATGGCAATCCAGCCTCCTTGAAGTGGGTCCAACAGAACATAACCCCATTGCTCTCCCTCGCTCTTATTTTTTCTCTTCCTTTTCTCTGTTCCGTACACAGGTTTCCTTTGACAAGGAGTCCCAGTCGTCCCTCTAGACATTGGCTGCTTCCACTACTACGCCCACACCGCCTCTCCCCAGAGATACCTTCTCCCTTCCGCACTCAAGGGTAACGACGTCGCGCTCTACGAATGTCTTCGCGCATTTAATTTCTCTCCTGATATAGCACCACTTCGGTATCACGGTCTTGACGACGAATCTCTCGCCCGACAAGTCCGCGCCTACCACCACAATCAGCAGCTCGAGGCCGCGCACAAGATCCGCGAGGCTCACGCCGTTACGCCTTGGAAGCCCAGCGGGAACCATCAGCCTACGTTTGAGTCTAAATTCATGCCGAAGTTACGTTGATGCTGTTACAGGAGTGCCTGAAGGAGTACTATTCGCCGACAGTGTATGAATACAGCGTCTATACTAGCTCATTAGCGCAGGAGATTGAGGACGGCGGAGACGGAAAGGATGGGTTGGTGGGCGAGATGCACGAATTTGAGGTGAGCTACGAGGGGGAGGAAGATGTTGACTTCTTTAGCGGAATGGGGAGGTTGGACGGGTATGTGACGAAAAGGGTGGAATGGGTAGGAAGACCATAAGAGGGGGAGCTGACGATGTCCCAGATGAGGTATGGCAATCAGGCGGAGATGGGAACGATGTATACAGGGTGGGCGTTGGTTGTTGAGGTGCGAGAGATGGAGGACAGGGTTAGGATAAGGGTGAGTGGGAAGGAGGAAGAGATGGCTGAGTAGTAGCGGACATGAACGTTCCACAGATACTTTGGCGCCTTGTTAAGTCTTGGCTTGTTATTGATAACGGTTTTTCGGGTTATCTCGGTTCAGTGACAGAATTCGGGAACACTGTAATACTGGATTGAAGGAGCTCGTATGCTCGGATCTCTTCCTAGAGTTGACAGCCACAATTTATGGCCAGGAACATGCGTGATATCTTAATTTCCAACCCCGTCCTGCCCCATTAACAACGCCGAGATAAACAAACCGCCCCCTTGGGAAACAGCTTAGAAAAGCAATACCCGGATCAGCTTCTCCCATCACGCATCACCGGTGACTCTGCTGCTGCTGCTGAGCCCACTCTCTTTCATATGCTCTTTGAAATTGCTTGCTCGGCCGAGGCTCTGGCTCCGCATTCGGATCGCTGAATCTTGTCCCGCCATAAAACCCGGTATCATCGTCCGTCTTCACGGTGTAGGAGTTCATGCTGGATCCCGGTCCGTGTGGCGTGGCACTGAGAGGCGGGCGAGGGTCTGGAGAGCTTAATGTGGATATGTCAGTCCTTGCGGCGATTGGGTATGTAAATTGAGATTCTGTTAGAGCCGAGACAGGAGAGATGGAACGCGGTGTGTCGGCTGGGTGTGGAAGGGCTGGAGACGGATATGTCGGTGGATAACCTTGGTTGGCTCGGGGGTGCAAAAGAGGTCTGTCGTCACGAATGTCGTAGTGAGCGCGGCCACCTCCGCCAACCATTCTCTCCGGCGATCCGTCGTTCTGGACTCCATGGAGTTCGGTCGATACTTCTCCGCTACCAGTGTAGGAAGAGTCGTGGGATGTCTTTGGGTGTGCTTGGTAACTGCTATCCTGCTTTCTGTGCTTACGGCCAACGAACAGCCAGCGGAAGCCGCGAGCGCTCGCTTTGACAATGTCCCATGGGTTAAAGGCGTCGAAGAGAGCCTTAATTCCGAGAAAGCCGCCGAAGTATGTAAGGGAGGAGTTTGAGGCTACGCCGGGTTCGGGGTAAGAGGTTGATAGAGAAGTTCGCTTGTTGATGTGGTAGGGCTTGGCAGAGAAAGCGAAAATATGCATAACGGCGAAGATGGCCATTTCGATGCAGAGAAGCACGCTTGGAATGCCGACTTTTATGTCGGGGTAAGCGATCGTGTCAGTCGGTTTTAGTGGGCCGTTCGAGGACGAAAGGAAAGAAATGATAATCTGAAGTATGTTAGCGTACGTTGCAGTCTTGGCTGTGGACCACGCCCTACGGTTTGCCAGAATGAGAAGAAAATGACAAGCTTGATGCAGAGGATCTTCAAGAACGGCTTGTAGTGCGCAATGTCGTCTTTCAGTTGGATGTAGAACTGTATCAGTCCGTACATCGCAATCGACACGGAAGTTGACTCGAAGACTAGCACCCATATATGTGCAAAGACCGGCGAAAGTGAAGATTCACAGTAGCGGTTAAAGTATTGGGAGACAAGCGAAACGAAGGTAAAGAGCACACGAATGAAACAGTACTGGAAGACGGAGACCCAGACGACGTTGAACCAAGTTAGGCCAGATTGAGGCTTCCGGAAAGGACCTCGATTTTCGCCTCCGGTACACTTCTGCAGCCAATTGATGGGCAAGATCCAATTCTTAGGCCCCAGCTGGCGGAAATAATTCTTCTGCTCGTGTAGTGTAGGCTCGAGGTAATGGCAAAGAAGAGTGAAGAAGCTTGCTATAGCAAAGGCTTCGTAGCAATCGCGGATGACTTCGAAGTAGATGGCGTGCTTGAAGAATGCGTAGGATAAGAAGGATACGACAGCGTAGACGGGGATCATGAACAGGATACGTATGATACTGGAGCATGTTAGCAAGACACCGTCCACTGTGGGAAGCAGGCTCTCGTACTGTCTCTGTTCATACGGCTTCGAGTAGTGCATGGCATGGCTCATTATCAGCCATCCTGCTATCGAGACGGCGACGGCGCCAAAGGCAACGCATAGAAATAGGCCGAAGTGGTGGAAGGTGAAGTTTTTCCACAAAGGCGTCTCCTTCGCAACATTCTCGTCGCCCAAATGCACCAGCGACAGATCACACGTCGAGTTGACCATGCTGAAAGAGTATGACGGAGACCCTCTCTCCACGCACGAGTTGCCGTCGCAGTGTAAACACCCTTTGATGTAGCGATTCGTTCCGACTATTGCATGTCCAGCGCATTAGAGGCGGTGAGGCTCGTGTGCGGCGTATGGCGAGTGGCTTGTACCTGAGGAGGAATAGGAAGTGGTGTAGCCTGATGGTGGATGGATGACTGTTCTTGTCCGCGGTCGTTTCGATGCAGTAGGAGCAGTCGCTTCAGCCCTGTGAGACAATGGCTGTCGGCGGTAACAATACGCGCGGGTGTCTCGTGCTGGTGCGAAGAGGAAGAAGGTCTGCCTGGTAAGGAGTAGACGAGGCGCAGGCGCTCAGTGAGAGTTGATTTGAATGCTTGAAAGCTTGATCACTGACTTTTGCAATGCGCAGCCACCCAAGGCGCGTGTTCCTGCTTGGCTTTAATTAGAACTGGCGATCTTGGTGCGTCATTCCTATCCAGTCCCTGCGTCCGAGGCGCTCTCCAAAAGCTTTGTTGTGGCTGCAACCAAGAACGTCTTGCCCCGTTTCGATACGTCTAAGTACTACTTGACTACTGCTTGAATATCTACTACTATACACCCCAGGCTAGTTAGTTCTGTAACTGGACTCTCATGTGCATGAGCGAGCGTGTGAGAGGGGGTATATAAGATAGTGTATCGAAAATGGCTAGTCAAAACTAGGTAAACTACCCATACGCATGACATTGCTGTGTGAGATGGCCATGGCTAGATCGATGCGCTCGCGTGTAAGACGGCTCTGTGAGGTGGCTTTGTGAGATGGTTGGCGGCAGGCAGCGACATACTAGCGCCGTCGCTACCTTCCTCGTCTTTTGTCGCTGTCGCCATTGCTAGCTATCGTTGTTATCGCTGACGAAGTTGCTAGCGCTGTCGCTCTAGTCATCACTACTAGCCTTCTGCTGCTGTCACATTGTAGCCTCTGCTGCTGTCGCTAACGCCGTCATTAGCGCTGCATCTTCGCTGTCTCTGCATCCGTTGCTGTCTCTGCTGCTCTCTCTGCCTGTTATCATCATCACCGCTACCGCTGTCTCCGCTTCCATCTCTACCGTCGCGGGTTGCTATGCCTTGTGCTGGGCCAACCAGGAGAGAATTCGTCCGTGCAAAAGCCATGCTACCTGGCATTGCTACTGCACTATTCGCAATCTCGTCAAACGCTCTATCGTGATCTTCGATCCCTCGAGTCTTCCTTGGGATATCGTCGTATCGCCAGCTGCCGTCTTTCCGTATTTCCGAACCTCTAGTCATGAACTCTGTTTTTACCCGCTGTTGGAGAGTAACCCAATCCCTAGCCGAGTACTTCGGAAGTTAACAGATCCATCGCTCCGTATGAAGGTTGCAACAGTCCGGGAGACGAGTCGCACGAAGATCTCCTAGCACGCCATGTTTCTCGCACATGGAACTATAGTGTTAGAAGAACAAAGTAGCGTCGTTTCCATAAAAGTAGCACGCGTCGATGGTATCTAGAATAGGTATAAGAGTAATTATTCGAAATAGTGTTTGTATTATCCTAGCTATTACTTTAGCGAGCTTCTAAAATAGTATAAGCTAGGGTTAGTAAGGGTCGAGGCCATAACAAAAGGTAGTATAGTCTTATTATACTACGTAGTTTTGTTAATAGGAGAGCTATTATAATTAGATAATTAAGAGCTTCTATTACCTTAGAAGCTATCTTAGTAAGTATTCTTATCTATTATAATATAAAAGTTTGTTAATAGCTTAAAAGATAACTTTTTAAATAAAATATAGTGTTACGAGCTCTAACTAGGGGCTAGGGTTCGAGGGTTGATTCTCGTAGGAGAGGAGTAGTTAAGGCACAAGGGTGTTGATCGATTCAATCTTTAGATTGTAGAAGGGAAACTCTAGCTAGTAACCACTAAGCAAGTTGAAAGCTTAGTGAGTGAGTTGAACGCGAGAGAACATAAGGTTTACTCGTGTCCCTATATACTAGGAAGGAGAGGTGCTGCTCCCTATGCTCTTAGTGCTCTCATCGAGAGTAGTGGGAGCATCGAGAGCACGTCACGTGATCTCGCTTGCTGCCTAATTGGCTCGTGTTGAAGAGTCGTGCCGCGACCTTTCCTGCGGCCTCTACTTGGTTCATAACATCATCCCTCCCTTCCTATAGCCGCGTCCCGTGGCGTATTTAAGTAGGTGGCCTTCCCGTGTTCTAGCGTGCCCGTCTACCTTTCTTTATGTCCTAACATAATGCCCAAGGTCCCTCCGAAGTCTAGCACCGACTACCGACTCGATCTAGCCGATAAAATCGAACTCATTAGCAAAGTCATGCCTAAAAAATGCAATTAGTGCAAGTTACATAACCGCGTATACAAGGTGCACATCTCGTCTGGCCGTTGTAGAGAGTGTAATCGCTACAACCATCATAATTACGATGTTCGCGTTACGGAGTCGGAATGGGAGCGCCTTAGGTCTTAGCGCGTAAAGGTTCTTCGAGAGTTGAAGGACGTGCAAGAGGCACGTCGGAAAATATTCGCTAAGGAATAGCGTCTATATAAGTAGTTGGAGTTGTTGGATCGTCGTAGCGACGAAGCGGTAGCCGTAGCGGATCGCGAGGTGGAGGCGCTCGAAGCGCTAGAGGCTCCCGACTCTTCCCTTGAGGAGTTTCTAGCGGACATCCCGCCCCCGCCCGGCGAGTCCAGCCTAGCGCTCACTCCTAGTACCTAGAGTGCTATAGGTGGTCTATTAGACGATTTCTAGCTCGGCGGAAATCCCGTAGAGCCTGTTAGCAACTCTTAAGGTTCCTTAGAGGTTCCCATGTGTTTTTAGTGTGTAGGTATCCTTTCCATTTAATGAGGTATCGCTAACCTTCCTACTTTAGGATCTTTTCGACTTCGAAGATTTGTTCTTCTTCGATCTAGAAATGGAAAGTCTCCTGCAATGGTGTTTCGGGGTCGGCTAGTTCCAATAGTGAAATGTGGAATACCGGGTGTACTTTGGCGTCTAGTAGTAGATTAAGTTCGTAGTTAACTAGGCTCTTGATCTTCTTGATCTTGAATGGACCGACTTTGACATGGTTAAGTTTCTTGCTTGGTCGTCTCGTTTTCAAGTTTTTCGTTAGGAGGTACACCTTATCCCCCTCCTTTAGCTAAGGTCCATGTAATCTTTTCTTGTTCTCTCTAGCCGACGTGATCTAGTTGGCTTTGTTAATCTTCTTATAGATGTCTTCATGTATCTATCGAAGTCGTTCGCCCTGTTTCTAGCCGTCTTCGGAGGGATTCTCAACATTTAATCGCTCTCCGATCCTTGGTTCTCGGCCAAAATTCGCATAGTACGGCGAGTGTCCCGTTGTCGCGGACGCTCGGCCGTTTATCGCTAATTGTGCCATAGGCAACAGCTGAACCTAGTTATCCTATGTAAACGAGGAGTAGTAGCGAAGATATTACTCTAGTATTTGATTCGCCCTTTCTGTTTGTCCGTCCGTCTATGAGTAATATGCCGTTGATAACTTCAGCTTCGTTCCTAGTGTAGCCAATAGCGTTCTCCAATATACCGAAGTAAAGAGCTTGTCTCTATCACTTATTATTACCGCTAGAATCCCGTAGTATCGTACTAGCTTGTCTAGTAGGATTTGTCCCATTTTCTTAGTATCTGATTTTTCCTAGAATGGTATTAGGTGGTAGTACTTCGTTAGTCTGTCTACTATGACTAGAATTGAGTCGTAGTCTCTATCCGTTACCGGGTCCGTTGATGCTAGTAATTTGGTGATGAAATCCATCGTGATTTCCATCTATAGTTCCTTTAGTGGAGGTCTAAATTGTATCTCCCTATATTTTTTATGTGTCGTGTGCTTGTTTCTCTAACATGCTATACATTTCTTGACATATTTCTCTACGTGTCGCCTCATGTCCTTGAAGTGGCAGCTCCGTCGGATCGTACGTAGTGTCTCTATTACACCGGGATGTCCCTTTAATGGGTTGTCGTAGTATCTCCGGATATAGTCGTTAATTTGTTTTTCTAGTATGTGTAGTTTACCCTTTGCAATGGGGAACTACTCATCCTCGTCTTCTAGTATAGCTATGGTTGCGTTTAGCTGCTAGGTATTTCCTAATATCGATCCGTCCTTATTGACTTTTAAGATACTTTGCTATGTTTCTTCCTTATCCATGTGGTTAGACCTTCTACTTAACGCGTCCGCCCGTCCATTGTCTTTCCCTAGGGTGTAACGGATCGTGAACTTGTACTATCCCAATAGTTTAGACCAGCGTACTTGGCGTCGGTTGAGCTACTTGGTGGTAGTAAAGTATAGTAAATTCTTATGGTCTATTAAGATATCGAGTCCGGGTACTCCTTTAGCGTATACTCTCTATTGTTGCAGCGTAGCGACAATAGCCAAAAGTTCTTTATCGTGTATGTCGTAGTTTTGTTCCGCTAGCGATAACTTTCTAGAGTAGTAGGCTATTGGATGCCACTTCCCGTCGTGTTCTTAACTAAGGCAGGCTCCGATCGCAAGGTCGGATGCGTCTATTTCCATTCGGATGGGTTTCTTTGGGTCGAACAGCTTCAACACGGGGTTCTCCGTGCATGCTTTCTTCAAGTTCTAGAAGGCTCTTTCCTCCCCTTCGTCCCAATGAAATTCTGTATCTTTCTTTGTAAGGTCTGTGAGGGCCATGGCCTTTTTCGAGTATTCTTCAATAAACTACCGGTTGTAATTGGCAAAGCCCAAGAATCCTTGTACGTCCTTAACGTTTCTTGGTTGCGGCTAGTTCTTAATCGCCTCGATTTTCGCTAGGTCCATGCGTATCCCGTTGACTCCTACCATGAAGCTAAGGAAATCCACTTCCTTCTTGTGGAACTCACATTTCTCGGGTTTAAGACGGAGTAGCTTTTCTTCGAGACACCGGAGGACTTCCTTAACGTGCCGGACATGCTCCTCATAGGTTTTTGAGTAGACCAAGATATCGTTAAGGTAAGTAATCGCACAATTGTCTAGATGCTTCCTAAGGGTATCATTAACCATCATCTAACATGTCGCAGGCGCGTTGGTTAGCCCAAAAGGCATAACCGTGTATTCGTAGTGTCTATAACGGGTTCGAAAGGCTGTCTTCTACTCTTCCCCTTCCTTCATTCGGATCAGGTTGTAAGCTCCTCGTAAGTCGAGCTTGGTGAACCACTAGGCTCCTTGGAGTCGATCCTACAGTTCCTTAATGTTCGGCAATGGGTATCGGTTCTTGATAGTAATGTCATTCAACTTCCGATAGTCCACGCAAAGACGTAAGCTTCCGTCCTTCTTTGGTACGAACAGAATAGGGTAACCTACGGGTGATTCCGATTTGCGGATAAATCCCTTCTTAAGGTTCTCGTCTAGGTATTGTCGGAGTGACTGTAATTCCTTCTCCGATAGTGCATAAATTGGTCCAAACGTGGGTTATTTTCCTAGTTCTAATTTGATTTCGTGGTCCCACGGTTGATGTCTAGGTAAGGCTTTTGCCGATACCTCTTCCTCAAAGAGCTACACCCACTATTAGTACTCTTGGGGTATTCCGGAAGGTGCGTTTCCCTTCTTAATTCTGACTTCTTGATTCAGCTGACCCTAACCAGTATTTGTCGAATCGGATACGCTATTATCGCGTCCATCCTTGGTCGAGTTGAAGCTCTAAGCTTCGGTCTAATTGAGACCTTTCCTCTCATCCACCACGGAACGCTGCCCGTGCGTGGGTCTCGATGTAGTTACGTAGCTACATCCGTTGAATTCGATGTCGTCCGTTTTCTAGTTAATTAAGGGATTGTGTTGTTTTAACCATGGTCTCCCTAAGACAATTTCATGAGTAGCCATGCTTACGACGTCGAAGGTAAGTCGTTCATTGTGGTCCCCGATCCTTAATGTTATTGGTACGGTCTCTCGATCGACTTGCCCTTGGCTTGGCAGGTCTAATCCATCGATTACTATAAGTCTATATGGCTTATTTTTCTTTTAGTCTTTGATTTTCATTTTGAGAATCGTTTTCTTAGAGATAAAGTTTTCCGCTACTCCCGAGTCGATCATGATTCGTAATTTCTGCCCTTTTACTAGTCCTAAAACGTAGAACGGTGTGTTACTCCCTTACTAGATGATACTATTGAGGCTCCGGATCGCATCCGTTCTCTAGAGCCTCGGCCTTTTCCCGTGCCCATTCGTGGGTAGTATCTACTCCCTTCCTTCGAGGATTCGTGGATTCGGCAATGATCGTAATAGTAGTAAGACTAGGCTACTATTCCGTGAAGGTAATGTTCCGGATGTTCTCTAGGTAATCCTCGCTCTTCTGTCTCTTGCTTCTTACGTCTTACTTCTTCATGACTCGGTATCGTGCATTCGGGATCTACATAGCTCGATGGTGGGGTATAAGTTTCGTGTCCCTTATGGTCTTAACTTCCATGAATGTATTCCCATTGCTGTTTATGCATCGTTTGTTCTCTCTTTAGGATCCTATATCGCTTGTGGCTCGGCCATCGGCATTTCTTGACTCTACATCGATCTGCGTCGATGCTAGTTACATGCCTCGGGTAGTCCGAGTTGTAGATAATGTTTTCCCAATATACGAAGTATTCGGCGATTGTAACGCGCTTGCCGTCTACCGTAGGGTAGAGTACCTTTTCTAGGTAGTGTACACAATCTAGTCGAGGATAGTTTGGAAGATATTCGTGATTAACGTGAGTCATGTCTAGTATAGTAGTAGTTAAGTGCTCCTGGAATTCCTCTCTAGTAACTTCCTCTCCTCTAAGTGTGAACCGAAACTCGTCTAGGGTTACATGCTATTTTGCGAGCATCTAGACTAGCTCTTCCTATGGATCCTAGTATGTCGGAGTAAGGTACTACCATACCCCTAACTCCTGTCCTTCTTAGTCTCTTGGGGGATCGTTTTCCTTGTCCGACTCCTCCCCGAGTTCCTTTATATAGACTATATTAAACTCCCGTCTAGTCACGGTGTTCTTTTACCGATAGTCCCGGGCGTAGTGTCCTTCTTTTCCGCAAGTGAAGCACTTCCTGGTTTTCTTCTATCCTTCCTTCTTTGGTTGATTTACTCGCTTAGCCTGTACGGAGTCAAGCTCCATCGGGTCTCTATAGTCGTTGGCAATCCGTCGATTGTTATAGGGCTTCTCCTGTCGCCAAAGTCTAGCTCTAGGTTGGGTCCGCCCTACATATCTTTTCTCTATGGCCCTTTCGTACAGCTTGTCGTCGAGTTCGATCGATGCTTCTATGAGTCGGTTCAATGAGCTAAGATTTCCTCCATATCGCATGAGTTCATCTTTAACCGATTCCTTTAGTCCTCTCTTATACATGGTGCACAAGGCAGCGTCGTCCCATTTAGTAACCGTTGCGTGTTCCTAGAAACGGGATGCATACTCTACTATAGACGTTTCTTATCGAAGCGTTTGTACCGCTCTCTCCGCAACACTATTCTCATTTGAGAGTCCAAAAATACGACGTACTTCTGTCTTAAAGTTGTCGAAGTCGGCGAAGATGTGTCCTTCGTTAGTTCCGTCGTCTAGGTGCTCTCGGAGTTTGGGCCTAATCTAGTATTGGGCCCTTCCTCTCATGAAGGTAGTAGCTATTAGGGTCTTTCTTGCCTTAGGGACATTATTAAACATGAAGTACAAGTCCAACTAGTTGAGCTAGTCGTTAAGTGCTTTTCTGTCCCCTTGGAACTTATCGGGTTGTCCGACCTTGAAGCCATGACTTGGACGATCCTCGTCCATGTCGACGTTAGGGGTGCTAGCTATAGAAGCTGCGGTATTGCGCCCACCGTTGACTAGGGTGCTACGGGGTGTGCCTATAGTACTCATCCTTAAGGGCGTTCAAAGTGTTACGAGCTCTAACTAGGGGCTAGGGTTCGAGGGTTGATTCTCGTAGAAGAGGAGTAGTTAAGGCACAAGGGTGTTGATCGATTCAATCTTTAGATTGTAGAAGGGAAACTCTAGCTAGTAACTACTAAGTAAGTTGAAAGCTTAGTGAGTAAGTTGAACGCGAGAGAACATAAGGTTCACTCGTGTCCCTATATACTAGGAAGGAGAGGTGCTGCTCCCTATACTCTTAGTGCTCTCATCGAGAGTAGTGGGAGCATCGAGAGCACGTCACGTGATCTCGCTTGCTGCCTAATTGGCTCGTGTTGAAGAGTCGTGCCGCGACCTTTCCTGCGGCCTCTACTTGGTTCATAACATATAGTAATTAAATTAATAAACCTAATAAGAAATGTAAGTAAAGTAGCTACCTTAATATCTTATAGCTTTATAGTCTTACTATTTTGTTATTTTACTACCT
>Ga0115846_100410_pt1 | contig 23189 bp, 15 predicted proteins | sample InSIn5gowninarea_2_FD_83860 | JGI IMG/M metagenome (GOLD analysis project Ga0115846, IMG submission 83860) | reverse complement strand
ACGTCACAGCTAGCAAGGTGGCAGGTTGTTCTGATGAAGGGGCGTTAATGTAATTTAGGTAGAGGAAACGCTGTTGAGAAATATATGAAAGGGCGTAGAGGGGAGGTTGAGAAGGGAGAAGGACGACTGAAAGGAAGGAAAATTGAAAGGAAGAAGGAAGATTGGAAGGAAGTGGCTTGAGGAGTATACATGAGGCTGAAATCGCATCCGCTCTAGTTGGATGTTAACAGAAACACGAGGGAGAATGCACAACATATCATAACGAAAAGTGACAGTAGAGGAGCATCTGACGATAAGAAGAAAGCAAAAAGAATTGAAAGGTTTAAACGAGCCAATCCGTCATTGAACATTCCTGCGATAATATGATCTACCAAGTATCTTTTTCTAAAACACTTTTGATAACACCATTTTTATGCATATAGTCTTGAACATCGTTCTGCTACTGTGCTGTATGCCTTTTCTTGTGCAACGAGCTTATTCATGCCTCAAGTCCAGAATCCATTAATGCAGCTCCTATGGCTAAATAAACCTCGAAGAGATGTCCGGCATGGCGGTGGTCGGCGAGGTCGGCAGAATATTTCATGGTCTACTGCTCAGTCTGGAAGTAGTTGAGGAGGACAGAGCGCTCCTGGGACTCCTCACCCCAATCCTTGACAACGACGCAAGAGCAGTTAACAACCTTGCGGGCGTTACCCTCACGATCAATCTGGCCTGCGACACACACAAATGTTGTTAGCCTCCTGTCATATCCACATCCACATCCTGGTCCATCTTCCCAATATTATTCCAGATGTAAACTTACAAAGACCAGCCCACTCGCCAAGCTGCTTGCCATCAGGCACCTTAATAAGCGGAATCTTATGCTCTCCACAAAGCGCAATAACCAACTTCTTGTAGGCCTCCTCTTCACAGTTCTCGTTGAGCACACACATGTGCGCCTGGCGTCTGTCGAGAGCCTTGCTGGCTTCACGGAGACCACGGGCGAGACCGTCGTGGATCAGGGCGAGCTTGAGGACGCCCTTGAGCGCGTCGATGACGGACATTTGGCCGCCGGAACCGCCGGTGGAGGCATCGACGGGAACTTCGACTTCTTCGGCGGGGGCGGGGGAGGTAGGCTGCTCTTCTCCTTCGGACTGGGGGCAGAGAAGGATGTGTTAGTGATGTGATATTTTTGGTGGTGGAGGATGTGGGTGAAGGAGAGCTGAAGAGTGTGAAAGGCGGGGAGTTTTTATACCATTTTGGCTGATTTCGAGGTGATTTCAGATATGTCCGGGTTCCTCGAAGAGTCTAGTTGTTGTTATAGTTTTTTTGATGTTTAGAAACAGAGATTGGAGGAGGTGTTTTTGCATTGAATGTGTGCGGGATCTCTTGGCGCACACGTGATCAGACCCTGAGGTTTGTGCTTGGCATTTTCGAGAAGACCACAGCATGACTTGGAAGAAGAGAATGGGATGTGATTAGATTGGTCAGTCATGCTTTTCATCGACGTTCATTGTCTTAGAATTAGATGATGAAATATTAAGGACGTCGAGATGATTTTGGCCTTGGCCTTGACCTTGACCTTGACCTTGACCTTGACCTTGACCTTGACCTTGACCTTGACCTTGACCTTGACCTTGACCTTGACCTTGACCTTGACCTTGACCTTGACCTTGACCTTGACCTTGACCTTGACTTTACGACAAGTACTCTGAAGGTTTCCTGCGAGCAGGTTATGCGCATACTTGACAGAAAGTGCACAAGGAGAACTCGACTCATCGAACGATTCAAGCACTCATAGCTCGAATCAGACACAGGTATCTCGACATTCCTACACAAAGATTAGGTTCCAGTAAATCAGCATTCGCTATAGTCATCATTGTACAGTAGTGCCACCAATCTACACTAAATGCATATCTACACTTTCCGACCAGCTGTACCATTGATACCATTCCCAACATTCTCTCCCAAACAATCCCATGCACTCGTTCTGATCTCTACGCCTCTCAGCCATTCCTTCTCTCTCGCAGCACTTAGCAAGTCATCCCATCTCACCCAAAGACACTGCTCGTCGTCCATATCCAACCACTTCTTCTTACCTTCATCATACAGTTCAGCCCAATCGATTTGCGCAACGCCAAGCATATCAATCTCGACATCAATCCCACATTCCTTCCTGGCTTCCGCAGGTGCCAAAGCCCAGTCATGGTCTCTAACGAGGAAATGCGAAATGCCCGCACGATCCCACAGTAATTTGCGCTGGGCACGAGTGCAGGGAAGGGTGTACCAGTTGAGCTGGGTGCGCACGTCGTCAAGGCGAGTGTGTCGAAGATAGGTGGAGGCGATAAATCCAGGAGTGTAGAAGTCGTTACCACGATCTCCTTTCAACACGATCTCGCTTTGTCGAAATAGTGGTATTGGTTGCCAATGACTTTCGAGGCTATTGAGATAGTCGAGGTGGTAATCACGCCCGTTCGGACGAACGACATGTTCGGGCTGGATGAAATGTTCAGGTTGCAGTGCTCTGCTCAAGGCTCGTGGTAGACGGCTGAGGTAAGTCTTGCGCTCTTCAATCGCACGAAGACGGGCTTCCTCTTCGGCCTTGAGTCGACTTTCGGTCTCTGCTTTTAGTCGAGCTTCTTCCAGAGCTTTCAGTCTTGCCACTTCGGCTTTTTGTTTTTGTAAAGCTTCTGCTGCGGCTTGTGCCTCCTTCTCTTTGCGCTCGCGTTCGGCTTGCTCTTGTGCTTCTTTTTCGGCGGCTCGACGTCTTGCAATCTCTTCTTCAATGCGTGCAGTTTCCTGTCGTCTGGCTTCTTCCTGCTTTTGTCGTGCTTGTTCTTTGGCGGCTTCTGCAGCTTCTTCTTTACGACGAGTCTCTGCTTTGATTTCTTCTTCTTGCCGACGAAGTTCTTCTTGAGCTTCTGCCTCCTTCCGCTGGACTTCTTCTTCGGCTTTTTTGCGTTGAGCTTCTGCTTCTGGTTCGATACGCTCAGCCTTTGCCTTTGCTTCCTCCTCCAGACGAAGTCGCTCAACCTTGGCATCTTTTTCGGGTGATTTGGGATTGGCTCTAGGACTTCTGACACCTTTACCCAGTTTCGCCGACGCCTCTGCTTCCCTAGCCTGTCGAGCAGCTTTTGCTTCGGCTTGGATTTTTAGCGCAGCTTCCCGTGCCTTGGCCTGCTTAGCAGCAGCAGCAACAGCTCTGGCTTCCTTCTCTTCCACGACTCTCTGCTTGGCCTCCTCTTGTGCCTTCGTCTCGGCCTTGGCCTGGATTTCGAGATTGGTCTTTGCTGTCTCCTTGGCCTTTCGCTCTTCTTGCACTCTGATCTTCTCACGTAGTTGTTCCTTGACCTTGGCTAGCTCGCGTTGGTGTGCTTCTAAAGCGCTTGAAACTTCAGTCTGCTTACTGTTCTCGTCGTTTTCGGTTTCACTCTTGATACTTTGCTTGGTAGGTGAGGCATCTGATGGATGGCTATCTTCAGCTGCTTTGCTTGCTGCTTCCTCGTTACGTTGCTTGCCGGTCATGAGTTTTCGGCGGCGTGGTGGATCTGCTTATGTTAGTATAAGATGAGTTAGATATGCAAATTTGTCGCCTCACCTTGACCGGGACTACCTCTGGTAGATGACCTTTCCTCATCTTCATAGGCAGCCTTGAGTAATGAGTACCCTTCCTCCCAACCAGGCGGCTTCATAGACATTGACTCTAAAGTATCAAAGTATGTTTTGCCTTTGATCAGCCTCCTAGCATCCAGTCCTTGCTTGTCCCACTCTAACAATTTCCGAATGACACCAATGTTGCCACGCTCAATCGCTGCTAGCATTGCAGTCTCTCCATCAACCAATTCTGGATCAGGATCATATGGCAGTGCCCAAGACTTTGCATACTCTAGCATTTCGAGCACAGTATCGACGTGTCCACCTCTCGCAGCTGCAACCAAACAGTCGTTATTCGGTTCTACAGTACACTTGTACATGTATTTGACACCCTCTGTGTCGCCATTCTCTGCAAAGTCGCGCAGATTCTTTGAGTTCGGTGCCACATACAAAAGGTCGCGGGTTTTGGGGACTTGCGGTCGTGGAATATTCTGCACACTGCCTTGATTCTTTGCATTCCAAGCCTCGCACGCATCTTTGAGGAGTTGGCGAATATTGCCTTCCTCGTCATCGTCGTTGACTAGGTCGGCAGGTCGATCGCCACGATTGTTAGCACGCCAGGGGTCTACACCATGTTTGAGTAGCAAGTTGACGACATCTGCATGGCTGTTTTCAACTGCATCTATCAAGGGTGTATCACCATATTGATTCGCGCCATCAATCTTCGCATCAGCATCAATAAGTAATTTCACAATGTCCACGTGACCTTTCAGTGCAGCCATTTGCACAGGGCTTGTTCCAGCGTTATCAGGCTCGTTGATATATTCCTTCGTCGCATCTGCTAACAACTCCTTGACTTTTTCAACATGGCCTTTGTCGCAAGCTTGAGCGAGTTGAGTACGGCCAGTGGAATCCTTGTCACGTCGCACCATTGGTGAATATGCAGGTGTTGATTCTAAATGTCGAGCGCGACCAGGTATTGGCGTGTTCTCATTACTTACAGACTCAAGCGACTGGCGGTTTCTTGCTCGTCGTTCTCGGTCTCCCGATGCAGCAGCAGCGGCGGCAGCAGTGTGGAAGGATGATGAACGACGGTGTGAAGATCGTGCGTTGGCAGGTGAGTGAGATCGCATTCGGGGTTCGGTCTTGGCACGAGAGCTTTCAGCAAGATGGGGTCTTGCTTGTGCCAGAAGATTGCTTGTTGACCTGTCACTTGGTGTGCCGGCGCGTGTAGCACGTTCAGTAGGAAGGTCACTGCTTTTTGCACCAGAAGACCGGGTAGCGGCGAGGTCAGGTGACAAACGAGCCTTTTTGGTTGCGTTGTTGCTTGCAATATCAGGAACTGGTGTTCGACTTCGACTTCGTCGTATATCTGTGGCTGCTTCACCCTCAGCTTTCCTTTTGCGTGCTAATGCAGCAGCTTGAGTCAGAAGACCGATCTCTGAGGGCCGCTTCGAAATTGCATCGTTAGAGTCCAGAGAGTATTGGAAGCCTGGCCTTGTACGATTTTTCACAGGAGTGTTGTTTGTCGAGGCTATGTCAGTTTCCGCCTCAGAGTCATCAGCTGCAGCTGCTTCCTTGACACTGTTTGTCACTTGACTTGACTGTTCGGACAGTGGTGACGAGACTTGTGCTGGCTCGTCTATTGTCATCTCAATATCCTGGTCAATGTTTGCGCTGTCATTGTTTGCGCTGTCATTGTTTGCGCTGTCGACGTTTGTGCTGGCCTCAGTCGTACTGTCGTTGTTTGATACAACAGGCTCCGTATTATTGCTTGGAGCAATCATGGGTGCCGTAGGTGCTGACATGACCGACTTTGATTAGAGATACGGCGTTTGAGATTGGTTCGTGTCACGTATGATTGTATCACATCCTCTTCCAATAAACAACCTACGCTATCGAATATGCGTGGGCATCGTACTTGTCCAGTTGACTTCTCGCTTCTTCCTGTGTGTTCATACGCTGGCGTCGGCTGACCTTGACGCGCTTTTTCTCATCTTCGCGATGTCAAGTTTTCGAGATTCGTTAACAGCGTGGACACATCTGATTGGCTCGGTTAAATCTTGACCCTGCATAAAGTTTGTCTTCACCTCGGGCTTCTCGGAGCACATGAAACAATCGGCTTTTGAAGTAACAACAAGCTCATGATTGCGAGCTTGTTAACATGTGGATACTTTCCATGGAAGGTGCGACCAGTGAACAAACGTTTGATACTATACTTTTCATCGCTCTTGCTAGAGCTGAAGACGCGACGGTGCAGAAAAGAAAGAAACTGATATCGCATTAAACTACCACCAGCACATCGCTATCCTTGATGCTATTATACCCAGAAGAGAAAGTTTTGGCAACCCGCAATGCACCTCCAATATGCTCAATTGCTGCCCTGTCACACCATTTTCACTCACAACCTAGCAGCACCACCCAACACCTTGACATCAACAACAACCTCCCTACCTGCATCCCTCACAACCAACACTCTAACACTACCACTACCACCAGCCCAAGCACTAGCCAATCTACTCCATAACCCCTCCTTCTCTAAGACTCGCAATTGTTGCACAACCTTCCCTTCCTCCGTCATTGCCACTACAGTCTTCTCTCCACTAACGACGTCCAGCACTCTGTATTGCTTGAAAACAGGCGCTAGCATGTTCTGTACGTAGATGCTAGGGCTCGGATTGGAGACAAAGGAAGTCTCTTCGTACATTTGCCTGTCGAAAAGACCGATGCCGAGGTAGCGGTATTGTGAGGTTGCTGGAGACATGGTGATCTTGATGATCTGGCAGGGACGACCTTGAATGAGGAGGAGATCGCCAACATGAATGTGGTGGCAGGGAACGGTGATTGTGTTGGGGTGGTAGGAGCGTGAGGATGTTGAGCTGGAAGACGAAGAGCTCTGAGGACTACTGCCGGAGACGTTGACGTTGATGTCAACTTCTTCCTTGCGATCGAATGGGTGGAGGATGTGGTCGGCAGCGCGGTGAAGCCCGTGGCGGAGGCTGATACTGGGTGTCAGTGGGTGTTGAAAATTGGATGGCTTTAGCATGACTTACGAGTGGTAGTGACCATCTTCGTCGTAAAAACCCATGTCTGCTTTGTGGTGAACTTGATCGTGAGGAGGTCCGTGGGAAATAACACGGTCTTTCTTAATGAAAGTTGTCTTCACAACGTCGTCCTGGCTGGTAGATACAGGGAAGTTGACGCTACGACTGTCTCGTTCGAAGACTCTTTCGTCTACGTTCACACGAGTACCTGCGTTGTGATGGTGGATAGGCTCGGTGTAGCTATATCATAGTATTAGCCAACATATCAAGTATTGCATCTCGAACGATCACTCACCGACGATTCTTAAGGTCAACCTCGATATCAACCTCGTGATCACTTGTTCTAGCACGTTGCCGAGTGTCGTCTCTCTCAAAAACTCTGGTTTCCTTGCGATACGTCTCCGTGGTACCTTGACGAGCAGGTTTGGCCGAAGTAGCAGAAAAGTAGCGAGAATCAACAGTGTCTTCCCGACCACCACTCAAAGTGACTTCTGTCTTTGTGTCTTGTTCAGAAGAAGATTGCTCTTCGTTGTCGCGGTAGGTTGAAGGGAAGACACTGAATGGAACGGGTACGCGAGCGTCAAAGTCCAGGTTGGCTACGGGCTGCGTTCAATGGATGAACGCTTGGGAAGGGATGATATGTGTATGATAACGATCTGTAAGAGGAAGACGAAGAAGTGTGGAGGAAATAGACTTGGTCTTAAGTGATTAGGCCGTTGTTTACTCGTTGCTAGGATTGAAACAGCATGGCAACGGACGGATGAGACAGGGAAGTGCGGGATGGCATTGCACGCGATTCACTAATTCGGAAAGCTTGTAAGCTGCGCTCCTTGATTTTTTAATTGTTTCGAAGAGTATATGGGTGTATTTTGTGTTTCGTCATTTGGATGTTCTATGCACGAGCTGCTCAAGATCGTGCTCGCTTGCTGTCCAGTTCTCTCTTGTCTTGGCAAAAAATGCTCCAGGTCTCTAGGAGATACAACACTTCCAACATACCAGGTAACTTCAGTTATATAGCATTACTCTACCATGCTAGCGAGCGACACACTGTTCGACTCAAATGTACCATAGCATTATCTTGTCACCTATATATCTTGTGCATAAAATTCGTCTCGCACAATAGCATATCTACGATTGCAAGACCTTTTCGAAAGACTTCTCCCACTCGTTCCAGTTCCTCATCACGGCCACAGCGCCGCATTCTTTCAACAACATCTCCTCCTTTGCCTTGACCTCATCCAGTCCCTCATCCTCATAACTTCCCACATACCCAATCAAAGGAATACCCGCTCTCTTCGCAGCAGTAGCACCACTCTTGCTATCCTCAACAGCCACACACTCCTCCGGCTTAACCCCAATGACCTTGCACGCATGCAAATACACCGCCGGATCCGGCTTACTCGTAGGCTTAGGCAAGCTCGTCGCCGCACTAAAAACATAATCCTCTCTAAAAAACCTCGCCATATCCGTCTTCTTAATACTCGCCTGCACACGACTCAACGCACTCGAGCTAACAACAGACATGCCATATTTGCCCTCCTTGCTAAGCTTCTCCAGCACAGGCATAACGCCAACACAAGGCTGTGCGCTTTCATTCAACTTTTCAATAACCTTGCCGAGTTCGCGTTCAACGTAGCTGTCTTCTTCGTCTTGCTCCATGTGGAACTTGTAGTGCGTTTGAAGGCCTTTGAGCATGCCGCGGAAATTTTGGCCGACGAACTCTTTGAGGAGTTGGGGGCCGGTGTAGCGCTCTGAAAAGCCCTTTTTCTCGAGGATTTCGTTGGAGAGATCGGCGCAGGCTTGGAAGGCGAGGGATTCGGAGAGGACGAGGGTGTTGTCGCAGTCGAAGAGGATGTATTTGATCTAAATTAGGAAGAAATGGGTTAGACTGAATGATGCTGCTGGCAATGCAGGGATCGGAGCGAGAGCAGGGGTATAAGTACTGTTCGTGTCATTTTTGCGGTTGTGGTAGTAGATATTGGTCTACGCGAGTATGTATGGTTTGTTGAGGAGATATGTAAGAGCGAAGCTGATCGTAAGAGAACAGATGAGGGAGGGTAGCAGAGTTTGGAGAAACGCTTGTTGTGGCGGGGTATCGACGATCTTGTGTTGCTGATGAGTTGGCGAGAGAATTGACAGCAGGTTCTTGTATTGTCAATATGTGTTTATAAAGTTTCAATCGGTTCAATCGCTTGCCGTACTTCGATCGGTGCGACTAAGCTAGGCTAGGCTTCTACACCTGTCGACGTGCTTTCGGTTTGTAGAAACAAGCCCAATGGCCATGACGTCGTCTCTGTCAACAGATTTGCCCTCTCTTGCGGGGTATGTCTTGTTCTTCAAACATTTCAACCACCACCTTTTGTGCTCACTCATTTCCACAGTCCAAACTCCCCTGCACAATTCTTCCATAGCTTGACCGTCCCATCCTCGCTTCCAGTAGCATACAATTTGCCATCAGGCGCAAATCCCACACTCCACACTGGTCCGTGATGTCCTTTTCCAACCTCGACCTCTTCACCAGTCTCATAATCATACACATGCACCCAAGTATCCGTTGCACCTCCAGTAACGAACTTGCCGCGACCTCCGTTGCCATCTGATGCTAGATTGACTGCAACAGCATCTGCTTGTTGTGGAAGCTTATGCGATTTCAGCAGCGTACCTGGTCGAGACGTGCCGTCGAAGAAGTAGACGTTCTTTCCTGCTGCTACGCTGAGGATACTGGCATCAGTGACCGGTGTAGCGAGTGTCCGTGATGAGGAGGTGTTCATCTCGCATGAGCCTATTGGCCCGTCCACTGTGTATTCGGCGACAGGTGCACGACTCGTACGCAAGTCCCACCAGCGAATCTTCTTGTCGTCGGCGGCTGTGATGAGAATATTGGTATCTGTTGGTGACCAGATGGCTGATTTGATGGTAGCAGTATGCACGTTTGTACCAATTTCATAGCTTGTGGGGTTCGAAGCTGCAGGGGATGAAGACGATGGCGGTGGTGATGTGGTGCCATTGGAGACGCCATTGCCACTTCTGTTCAGATCCCAGACACGTAGTTTCTTTTCTGCGCCACCTGTTGCGAGCATGGAGGGTGATGGACTGGTCGGGAAAGCTACAGCACGGACAATGTGGTTATGCTGAAGAGTGTAAAGAGCTTCGCCAGTATGCGTGTCCCATATTTTTCTACACAGAGTCAGTTGGCTGGAGTTGTGCTTGGATATAGATTGGCGTACGCGGAGAAGTCTGCTGAGCCTGTCACGGCTAGACTTGAATCGCTAGATAGACGTGCTTGCCATACTGCTCCTTTGTGCCCAAGAAATGTGCCAATCCTGTAATCATATTAGTCTCTCTTCAACCTTCACGAGTAGCATCATTGCTCGACTTACCAGTCACCAGTGATGCCATCACGTAGCATGGGGTTGTTGTCTTGTCAATATCAGCGTCAGTAGCAAGCTTGCAGGCCTTGCTCACTCAAGCACAAACCTTTACATGCCGAAAGCAGATAATATTGATCATCATTCGTGATAGCCGAAAAGCTGATGTGTGTGACTGGTCTAGAATGGCCATGACATGTCAACGGCATGACCTTAGTGGTGTCTACACTTCCTATCAACCAACAAAATCGATACAGTCGATGCTGGATCTCACCTGGAGCCATGAATTCAGATAGCCAAAGCTCAAGAGGGAATCAAAAGGAAAGACTTTTTGATGCACAATATAAAAAGTTACAAGCACTAGAGTGTCGAACGCAGAACTGAGATACACTCTTTGGGTTTTTTCGTCAAGATCGTAAAATCGTAAAACACCTCAACGCACGGGAAAGAAAGTGGTTTGTTTCGGTGTTGGATGTGGTTGTTTACACTGAACACCTAGCACTGTGAAGCTGTGTGGGCAGGTGCCCCCTTTTCGTACCTATTTGCCACTCACACCACAACTTGTTTGACCTAAAGTAGAGTATGTGCAGATATGATCATTGTTGGAAATACTGGCGCAGTCCTTTGCCAATAAATATTCAATTTATGGTATAGATGTCGCTAAATGCAGGCATAGGTAACTTTGCTCAGTCCAAGATTGCCACCTCTGGAACGCCATGCTAAAGATATAATCATGCCGTGGACCGTCGTAACGCCATAACCTATATCCCAGCCTATATCCGCCCCCTCGGTATCGATAGTTCAGGTGTCGACTTTTTCGCTACTAGATCACTTCCGCACTACCACACATCCATATCCCGCCGGCCTTTCTCTCCGGCCTCAGCTCCAGCCTCTGATATGGACTACTTTGTGGGTCAAAGTACAGCCCTTCCAGTCTCCCGTCACTCCTCCTCAAGCTAACATAATAGAATCCACTGATGCTCAGGCCGAACTGTCTTCCCCCTACACCAGTAACTCCACCAGCCAACCCCGCGCCATTACCTGCACCAGCAGCAGAGTTACCAGCAATAACACCAGCCCCAGGCATAAACTGTGCTGTCCGCTCTTCAGGAGCTTGTGGTCGACGCCCTCCAGCCCAGATGGTGTTCTCGCGTGCTTCGTAGCTGGGAGAGACGAATGATCGCTCTTTCCATCGCATCAAGACATACTTCTGACTGATTTCGCGCTCGATCCAGGCAGGATCCAGGAAACCGCGAGCCAAGTCGCTATCTGATATTCGATTGAAAGGTGGGAGCGCGCGCCAATATAGAGCATCGACGTCAGGAGTAGTTTCCAGTGTGGCGTTGGAAGTGGCGGAGTTGAGCGATGGCGAAGGAGGAGTTGAAGACAAGGACGACGCCGAGGTTAGCAGAGTATGGCGATGAAAGTCTAGCAACTCGCCAGTAAGATATGTTGAGAAGGTTGTTTTATTAGGGTCGGCGGTAGGAGGTGAATCAGAGTTTGGAACATTGAATGCTTCCATTGTCCCTTGTAAGGTCAAGTCGTCATAGTCAACATCGTGTATCGAGACACGAACAACCCAACGATCGGGATGCTCAAGAAGTGGCGTAGCTGTGTAGAAAACGGGTTCAGATTCAGATTGATGATTGGGATGTCGTTCCCCTGCCGTGGAGCGATCATAAGAAACTTCACCCGGTCGCTGACGCCCGGTTGGGGAGCTGAGGGCACCCGCGGACTGCTGTGCTCCAGCAAACACCATACCTGGAACAAGCCATGAAGAGGGGTGTGGAGGACATGCTATACGTAAGCTGGGCTTGGCAACACTTTTGGCATCCTGCTGCTTCGGCGCTGTAAATCCTTCCAGCTGTGCCAAAGATCGATCAACACCTGCTTCGTCATCGCTCAGCAGATGCAGATACTTGATGATGCGCTCAAATTCCGAGACCTTTGGTATTGGTGCAGCTGGATTATCGAGGTAGCGCCGCCGCAATGAGTCCGTGCTATCCCGGTCGTTTCCGAATGGTGAGTCGTCGCGCGTTGTGATGCCTGCCATGCTAATCGATTGAGCTCATAGCGACTCTCGCTCGGTACTCCTCTTGACATCATTCTGGACGGACTGATACGCGTCCTAGGATCTGTTGGCGGAGTACCATTCCGTTGAGCTTGCTCTCTTTCAAGTGCATATCTTGTCATTAAATCTTGTGATCGTGCAGTGAGCGCACTCTGTCGCCTCATATCTCGCAGTATCTGCGCCGAGTGAACAGAACGCTCATGCGAATCGAGCCTGACTCTGTCGAACACGGTTGAAGGAGTTAGAGAAGAATTTCGAGCTTGATCTTGCTGTTCTTCCAATCGTATTGCTCGCTGACGCTCCTCCTCCTGTATTATATGTTGCCGTCGTGCCTGCTGCGCTGCTGTTCTTTGAACGTCTTCTACTTCCTGCCGAGCTAGCTGCCGGATAACATCCGGATGTGTGTTGGGCTGTTGCTCTTGTATTCGCCGATAGATTACGTCGCTTAGATTGCTCTCTAGATCCATCGTGACCTCTGGCGCCCAGTCATACAATCTCTGCGCAAGCGGTGCTCCATTGCTGTAGGGTGTCCGACCCGATTCTTGCTGATGTGTTCGATCATGTGCCTCCCGCATTTCGAGCATGGCGTTGTAACGCTCCCGCGCTGCTTGTATGGCACTCGTTGGATGTGGCGGCATTCGTAGTCGGTTCCGATTGAGCATATCCTCCACCATAGTTGCATGCTCGATATTCTGTGTTGGTCTTGACGCAGTATCTCCTTGTTGCACTCGAGTGGTCGGCGGCCTAACTCTCCGTCTTCTCTCCTCTCGTAACGTTCTTGACAGATTATCTAGCGATACTTGTCTGCTTTCTCCTGATCCTCTCTGGTCTAGATATCTTCCTAGAGGCCCAGGTGCAGTGGAGGGTTCTGCATCGTATGTTCGCTGTAGGAAAGCTGTATTTTCGGCTATTGCATCAGTATCCACATCCTGCATTGGAATGTCCTCGACGTGGCTATATCCAGGCGTCATCTGCAGGTGTTCGTTGCTTCGGGGCGTTGGTAAGGGCAAGTGTGGTAGCTGTGGCGTAGGTGGTTGTGTAGGATCCGTTGTGGAAGGGATTGACCATGTCTAGCAAGAGAATCAGTCTTTGTAATGCTTAAGTATTCAAATTGGTGGTACTCACGAGAGCTGTAGTGGAAGGAGTCACCTCGACTGGAGAATTTGCCGGCGGCATGGTTGGCAGTGCTGACAAGGACCGCTCGGAAGTGAGAGTGTGTCGGAGTGAAGAGGGTGAACAAGACTCGATACGTCGGTGACTGGGATGTGTGTCGGAATTAGACTGGGGGTACGAGGCGAGTACCTCTGTTTTCCCTTCTCTTCTGCACGGCCTTTGACAGTGTCACTCAATGTGTCTGCATACTTGGGTGATTAGCCTGCTGTCAAGATGGGCAAAGAGCAACCTCAATAGCAATGATTGGTGTTTCAAGCAAGCCAAAGGCAATCTAAAGAGTTTAACGAATGTGAGAAAAGGCAAAACGGGTACTCATCGCCCCCCCCCCCCATGCGTCGCCCTACTTATGTCATCTCGCATACAACATCAAATCACTTTCTTCTACATTTGTGCAAGGCATTTTACAGTAATAATAGAAACAGAGATATACTGGAGATCTTGGTTTTCTCAGAGATTATGGTATCTCCCACTAGAGACTGGTACGAAGCAAGATACCAAGATGTGAGATAAGATTGAATCCTGTGCGAGTATTTGTACATTTGTATGCATGCCTCTACTGAATGCGCTCTGACTTGCATTTGCGAAATGGAGATGACTGAATAATGTAGAGCGCAGATGAGAGCGCAGATTGACCTGAGACACGACATGATAATCTTTCTACTTCTTTCTTGCTGCCACTCAAACATAACAATGAAGCAGAAGCAGACCATGTCTCCGACCACAACTCCCAACATCTTACCTGGTATGCACTTGATTAGAGCTTCTCAATAATAAATCACGAAGAAGTCGTCCGACACTCCCCCACCATGTTTGAACGGCAAAGTCTTGGCTAGTCTCACCTATGCATCTCTCTTCACATGAAGTAAGCTGAGCTATCTGAAACAACGATCAAATAATGACCGAATCTTTCTTGGAAACATCGTCTACGCTCTCTCCTCCTCTTCCTAGGACCGAACAGTCTTCGTAGCCGGACACGACGGTACGGTCTTGGGAATACACGGCCCCTAACACGACCGCACGATCTTAGCCTAACGAGACCGTCCAGTCAAAGTCTGTTTGTGAAGAACAAGAGCAGACTACCCCATCGCGGGTCCGTTTCGCATCGTTCGACCAGGTTCGAACGTTCGATGCCGACACGCCGATGGGGTAGAGGCGGAGGGAGAGGGAGTGGGGGGCGGTTTTTGTTTTTCTGTAAGTGATGTTCATTGGGAGATATTTCTCAATTCTTTCTCGATTCTCATACTGAGATGTCCTCAGAAAGTGTATCGAAATCCAGTTGACACTCCCCACGCGGCAAAAGATAGAAAAGTCTTGGCACAACTTAGACTGATCTCGAGTTGTCACGCTTTGGGATATTTCTGGTAGGAAATACTAGAACGATATCAATTCTCGTGGAATTTTGGCCAATCTTACATCTGTGACTCCAATTAGGGTTCGGGAGGTCGAATGAGAAAGACGAAAAAAGGTGGTGCTTGAGGTCGAGGAAATGAAGGGTGTGGTGAAGGATACCGTCTTTTCTTTGGCAAAGCATTCGTCTAGCACAGCACCATCCGAGCAATCCAGTCACCGGAATCGCTAGTGGCGTTAAAAGAAAGGTAGCAAGAACCGCAACGATAGGAAAGTAGATCGATTACAGTTGTGAAGATAGCCCATGTCTCACTATATTATTTTATGTATGCCTTATGCTATACACCACTATATGAATAACCACAATTCCTCATGTTGTCGTCTAGTCCTCGGTCAAATCTCCGTACTCCCAAATCCCACGCCTCTCCTTCTTCGCCTCCTCCTCACATCCCTTAAGCGCACTCAACTGCTGACTCTGCGCCCTCTCCCACCTCTGCAGCTTCCTCGACACCATACCAAGACCCTCCTCTAGTACCTCAGCATTTATACTTCCTTTCTCTCCTTGCACAGTACTGTTAGGATCAAATAAGCTAATCCAAAGCAGTCCATCCCTTGAATCTACATTGTCGACTCTGGCCACAAGCTGACGATCGTTGATACACCTTCTCGACAGCCAATCCCTCGCGTCGGCCATGTACTCCGCACTATTTGTTGAGAACTGCACGAAACTGAGTGCGGCCTCAACAGCTTGTGGCTTCAGTGCTTGAGCACCGAAACGCTCGGGTTGGGGAATTGGACGCAGTTCACTCCAAGGGAGTGATTCGGAGTTACCGTAGTCGACGTAGGAGACTTCTGCGGTCTTGTTTTCGCGATCGTTGCGGCGTATGCGGGCGCGGTACCAGGAGCGATCTTCGGAGAAACGAGCGCTGACGAGGTCGCCAGCTTTAGGCGGGCCAGGTAGAGAAGAGGATGATTGGACGTGGAGGGATTGGAACGCGGACATGAGGGTTAATAGCGCGCCAGTAGTAGAGTGGCCGACTTGCTGAATGCGGAGACGAGCGTCGTCGCCGATATGAGTAACGACGACATCACGATAATCTTTCGATGGAGGTGCTGCAACTACGTCGCCGTTGGAGTGACCATTGGTTTGCGTAGTGTCAACTTCTTCTGTGGTGTCTTCGTTTGAGACTTCTTGACTAGGATCGTAGTTCTCCCAGAGTCCTTTTCGTGCATCCTTTGCGCTTCGCTCAGCAGCAAGCAGCTCGGAGGCATTACCAGACTTCTCAGCTGAGTATTGACGAACAGATGCGTAACCTTCTTCAAGCAGAATCTTGGCGAAGTTCTCTCCACGGATGTAGAGCTTGCCAATGAAACCACCAACCTTGTCGTTATCTTCAACATCGATCTCAACGTCACGTTGTTGCAAGCGCTTGACAGCGAGATCGGCGGCTTCTTTGCCGAATGGCTCTGAGCTTTCGCTTGCATTTCTTGCTGTTCGAGGAGCGTTGATGCCAGAGAGAACAAAGGTGAGCTTGGCATTTTCACGCGGTATCAGCAGTGTAAAACGAGATCCTGCTTTCACAAAGTCGACTACAGCGGGCACACGCTTTTGACGTGAGAGCAGAGATAGTAGTCGTTTTGCCTTTTCCAGATTTTCCGAGTAATCGACGAATTGTTTTGTCTCTGGACCTTTCGAAGACCACATGCCTTTACCTTCCGTCTGTGCTGCTTGCTCGGCAATGAGTAAATCATCGTATATCGGACTGCGGTCAGTGTCATCCATCCTGTGACGCAACACGGAAGCCCATCCATTCTCGACCAACGACAAAGCAACATTTTCGTTGTTGAATGATACAGTAGCCATTTCACGCTCGTCATAACCTTCTGTTGCTGGACGCTTACCATCAATAGCGACCTTGACGTGCTTTCCAATGAGTTTGCGTCGCATGAATTCCTTAGCTTCCACACCCCAAGGTGCCTGCTTCGGATCCGTCGGCTTTGGTTGGCGGACACTACTGAGATTAACCCTTCGTTCTTGTCCGTTGGGGTACCTCAAGAAAAGGGTGTCTGCAGACTGTATCCTGCTAACAACCACCTCTTGCTCTTTTGCTCCGCCTTTTGATGGTGTCGTAATACCCTTGAAGAGACCAAGTTTACTAGTTTTTGCTGATTGTTCTGCTTGTCGTAATTCTTGCATGTTGCTACCCAGCATTGTCGAGTGATGGTCGACGCATCGTGCAAGACCGGCTTTGAGCTCGAAGACGGCAATGTCTCCATTGGGATGCTTTACCTGACCTACCAGCTGGTTTTGAGGACTTACTCCAAGTACGATTACCTTAACGCTGCGTTGTAGTAGTCGTGTTTCAGTGAATTCTTGTGCTTCGTCGCCAAGAGGCTCTGCTGGCAATTCTGTGCCATCCGATATATTTACTCGCTTTGTATTTGGTGCACGGATGCCAGCGACGAGGAGCATGGTTTGTAGGTGTTTTGTTGGTGACTCTTGAAGACGTACAATGAGGCGGTCGCCGCTGAGTACTTTTTCGACAGTGGCTATATATATATGTCAATATTGATCTTGTAATATCTTGCTGCATTCTTTGCATTACCGTCCAGAGGTTGTCCCTTATATTTCTGCACGAAGTCTTGTGGGTTTGACAATTCGTAAGATGTTTGTATAGGTTGAGCTTGCTCGCCCCAAACACCCTTTGAGTCGGCCTTGGCTCTTGCTTCCAAAACTTGCAGCTTTTCGACTAGTTGTTGGACTTCTTCTGATTCGTCTCGACGACCAGCATCATCGCGAAGTTTGAGGTAACCTTCAGCTATGCCGAGTTCGGGAAGTTGTTGGCCATCTTGTAAAGTGATTGTACCGTAGTCTCTCTTGACTCCAGTAGGTAAGGTGTAGAGGACGCGGAATTGGATGACTCTTCCTACCAGGGCGCGGCGAATAAAGTCTCGTGCTTCAATGGCGAATGGCTATAGGTATATAAGATCAGTTACAATGTTACAAAAACAGTCTTTGACGTTCTGTTCCAGAGAAAATTGAACCCGTTCCTGGACATTGACGAACCTCATCACCTTCACGTCGAAGTCGTGGTGCGGAAACGAATGCTAAGCTGAGCGTGCGTTCATTTTTGGGATTTGCCAGGGATGATAGGATAACAGTGTCTCTGGGAGAATATTAGCAATAAGACGATGCTTGGTTGGACTCGATAGCTGCTTGCCCGGAGAGTACGCTCTTGACTTTGGCTTGCTGGACAGGCATGTTGGGAGATTTCAATGGCAGATCTATGGCTTTTCTGTTAGTAGTGATTCGAGGTCGCGTGAGAGTAGTGAGAGTCGAATATAGTCCCTGAGGGAATGGAAAGAGCTAACTCACTTTGTGGAAGTAAAGTGATCTAGGTGGAGGTCGAGCAGGACGCAAGTGAAGGGGGTATAGAGCGCAATGGAGCAACAAGTGGCAATATTTATTGTTTTGCTTCTTCGAGTATTCGTAGGTGTTCATTTGGAAATAGTGTGGGGAAAGGGTCGCTGGTGGGGCATGTTCAAGTGGTTAGAAGCGAGAGAACACAGATATTGATATTGATACTCGATATTGATACAATCATAGTCTTTTGCTTTCTAGAGCAACCTCATTATATACAGTAGACATGGCCTAGGCAAAGTCCACTCCTCTACTACCTCCTAACCGAATATTTACTGGGCAATGCCGATAACACCGCAAGCAGGACGAGGACCAGCGTTTCCTGGTATTCGTGTTAGCTATCAATTTCTCATAGAATGTGTAGAGTCGCGAGCATACCGGTCTTCTTGGACTCCTCGTGGCCACCCTTGCCAAGGTCGTCAGTGCCGCCGTGGGTAACAATAGTGCGCTAGGTTGATTTATCAGTCGTGTACTTCTTTCCACATCAGCATAGGATACATACGCCAACAACGCTCTCGGGACCAATAAGCTTGATCAGCTTGTCCTTGTGGCTGCCCTTTGCAGTGCCGTTGCCATCAGTCTTGATGTTTCCGAGGTCACCAACGTGGCGCTCTTCGTCAGATGGTGCGCCGTGAGTCTTGCCTTGAGGGTTGACTAAGAGAGATTGCATATCAGCACATTGTCTGCCAGCTATACCCAAGAATGCCAGCTGCAGAACAGTATATTGTAGACGTACAGTGAGGACCAGCACTTGTGCAGCCGTTGGTGTTGTCACCAAAGGTGTGGATGTGGAAGCCACGCTCTGCGTTGGCGTCGTGGCCAGAGATGTCCCATGAGATGGTGGTCTCAGAGTGCTCATCGGCTTGCTCAAAAGTGACGGTACCAGTGACCTTGGAGTCACCACGGAGGACAGCAACTATAACAGAGAAGCGAATGTTAATTGGATGTCCGCGGTTCAACGCGTTCCTAATAAGGCTGGGATTGAGCACATAAAGACTGTGGTAGGCTTCAAGTATTGAGCAAGTTTTATGCCGCTATGAAAACCGCCATTGGCTTTGCGAAAAGAAAAGCTTTCAAACGTACCAGCCTTGACCATTTTGATTGCGGATATGTGTTTTTAGTGCGTTGAGCTTTGTTTTAAGGACGTGAAGGGTGACTGATAAGGTACGATGAAGTTGACAGATGGACTTGGGGTGAGAGAAGTGAGGGGCATGCCCCACTTCGATATGCTATGACGAAATCAAGATCTTGTTCAAGATAGGTATACTTCTTCATCCTTATCCTGAGGTATTGTTTCATGCTCGCTCTAGGCAGTAGACATGTCGTTTCATGATACCCGTAGAGACTGCCAAACTGCACAGGAAACCCTTAACGTCGGATTACACGGATCTCTGACCATTTTGTACATTCAACCACCTGTAGCTGATTTTCTTCCTTCTCCCACTCTATAATAGCAAGGTAATGCAGGTAGTTCTCTGCTACTGTCATCAAGAGGCACGAACGAGCCTTCAGGGATATCGATACATATATCGTACTAAGTTTTAGCAGAACATGTTGCAGATTGAGGTTGCTCGCGAACCGCAGCCTAGCATCAGCTTGAGCAGCTTGTAATTTGTAGTCTCTCTCGTGCATACCAATTATCTGTAGTGCAGCTCTCTTCATATACGGCCCCCTTCCCAAGCCATCGTTATACAGCCTGAAACAGCTTGGCTAATCACGGCCGCATAATTTCAAGCATCACTTTCTAGGATCGCTTGCTCTTTCCACGAGGGAGCCACTGGTCCCGGATAGGTTGCACCGATTTTCCGGCTCAAAATCCCTCTACACCGCGACTATTCAAATGGTCTTGCATGTTCAAAGTCGAACCTTCCATTGCCATAGATACCACCGGCAAAGATACTACTATCACTGTAACACACACCAAGACTAGGCTCGAATAAGGTAAAGCTTTGTGAAAGACTGCGCGGGGTAAAGCATCTGGGCCGTAATTGCAAGCTCAAGGCCGTTGGCGAGTTTGACGTATGGAGGATGTAGGCCGGGCAACAGTGCCGTCAAGAGAGAAGGGAAAGAAAGACAAACATCACCTCCAGCTTCGGTTTTGCCAATTGGATAGTGATCGTAGCTGGACATATCGCTTCAATCTATAGCTCGCCCTTCAAGTCTTAGCTAGGAAGAGTTTGTGATTGAATACTCTTTTGTCTCCCACCGAAAAAAAGCGGGCCTAGACAGGGTAGGTAGTCACTGACATAATGACATTTTTGCCTTGGTTATTGACGTGGTGTTTCAGGTTGTTCGCATCCACCATCCACCTTCTACTCATCACCATCGACATCCTACGTTACCCACTCGACGTCTGCTTTCCTTTAGCGAACGTGCCGGAACGAACTTCGACCTCTATCTGAGCGCTGAGCTCGATTGGCGCTTTCCCGATCGAAACGCGACAGCGTCGGTTCTTTCCCAATTCAACTTGTCGATTGCGCGGCGAGCCTACGAATATAACAAGACACAGCCTCAAACTGGTCTACGACCACATTCGCGGCCATGTTTCGGAAGAAGAGGTCCTCTTCTCAACCAGTACGTCACTCATTATCGCATGATGGCTGCATGCTGCTAATCGATACTGTTCCAGGCTCAATCGCGAAACTACAATGCTCAACAAGGTGCAACTTCAGCAGCTGCAATAGCTTATTTGACGGGTCAACCTCAAGGAGGAGGAGGCAACCTGTCCGCAGCTGCCGCCGCCGCAGCTCTCCGTTCTCAAACCACCACACCAACTCCGATCGGTGAACTCCAGACAAAGCGCATGGCACGTCGTGGATCGACTTCATCCTTTGGCTCAAACGCTGGCAGCGTCGCTCGTCAGCCTTTTGGCGGTCTTCAACGTGCTCCTAGTCGTGGATCTATGACAGAAAGATCATTCAGGTCACCATCACCCGGAGGTAGAAACAGGATATCCTCCATTTCTAGCGACATTCCACCACTTCCAACGCATAACCGCACTGGCAGTCTCGAACAACCTTACTCCAGAGTAATGTCACCCGAACCAGCAAAAGGTGCTCGTAGTATGAGCGTAGATCGGGCTTCGCGCACGGCTGCGCCCAGACGTGTCGGTGCAGTTCCTCGACCCTCCCTTGCAAACGTGCCAGAGGAAGGTAAAGAACCAGAAGAATATGGTAATTTCAACAGGCAATCTTCAACCAACTACTCCCGACCAATGTCGCCAACACCGTCCATGTCTTCTTACCGCAGCGCGCCCGCTCGTCCAGCATCAGCATCTGGATACTACTACGATCCTGCCACTCGAAAACTGGTTGGTAAGCCTCCGGCTACTGCATCACCTGCTGTCAAAGCAGCAAGAGCATCGGCTCAGCAGGCCTTTGTTCCCCCACCTCTCCCAGCATCATACACGGCTGCAAGAACAAGACCAACAAGTGTTGCGAACCCGTCTACCACGGCCAATCGTGCACCTGCTACCCTTACTCCAGCTCAGTTGAGAGCACAACACATGAGAGCTGGTCCTCCCATTTCGATCAGCACTCCAGTCAACAGACCTCGTGCGTCGTCAAACGTCACGACCAGCACTCAAGGTGCCCGGCCAGGTTCCTCATTGGGACCAGCCAATAACATCCAACCTGCTAGACCTGGTTCTTCATTAGGTGTTTCAAGCAACAATCAACTCAACAGGCCTGGCTCATCCATGGGAAGACTTCAGACAAATGCCATCAATTCGAACACCTCACTCGCTTCTTCCAGACCTGCGGGCAACAATAACAACACTGCCACCCGCAACACCTCTGGCACCATGGGCAGGCTCCAGACCAACGCTGTCAGCTCGAATACCTCGCTTGCGTCATACAAGCCTACGACCAGTAACAACGCTGTAGCGAGCAACACGATATCCAGTGCGGCCAAGCAGAAATTCCCACCCAGCTCAGCTGTCTCTTCGCCGAGTAGCATGTCAGCTGTGCAGCAGCTTATGCAACGAGCTCCTCAGTCGCCTTCACAACAGCCTCAGCAGATTCGCAGAGAACCTCAGCAGACTCGCAAAGAAGAGCCTGTTACTGTTCCCAGCCCTACTCAAGAGACAATGCGCGCTTTCCACACGAGGGCGGCGGCCATGATCGCTGGGACTGGAGTTGACAAAACTCTTGGATCACCAACACCCGCACAGATTTACGATGCACCGCAGAAGCAATCAGCAGTCGTAAATGGGGTACAACGCGATCGTTCTACGAGCCTGACAGCCCCCAGCCTTTCTGCAGCGGCAAATGGTGTCAACAGGACTCAGTCCGTCAGTCCATCAAGGAATGCACGCTTTGCGAACACCACCTTGGCACCCTCCTCCGTTCACGAACCCTCGTCAAGATCTCTTTCACCAGCCAAATCAGCTATGAAAGGTTCCTCGATCAGGACCTTGTCGCCTGCTGGTTCCATCAAGCATAGCGATAGTGATAGCAAGTCGCTTGTCTCAGATGACGGATCGTCCTCTATGCGCAAGAAGAAGAGTGTTCGAATTAGCCTCACTGAAGACCAGATCCCTCCCGTTCCGCAAGTCCGAAATGTATCTGCTCCGTTGGCGTCAAAGGGTTCTTGGACCGTGACTGATAATACCGATATGGGTACAAGACCTGATTTACCAACTTTCGGCAGTGTGCGAGCAAGAAACAAGACTGGCAAGGATGGCAGGCCAATGGGTCAGAGACCGCTGTCGAACGTTTACGAGACTGATCCATCAAGGTATCAGGATGAGCATGACGAGGCTGAGGAAATGGTCTCTTCTGCACCTCAGAACGTAAGCAATGGATACAATGCTCCTGCCGTCAATGGTCTGGGTCTCAATGGCATTTCATCCAATGTCCCTGCTTTTATGCAGAATCTTCCTGGCTACTCAGGCAATACTCTTTCTAACAATGCGGCGCATGCTACCAAGTTCGAGACCACCACTGATCACGTTCCGTCGATTGCTGTCATGCCAGCCACACCCCGCGTCGATGAAATGCCAACTGAGCCACACCTTGAGCACAGCGTACAAAATACGGCACATCCTTTTCCTGACACAAGCGAGCCCGCAACCAATAGTCATGTCGAGCACACTCGCGCGCAGGAGGACCTTCCCCAAGCAAGGCCTAAGCAGACATTTCTATCCGACTTCGTCCGTAGCCTTAGTCCAACTTCTGAAGTCTATGATGACA
>Ga0115846_100409_pt1 | contig 23230 bp, 22 predicted proteins | sample InSIn5gowninarea_2_FD_83860 | JGI IMG/M metagenome (GOLD analysis project Ga0115846, IMG submission 83860) | reverse complement strand
GAGAGAATTTGGAGTGCCAGGAGGACTGTGTCTTGCGTTCGCGGTAGGAAGATAGAAGAAGAAGAAGAAGAAGAAGAAGAAGAAGAAGCTGAAGCTCAGAATGCCTACCGTTGACGACAGCAGTTCGGGATCTTCGGTTTATGATACCACGACTGTGAGAGTGCAATGTCTCTTGATGGTCGGAGGATGGATAAAAACATTGTGTGCAAGAGAAGACAAGACAAGCTCGCTGAGGAGCGGTCCGACAATTCACCGGGCCAGGTTGGCGCAACTTCACGATGGCCTCTTTTCCCCTTCGGGCAACAAGCACCTGCTCGGTATATCATTCAGGTTCATTTGTTACATTTTTTCCTGTCTGATTCAACGTTCTGTGCCATCTCGCGGATGTGGCACGCTTCTCCCGCAGTTCGCTCCTTACGGATTGGAAGCTCATGCATCGGATCTGCCGCTGTTACGGTTCCAGCATCTAGCGCTCCGCTTCGCCTCACCACGCGACACATACAGCCTCTCAGGCGCCACCTCACCACTTCTCCTCAGGCGACACCGACCCTTCAGCCGTACCGATTAAATAACTCCCTAATTCCTCAGCAAAGACTCCGGACAAGGACCACTTCAGAGCTCCCGAGAAATACAAGGCATTGCTCTGCTAGAAGGATGTGTAGAAAAGACATTCCCCAGGCATCGTTGGATGCGTCCAAAGGCCGTGAGGTTCTTCCTAAGAATGTGAAGCCCACACACTATCATCTCACCCTGGAGCCAAACTTCAAGACCTTCGAATTTGAGGGAGAGGTCGTTATAGAGTAAGCTACAGCCATGTATACTGATTGTCCGGAGGATCTATTATGTTCAAACGGCTGACCGTATGAAGCTTGGATGTCGTAGATGACACTACCTCGATATCTCTGAATACCTTGGATCTCAAGCTTCACGAGACCAAGGTTGCCTCCGGTTCCAAGCTTATTACCTCCTCACCCGATGTCTCCTACAATGAGGACACCCAAACCACCACAGTCTCCTTCAAGGATACTATACCCGCAGGCAGCAAGGCGACGCTCACGCAAAAGTTCACCGGCTCGCTGAACGAGAACATGGCCGGTTTCTACCGTTCATCTTTCAAGGGCGAAGATGGGTCCACGCAGTATCTTGCAACTACCCAGATGGAGCCCACCGACGCACGCCGTGCTTTCCCATGTTTCGATGAGCCGGCGCTGAAGGCTGAATTTACCATCACGCTTATCGCTGACAAGGGCAAGACCTGCTTGAGCAACATGGATGTCGCTTCCGAGAAGGAGATTGATTCGAAGACGACTGGTACGAAGAGGACTGCTGTCACCTTTAACAAGACGCCGTTGATGTCAACTTATCTACTTGCTTTCATTGTTGGTGATCTCAAGGTTATCGAGACTAACAACTTCCGCGTGCCTGTCCGAGTATTCGCAACGCCTGACCGAGATATCGAGCATGGTAGGTTCTCCTTGGAGCTTGCTGCGCGAACTCTTGATTTCTACGAGAAGAAGTTCAACAGTGACTTCCCACTACCAAAGATGGACATGGTTGCCATTCCCGATTTTAGCGCTGGAGCTATGGAGAATTGGGGTCTCATCACTTACCGGGTGGTTGATCTACTATTCGACGAGAAAACTTCTGGTGCGTCGACCAAACAACGAGTTGCTGAGGTTGTGCAGCATGAATTGGCGCATCAGTGGTTTGGAAACCTGGTGACAATGGATTTCTGGGATGGTCTTTGGCTAAACGAGGGTTTTGCTACATGGATGTCGTGGTACTCTTGCAACACGTTCTACCCCGAGTGGAAAGTGTGGCAAGGTTATGTGACGGACAATTTGCAGAGCGCCCTTGGCCTGGATTCACTGCGCAGCAGTCACCCAATTGAAGTGCCGGTTAAACGTGCTGATGAGATCAACCAAATCTTCGATGCAATTTCCTACTCGAAAGGCTCCTGTGTGCTGAGGATGATCTCGAAGTACTTGGGAGAGGAGACATTCATGGAGGGCATTCGTAGATATCTGAAGAAGCATGCTTACGGTAACACGCAGACTGGTGACCTGTGGGCTGCTCTTAGCGACGCTAGCGGCAAGGACGTGGAGAAAGTTATGGACATCTGGACGAAGAATGTCGGCTTCCCAGTTGTCACAGTGACCGAGAACTCAAAGGACAGTTCCATCCACGTCAAGCAGAATCGCTTCCTGAGGACGGCAGACGTCAAGCCGGAAGAGGACAAGACACTGTACCCTGTGTTTCTAGGGCTACGCACAAAGGATGGCGTAGATGAAGAGGCCGTTCTGAATGACCGCGAGGGCAACTTCAAGATCAAGGACCTGGACTTCTACAAAGTCAACGCCGATCACTCCGGCATTTACCGCACATCTTACAGTCCTGAGCGCTTGACAAAGTTAGGCGAGGCTGCCAAGCAAGGATTGCTGAGTGTTGAGGATCGTGCGGGAATGATCGCAGATGCCGGCTCGCTGGCCGCTGCTGGTTACCAGAAAACTTCCGGCATTCTTTCATTGTTGAAGAGTTTCAAGGACGAGCCGGAATTTGTGGTCTGGGATGAAATCGTGGCACGTATTGGCGCAGTCCGCAGCGCATGGGTCTTCGAAGACGACAAGGTCAAGGATGCACTGAAGACATTTCAACGTGATCTCGCTGCGGAGAAGGCGCACGAGATGGGATGGACTTTCAAGGACAGCGATGGCCACATCGAGCAGCAGTTCAAATCGATGCTTTTCGGTAACGCTGGGCTTGCTGGTGACAAACAGATCGTCAAGGCAGCATTTGACATGTTCAACAAGTTCAAGACCGGAGACAAGTTGGCCATACATCCCAACCTTAGGAGTAGCGTCTATGCTATCGTTCTCACTGAGGGTGGCGAGGAAGAGGTATGCTATACTGGCTTGCTTGGTGACGTACCAGCTAATAATCGTTATAGTACGACGCCATATTGAACGAGTACCGAACAGCAAATACGAGTGACGAGCGCAATACTGCGCTCAGGGCTGTAGGACGTGCGAAGAAACCGGAGCTTATTAAGAGAACACTGGGCCTTCCCCTTAGTGATGAGGTAAAGGGACAAGACATCTACCTGCCACTTGGCGGTCTCCGCAGCCACAAAGATGGCATCAGTGCTCTGTGGTCCTGGATGAAGGAGCATTGGTCAGAGCTCGAGAAGAAGCTGCCACCAGGCTTAACGATGCTTGGCTCGGTTGTCTCGATCTGCACATCGAGCTTCACACACCCCGATCAGATGAAGGACATTGAGGACTTCTTTGGCAAGAAGAGCACAAAAGGTTTCGATCAGTCGTTGGCTCAGAGCTTGGATGCCATTAGAGCCAAGAGCAAGTGGATCCAGAGAGATGGCGAGGACGTCAAGAAGTGGCTGCAGGAGAACGGATACTTGTGATAGGCATCGAACTGTACGACGACGACTGTTGTACTATACCGCTGGTACATAGTCCCGTCACACAGTATATAGCTAGAAATAGAAAATGTACAATCGCCCCTCCACGAAACGTTTTGCGGCAATGTGCGGGCCCGGGGTTCAGCCCTGCAAGCTGAAGCATGACCCGGTAGCTGACGTTGCCCCAAGAAGGCGGTTTACGTCTCCCAACGTCAAGCTCAACATTTGTGCATGTGGAAACTAAACAATCCCAGCATGCACCGCCATCATGCGCAAGCATCCGCACGAATTCCAGCTTGAGTGTCCAGCTCATCGGCATCTACCAAGCAAGATCCGCGCCGCAATCTTCGTGGATCGCAGAGCAATGCGGAAACCACAATGACCAATGCGCAAAGCATGTCATTGAATCGCGAAGCTCGAATTGTGCCAGACCGTCACGATCCGCAACCAGGGCAAGATGTGGCAGTCGACGGCGAAGCACTGAGACTGCTCTCACGCTCGCCGCATCCGTACCACCTTCGCAGCCATTCTCTCCACCATCCAGGCACGGGAAGCTCGGAAGCGTCGTCGCCCGATTCACGGTCACCGCGACACGCAGATGCTGGCAGGCATGGTTCAAAGAGCGAGCAAGGTCGGATGCCGCCGGGGAAGAATGCTTCTAATACACCCAGCGAGAGTGGCTCAGAAGGCGATGACGAGAGCTATGGCATGGTCAAGCTCCTTCCGCCGCCACCGCTGAAACCGAGGAAAGGGCTACGTTTAGGGAGGGAAGGGTTTGGAACGGAATACATTGCCAGTCCATTGTTGACACCATCGGCTCTCGATGAAGAGAACCGGAAGCTTGGTGAAGACTACTTCAAGCGCCGAAGCTCGTCGCGACCGTCAACAGATGACGAAACGAGTGCAGCTAGGCGAAGGTTCATCAAGAGAAGGCGGGCAGAGCTGGCCAGACGAGCGTCCGAGGTTGCGCTTCTGCTAGCCATTGGCTCTTTGGTGCTCTTCAACGACCAGGTTTGGCGGACGGCGTGGCAGTGGCATAGAGGTGCGGATGTACAAGTGCAGCGACCAACATCGAAGCTGACGAACATTCCAGTAGAGCTTCTGATCCATTGCCTTGTTATGTCTTGTCTCTATGCTCTGTACCCAGTACGAGTGTTCCTGTACAACCGTCAGAGAAGGAAAAGCGGATCTTGGGAACCACATATTCGCATACCCGCTTCCTTTGATCCTGCTCCTCTTCTTTATCCTCAACTTCTACCTCTGTTCGTCGCCTTGTCAATATCGCCGTACTCGACCAAGTATCTGCTACCTAACGCTGTCCTCGGTTTAGCTTCGATGCCCTCCCCACTCATCCCCGGTTTCTCTTCACAAGGCGGCTGCACCGTCCACTGGCTACTCGCCACACTTCCGCTCCTTGCCGCAGACAACACGGAATGGCTTTCAAGGCTACGTCCACCCATGGCATATATGATCAAGACCGTCTTCAGAGACCGTTTGGATTCGGAAGTCATCGCCTGTCTCTACCCTTTGCACCAGGCACTCCTTCTGCCTCTCCAGTATCTCACAACTACTAGTCTCTTGCCTGCCGAGCTGCAACTTCTGTCGATATCATTAATTAACCTTCTCCTTTTCTCACGGTCGCCACAGGCCGTAATCCTACGAAGCCTGGTTTGGATGGGTGGTATCCTGCTCTTTGTTTCGTGCGGACATGTCCTTAAATGGGGAGTCTCACTCGCGCGTATCCCCAAATGGAGGCTTAGGCGGGCTGGGCGGATCGTCAGCACCCAGCAGTCGTTTCTCACGGCACTTCAGGAAGGCCTGGTCAGAAGCCGGAGTAGAGAACCCAGCAAAAATCCCATGGACAGCGACGCGGACGAAGATGAAGAGGTACCACCGAAGTACTTGTTGGGTGGACAACCATTGAAGCTGGAGCTTCTCACCTCACTGAAGAGTAGTGTCTTGTCGGCAGACGAGACCAAGTCCGCTATTGAGGCAAGCCACGCAAAGACTTTCATGAACGGCGATGCAAACCCAGAAAATCTACGCAGGCCTCGTCGGAACACGCTCCCTGTTCTCACAGCCTTCAGTAAGCAGACACACGAGGCTTCCATCACACCACGCCGGAAACGTAGCAAAAGCGCAGCGGCATCACATTTCCTCTCTCTCACTGCAGAGCAGGCAGCTATCAGGCAATGGCTCTACGCCGCCTATGTCTACTCGGCCATGATGGCCATTATCTTCATCCCAATCCGATACCTCATCTCTCATTACGCTTTAGACGGTCAAGACCCCTTTGGCTGGGCAATCGGCTACCTCTTCGGTAATATCCGCGAATTCCGTTCCTTCGTAGTGGTTAACAGCCTCGAACAATGGGTCTCCTTCCCTGCACTCCCCTCCGTCTCACCCTCCACTCTGCCTCTAGGGCGTGCAGAACACCTCCGCACGGCCCTGCTCGGACCCGCCAACACCCGCCTCCTAATCTGCGCCTGGTGCCTCCTCGTCCTCGCCATCGGCATGCTCACCGTCCTCCGACTCACCTCAATCGTCGAAGTCGATACACGCCGCAAAGTCTTCCACGGCATGATGGTCGCCATGTTGCTACCCACCATCTTCGTCGACCCAGCATTCATCGCCTTGGCCCTATCCCTCATCCTCGCTATCTTCCTCCTGCTGGATTTGATTCGCGCGTCCCAGCTTCCGCCGCTGAGCAAACCGATCGCGTATTTCCTGACGCCGTACGTAGATGGAAGGGATCTGAGGGGGCCGGTGGTGGTGAGCCACATCTTCTTGCTGATAGGGTGCGCCATCCCGCTGTGGCTGAGCCTCGCTGCGAGGTCCAGGGTTGGGAGTAGGCCGTGGCGCGGATGGGAGGTTGAGGGAAGGGATGTAAGTATGGTCGCGGGCGTGATATGCGTCGGCATGGGGGACGCCGCTGCTTCTCTCATCGGCCGACGGTACGGACGCAGAAAGTGGCCGTGGGCGGGCGGCAAGAGCCTTGAGGGGTCTGCTGCTTTCGCACTCGCAGTGACCGTCGGCCTCAGCACCGCGAAGCTTTGGTCGTGGTTGGGGGAGTGGGAGGCGTTCCCCGGATTGACGGGGATAGGTGGCATGCTGGGGAGGAGTGCGTTGGTGGGTTGTGGGGCGAGCTTCATGGAGGCAGTGCTTACAGGGGGGAACGACAATGTGGTTGTGCCCGTAGTGCTGTGGTTGTTGGTTCGGGCGGTGGATCTTTGAGAGGGGTTTGGGGTTTGGGGTTTGACATGCATAGCGATGGTGTTGTCTTTGCTTCAATGAGACGACACGGCGAGTACTACGTCAAGCGTTCTCAAGTTCCACACGCCACAAAACTCTACGAGATGTTTACTCTGACATTGTGGCTGGGATCAAAACCAGCTTTCCACAAGGTGCAACCCTCATACAATTGTTGTGTTAGCTGCGTGCAAAAGTCTTATCTGAGACAGGTAGGCGGTGTATTGCATCGACCGAAGTGGACAAGTTGGTCGGACCTTCACCGTTCCCGTAGCACGGCCGTCTCGAGGCAGTTTGGAGCTTGGTCCAACCACATGCCCACGTACCCCCGTAAGTCTCGCCGTAAGTAATGTAATTTCGGCGATGGGCGAGAGGGGAGAGAGTGATGCCTTGAGGATTCGGCAACACATGGACCAACCGAGCTTGCACATCCTTCCTTCTCTCCCGTGTACCTACAAGCCGTGAAAGATTCCCGTCTCCAAGGGCAGCAAGACTGCAGTCAAGCCTCTACCAAGCCGGCCAAGCTTTGCGGACCAAAACTTGGCTTCTAGATATACCCACGTGATGGCAGAACTTGCCTCCTAGCGGCCGCAATTATCTGGACCCTGACGAGGGCCGGTTTCCCACCATCGAATGCGCATGCGCCTCGTCGGACGCTATCACTCACTTACCTCCTACAGCTCCCAGCCCAGCCCAGCCTGATGCGTCGCGTCCTCTCTTCTACTCTTCTCCGCTTCCCTCTCATTCTCGTCTTCCTGCACAGCCATTGAGCCTATTGAATTCCTTATCGCATCTTGCGCGCTGCTTGTCGCCGAGCCCCGCTTCACCATCGCCGCGCTGCTCAAGTCGCAATGGCGAGCTCAACAAACAACGAGAAGCTCACTAACGGCCAATCTCCGGAACCATCGCAGCAACATGGCCCCTCCAATAGCGACGCGCACCTCTCGGAGAAGCCGAAGCAGCCCGACCCTGCGAAGACCGACTCGAACAAAGACCCCAAGCAGCCCGCCGGCGGCTTCGACAGCACCCCAGTACCCAAGCAGCCACCGGGATACACCGTCAAGCTCACTTTCCACCGCGCAACGAACCTCCCCATGGCCGATCTCAACTCCCTCTCTTCCGACCCATACATACTCGCTCAACTAGACACCGATCTCCCGACCCGACACAAGGAAGACCCCCACCTTCGCTTGCGCACTCCCACTATACGAAAGGCGACGGATCCGGAGTGGAATTGCGAGTGGATTGTAGCACACGTGCCGGCCTCGGGCTTTAAGCTCAAGGCTCGTATCTACGACGAGGATCCGGCCGACCACGATGACCGGCTTGGTAACGTGCATGTCCATGTTGATCGCATCTCACCCGATTGGGAGGGTATCAAGGAGGGCAGGTACAAGCTGAAGAAGAGAATGGCGAGTAAACGTGCGTATCTGATACAGCTGGTTGCCGCGTGTACCAGGGCGACCAAGCACCTCAATGCCTTCTTGGTCGTTAGTGTCGAGGTGCTCGGACGGAGTGATGGAGACGGCGGACGGTGTTACACTGTGGGCCCCTGTTGGTGGACGAGGCATTATTCACCGATACTTGGGCGGATAGCGAACCGCAAAGAGCCGGATGAGGACGGAAGGGGAAATGAGGAGAGGGGACCAAAGACAGAAAGATACAAGTATGTATTCGACGCCAAGCTCAATCGACGTAGACTATCCTTTAACCATATGCAGCTTCCAAGCAAACCAGTTCCAGCTCGCAGGCCCCGTGCCCACAGACCTGTACCACCGCTACGTTGAGTTCAAGCCCTTCGTCAAAGCCATGTTCACCGCAAAAGGCTTCCGCGGCTTCCTTCTCTCGAAAGCCCTCCACCACCAACACGCCCGCGTCTACAATTTTGATCGCAGCACCCTCTACGGCCTCTTCCCCTCCCCGTCCAAAGACATGGCCGTCAAATTCCTAGATCTCGTGCACTTCGACCAGGGCGGCCGCATCTTCACCTACGTCCTTACCCTCGACGCGCTCTTCCGCTTTACGGAGACAGGCAAGGAATTCGGCATCGACTTGTTGTCGAAGCATACTATGCATAGTGACGTGAACCTGTATATCGCCTTCTCGGGCGAGTTCTTCATCCGCCGGCTGAAGCATCCGCATCGCCCGGACCGTGACCACGAGGACTCCGAACGCGACGGAAAGGGTCGACTTCCGCACGAAGCGGAAACGCACCCTCCCAACGACCTGTCAGACGGCCCGCCAAAAGACGACCCGCCGAAGGATCCAGCGTACTACGAACTCATCATCGACAATGATTCGGGTACCTATCGGCCCAATGCCGCGCTGCTCCCGCAGCTAAAATCCTTTTTCGAACATCAGTTTCCAGGACTTAAAGTTACGACGCTGGATAGCCAGAAAGACGCCGACAGGATGAAGAAGATGAAGAACGAGCAGAGGGAAAAGAAGAAGAGCGAGGGTGACCGCATCGTTTTTACCCAGGGGAGCCGATCGAGTAGTGTGTCGAGCTCGGATGAGGAGGATTTGCAGGACAGGATCGATGCGCTGCAGGAGTCAAGAACGAACACTGACAACACTAATGCGGGCACTGACGCTGGTCCCGGTCACGGCGGAGGCAGGATGCATGACTTCAAGTCCGACGCTGGGCTGCTGAAGCACGATGCTAGTGCGAGGCAGTCTACCAAGGCCCAGAAGTGGAAGAGGAATGCTTTTGGTGGTGGCAGGGATGGTGGGGATGATGCGCGGGAAGGCGAGGAGGGTGGGCCACCGCCGCCGCCGCCGAAGGGGCCGATTCCTGCTACGCCGCAGAGTTGATCGACCCTTCGGGCGCGCGCATCTGCTCTTCTGGTTTGTAGGATTTGATGACTGGTTTCACTGCTACGGCCTAATGTTTTTTGTACGAGCGATCGTGTTTCTGGATCAGAGGATGGGAGAGCTAATATTTGGATACCCGCCCCACGCTCCTGGTCTTATTGCTGCATAACGTTTATTATCTCTACGAAAACTATATTTCGACTCCCCATCACTTCTTACTCCTTATCACGTCACACCTCATGGCACAGGCTTTCACGTCTGGCGATGCAGGCCTGCTCCGAAGACTTGTTCAGCAAAATCAAAGAAATAACGCTGCTTTTGCTGTCCCTCCGAATAGAGACCTTCCGGGCCCATGAGGTCGCAAAAAGGCCAACATTGTCCGCTCGACTCTGACATTGTCGACGCACCAACTCTCACATCTATCTACGATAGTTCCGAATACATAAGCTTACCCAGTGAGCCACTGTACACTGATCCCCACCAGTCCATCTGCCATCCATCTCGGCCCCAACCATTAAGCTCCTGAATCGTTATCCGGACAACTCACACATGGCCACAGACCTTCTCCACCACACCCAGAAGAAGAAGAACGAAAAACCAACACGGTAAGTCGCAACAACGCCCACAAATCCCCTCCCTGCTCTACACAAATCGTCTGCCTCCAAACCCCTTCCCACTCTCCACATGCCGTGTTTCTCTCTGTTCCGCTCTCCGTCCACTTCCACTTCGACGTCCACCCCCACCATCACCGACCCACCCTCACCCGACGCGCCCATCATCGCGCTGATCCTGCGGGAGTGGGACACCGTGAAGTGGGGCCACAGCTCCGACGCGCTGGCCGACTGGCCGAACGCGCGGTGGAGGAAGAGCGGCTACCAGCTGACGCGGGAGCAGATCCGTGATCTTCTCGTTGAGAATGGTAGAACGGCGGTCCGGGGGTACTAGCGATCCTATGCGTGGTGCGTTCACGAGGGGGGTGAGAAGGATAAGGGGTGGAGCGAGGGTGCAGAGAGGCAACGTGAGAACGCTGGTCGATGGTCGGTGAATGTGTTGTGACCGCGAAGAGGAAGTAGGCCGCTGGACGATCATGCTCACGAGAAGTTGTCGAGCTCAGAGGCCATGGTGTCACAGAATGAGTTGGTCTTGAGCTTCTGGTCGATGGGGATGCAGCTGGAAACGGCCAATTTTTGATGATCTGGCGGGTTCGGTTTGAGTATTTTAAGATTGGGAGTGATGATAGTATGCTGCGTTGTACTGATGGTGCTTTGATAGGATGTGGCACGGAGACTATATGTGAGCAAGAGGACAGAGTAGAATGGTATGGAGTGAATGGCACGAAAGACGGGAATAAGAGAAGGATCTTAAGGCAAGTACTGAAGGTTCAGCCACCAAGAGAAGGGCGGGTTGTTTATTTTTTTGACCTTATTGCCTTTGTGCTTATCAACTGTGGCTTTGAAAAACTTTTGGGGGAGTTTTTGAAAGACTGTCGGACGTGGAGACGATAGACAAACATTGTGACTTTCAGGCTCCTTAATGTGATTCACGACAGTATGTGGGAAATGCTATCTCAGCCAGGTGGTGCCCTGGTCCAAAGGCGATAGAGAGGGTGAATGCAGCCTCTTTAATGGATTGGAAGGGATCGACATAAATATTGGTTGTGTCGACTTCGTCTCAGGGCAGGTTGAACGGTACCCAGGTCCAGTTGTCTAGCCCGGAACCAATCGTCCTCATTCCAGCAATGGTGCGTGCCCAATTGAGGAATCTCAGATCCGTGACGATGGATTCCTCAGGATCAGGAGTAAGGCCAATGTTGCACCCCCATCCCTCGACTACTTTAACCGCATACAGCAAAGCCTCACGTGCAACACTGCACAGGCCTCTCTGCCTTCCCATAAGAACATTCCCCCTCTGCCTCTTCCTTGTTTTCTCCCTCATACATGTGACTATCCCATGCCCCTCGCCGAAAGAAACCAAAGCGTACTAACAGTTCACAGACCTTGTTGGGATCACTGTGATCAAGACGACAGTCGATCTATCAGAACGCCCTGCATTGCACCGCGCGGCGACAGTCTGGTATGAGCTTGCTTCGTGCCATCTCACCGGCGCAATTTTTGCTTCCTACCTTTTCGTGGACGGGCCTGCCTTGTGCAGATCTTCGGGGGAGATTGGAATGTGTCCTGCCGGCTAGGATGATGTGGAGCTGACGACCGGCGCTGCGAGGCTCGCATCAAGGGTCGAAGTTTTTCAGTATGTGTCGTCGATCTCTACGTAGTTCCTCGGATGAACGTGGAATCGTTGCATTCGTTCAGAGCCACTGGGCTCGCTACAGTGATGATGATGCCCAAACTTCTCTCGACCGCCTTGGCGAACATGTATCATCTACGAGGAACTATCTCTTCATCCAGCTCCTGCTACTCGACCGTGAGCTGTTCCAAGTAAGGAGCATCTCGTTGAGTCACAAGCTGCAGGCTTCTTCTTCAGGGCTTTCCGTCTTGACCTTGATATGCGACCAACGCCACTTGCGCGAGCTAGATCATACGCTCATGCCAGCGGTACGCCGTGCTGAACATCTGCAACCATCAACGTGACTCGGCCGGCGGCCAGAGTTCATGCATGGCCAGTTTCCTTCCGTAGTATTTCCATTCCATTGATCCATCCAGCCGTACCCATTCTGACCACTCACACCATATGCGCCGGCAACAGAAAATTCGCTATACCCTCTTTGATGGCATACTCATGCTGACAGTTCCCACACATCAGCTTTCCGGACGATATCGTAGTCTCGAGCAGCAGGTTGTGCAGATCTTTGGCAAGCTGTGTAGCCTCGCCGCTCTCTTCCAGCTTCTCCGGTTCAGGCATTTCTTCGGGAAGTGTATTGAGGCCGATCTATAGGTGGACATCATCAGCCTAGTCCTGTGAATGTTCTGTTGCTCGGGAGCGCATAGCGGTCGCGTATGCATTTATGAGAAATTTTTCGAGCGTCTTTTGGGGGAGAGCTGATATACCTCAGAGCAGAGCGAGCGCAGAGCCTCCCATTCCAGCCGTGGCATTATGTTTCTGAGAAACAGCGGGTTAAAATCCACTTCCACAATCTCGAGCTCGGCGTCGCGTGGGTGGAGTGGAAAGGATGCGGTAGAGGTCTTGCATGATTTACGGGCGCAGGTAAGGAAGTTGAGGGTGAGAATCTTCATCCTGAGTGCTTTGAGACTTTACAGAGAGCTCCGAAGGTTTGGTCAGGCGCAGGAAGCCGCGGTTCTGTGTTATTCGCAGGAGTAGAATTTCTGGATGGTGTAGGCTATCGCGACAAAAACACGACATCAAGGGATGTGGCCTTAGGCATCAGATGATGCTGGAACTCCGAAAATAGCTACAAGGAGGTATATGCATGCTGGGTACATGCTATGTATTACTACTGATTCATACCACGCACGTGGCCTTTTCCTGCGTCATGTAAAGCTTTCCTATAAACCTTATGATAACGCTTCCTGTGGGTATATCCATTCCAAGCGCCAATGCGCCAGAGAAGTGCACATGAACAAACGACCGAGCCTAAACTACACGAACAACCCTGTGCACGCAATTGACTCTACTTGATGTGCACCTCAACAATAACGTACTCCTGGTCAACCTCCTGAGCGAGCTCTGTATCCGCGACGGTGTCTCCCGGATCCAGAAGCTCGCCTTCGTAGACCATTGATATCTCCTTCCCTTTGAGCTCAGGGTGCTCGTATCGAAAAGCTATCGCGAACTTGGATATCGAGGTGGTCTAGTTCCGCCATTAGTCAAGACGCTATGAACGAAATTAGGTTCGACTCGCCAATTTAACCCTCACTTTCTTGTCCTCGGGAATACCTCGCGCCCTCAATGCAACCTTCACTTCGGGTTCCTTTTTGGGAGCTTCGACAACAGCTTCATCGTCATAGACCTCATCTGTGATGCCCCTCTCCTTTCTTCTCTTCTCCTCTTCCCTGCGCGCTTGCCACATGTCCTCTGTCATAGCCTCCATATGAATCCCGCCTCGTTGTTCATCGAAGCCGTCGGTTCCTTTGAGGCCCGTGTTCTTGAGCGACGGATGACCCAGCTCGTCCACTTCGATGTTCAACATCTTGCAGGTCTGTACGTCCCATATCCGCATGCCACGCCACACCAGTATTACTGACTGAGTGAGGTCCTCGGAAAAGCTGTTGTGATTGCAGTAGGCTTTTCGGACATCCCCAAGACCCCCGGAGAGCTTGCGGTTGACGAGCAGAGGCTTGGTGTTGTCAATTGGGGAGATGATAAGGATCTTAACAACCGGATCAGGCGAGTCTGGCGGCGTTATCCGTGCGACAGACAAGGCATTAGCTGTATTGTGTGCTATAGGGGGCGTCTTTGCTTTCGCAGCGTCGAGTCCGCGTTGCCGGCGCTCTCGCGCCTTCCTTCTCAGATCGCTGTACTCGTCCTCTTCGGACTCAAGCTCTGGAAGGAGGGGCTTCGGGGGTTTGACTGGCTTCATGATGGGCTTTGGAATGCTGTACAAATCGTCAGAGTCTGAGTCTGAACCCAGAAGATTGATGACAGTTGATTGCTTCTGCGGTGAAGGCTTTGTGGTCGTGACATTGTAGCTCCGGGTCAATGTTTGGGGCGAGCGTCCAGCTGGAGTCCAGGACTGAGTCTTATCGTCGTTCTTCTTGCGCACAAGCTTCGCGGGTTCCACTTCGTTTTCATCGGAGCCTTCGAGGCTTATGCGTCTCCTCTTGCCTTCTTCCTGATCCGATTCGCTCTTGCGCTTCTTAGCCTGTTGCCTCTTCTTCTCTTTTCGCGCAGTCTTCTCTTTGTCCTTGCGCTCTTGCTCTTTCACAATCGCTGCATAAGTGTCGTTCGCGTGACTGAACATATTTGTACCATCTTCGTCTGGTCTGGTCGGCTGGGTCGCCCAGGTGGGTCTGTTGAAGAACATGCGCTTACCCTCTCCCGGCTTACGTGGATCGTCCTCTTCGCCGAACATGATGTCGCAATTGTTGGCACAACAGGGCGCGGCAGATTGGCTATCAGTACATCGAAGTTGGCGTGAGGATCGATCGTTGAAGATGGAGAAATCGCTGATCACGAGATCGCGTGAGGGAGAGTGCCAAGGAAGTTTTACCCCGACCTCCGGAAAACACCAAAGCAGGTGATATCGCGCACTTCGCTTCACTCCAGCAGCCCGTTACCAAGACACCTTCACAGATTCAATTCTCCAGCTCCGGCCATGGAGAACGGCAACACAGATGCAGCAAAGGACCCCTCGGGTTTCCTTAGCGAAATTATCGGCGCACCAGTAACAGTCAAACTCAATTCTGGGGTTGTCTACAAAGGTGCGAATTGATCATATCTATTGGCATGCTGAAAATTGGTGCAGGAGAAAGCAGGTGCTGACGTTCGTAAGGTGAACTGCAATCAGTCGATGGCTACATGAATATCGCACTCGAGCAGACCAAAGAATATGTCAATGGAAAGGTGCACAGGGATTACGGCGACGCTTTTATTCGAGGGAACAATGGTAGGTGCAATTTCCTGAACTCTTATTGGGTCCTGAGCTTTCACTGATGGCCTTTAGTGATGTACATTTCTGCCGACTCATGAAGGCAGTAAGGGAAAAGGCATGGTTTAACGCGCTACTCTGTCACCCCGAGCAAAGCGATGCGAGGTAAGCCGATCAGATCATTCGAGCAGATACTCGACTGCAGCTCAATGCTGGGGTATACGAGTCTACACCCTACTCACTTAGATAGAGCAGCTACGAGGAAAACCATTAGCGGCACGTACTCTGGTGGGAATCTAAGTCAGATCTTGGGATGGAAAGTGCTGTCTTCCAGCAAGTCCTTCCGACTGATGGGGTACATGTGTTCAAGCAACATACGAGACTCTTCGAGTCTACCTCTACAAATACCCTGTCGTTCTCCAAACTTTGCTGGGCGATACGTGTATCAGGTCGAAGTCTTGCTTTACGTTCTCAAACACCCGTCGTGTCGCCTCCATCTTGGTGGACGGTCTCACTGACCAGTGTGTCCCTCGTCAGAAGCTGTCAATGGCAAAAAGCAAGTGTTACTCGCCTTGACTTCGTTTCAATGAAACGCCATCCAACATTTCAACATTCGAACAGGGCATGGATCGACCTGCTGAAGATATGTCGGCTCAGATTATGGAGAATTGGTAGACAGGCGCGAACAACTTCAAATGATCCTTTCAGCGTCAATACGTACCACGGAGATCGCCTGAGTCGTCAAGGAAGCTCGACTTTTCTGCGAGAAAGCTGGCGGACATGCTTGAGAAATACTGCAAGGCCCATCTGAGTAGCTGGAGTGAGTCCGTAGTACCCAAGGAGCATCGAGTCTAAACCAGCCAACGCCCAAACAAGTTTCCACACGGGGCCCGTCGCGAGCTGTACGTGGCATCCAATGGTGCGTATACTCATCAGACATAATATCCTCCTCTACGCGAAGCCGTTTAAGATTCAGGCTGGAAACCTGAAAATGTCAAATCACTCGTGCATACGGCAATCTTCCTTTCAAACTCAGAGAATCCGTTCTATTAAACCTTGAATAGTCTACAGATCCCCAGTCAAAAATTGCGCCCGCCCCATCCCGAAGCTCCAGTCCTCCTTCTCATTCCTCGCACACGTGATAATCAAATCCTCACCCTTCACTCCGCATTCCTTCCCCAATCTCTCTGCGACCGCAGCGTAGAATGTCTGCTTCGTGCTCGCGTCGCGACCTTGCTGGAAGATCTGGATGAACACGAGCTTGTCGCTGCGCTCGAGGCCGAGCCCCGTGTCTTCGCAGATGAGTTCGTACGGCTCGTGCTGGGTTATGATCTAGGTTCTCCGTCAGCCTAGACTTTGCAGGAACGGGTCTTGAAGGAAAGGGGCGCATACTTGATATCGATCGCGCTTTGGGGCGTTGAAAGTGTCCTCCAGAGTCTGCTGGATAGCGTTCGCGAGTTTCTTGATCTCTTCGGGAGAGCGGGCATTGCGTACGAGGTCGATCTTGACGAGAGGCATGATAGCAAGCTTGCTAGGGGTTCTACTGGAGTTGCTCAGCGAGTCGTTAGAGTGATTACTTATATTCGCACTGCTCCTAGGTACTATACGTCATAGTGATGGCCCAGGGCCAGCGGTCGCATCTAACAGTCTGCAGTAGCACTCTGGCTCTTGTGAATCGTCCGACACTATCAGCATATGCGAAGGCCATTGCTTCTACCTGTTTCCATCATGTTTACATTCTTCGATAGTGTCTGCGCTCCTAAACACCAGCAAGATGGGTATATTGCTTGATCGCAAGTTTTCACGGGATATCGTCAAAACCATCGAATATGTGCTGTTGTGGGATCAGATTTTTGCAAAACGTCGTTTGGATTTGTTCCATCGTCTCAAATCAAAATTGCCGCCCTCCTCAAGCCGCGCGCTGCAAGCGAGCTTCTCTCTAATGTCATGACTCCGTCCCGATTAATACAGCCATAATTCATAATACGTGCTCAGGTCCTGATGAAACCAAGTCCAATGCTCAAGACCGAATGCTTCTTTTTTAACCGCTCCATAACGCCATGTCCATGGTACCATTTCCGCAGGTCTAGTGCTTTCGTCGTATCGACCCAATCGGCGATAAATTACCCCGTGGACTCATGTTGTCCTCGCCCGTACGCGGTCCTACACGGGGCGGACTGTTCGATTCGTGCTTGCCGCGACGGAATGGACTGATACTTCGTCTACCTCCGTAATCGCCGCTAGATGGTGTCAGTAACCATTCAATGAAACTCGTGGGTGATGTTTCTGCGCTTCTGTCGCCATCATCTCTTCTCGGCTTTTTCTACTTCGTGCTACCGCCAATGAGTTCACCTGAGGCAAGGTAAGAAACAGGATACCCACGATCGCCGCCGTTCACCCTCTTTTCTAAAACTCTCAACGAGTTCCAACATTTCCCTCCTGCCCTTCTTCGCGTTGATGTCCTTGTGTCCCATGCTCATACTGACTCTCTCTTTGCTGTCCGCCTTCAACAGCCGATTTAGCAGAAGATGCTTCATGAGCAGGCACACATAGACACCACAGTCGCTACTGTTCTCCTGCTGTGGCGAGTCACCCATGGGCACAAATCGTAGGGGCTTTTCCAGCACTATCTGAAGCGTCTCCTTGACCTTCCTTGCGGGACCATCGTTACTTGGGATCATGCTATCATAGTGGAAGGCTACGCCGTCGATTTTGGATACAAGGAGTAGTGACCAGTGTGATCCGCCCTCCGCATCCATAGCATTTGTGTTGTCGTTGACGGGTAAAAAGATATGTGTCGTATTCGTGAAGTCTGGAAGCGCCTTTTTCAGTAACGCGGCATCCTTCTCGAATACCAGCATGAGGGACATGGTAGGTCGGAGGAGGACGATGTGCGCCTTGGGGAAATTGGGGAGCTTCTCGTGTTCGAGCCATTCTTCATAGAAAGCAATTGCGCTGTCGGTCAACCAGTCGTCCTTGATGGAGTCAATGTCCAGCTGCGTTACTATGACGGAGACAGTCAGCTGTGCTCACAGGGGAGAGATTCACTGTGCTATGCGTACTCACACCGCACGTCGTAGTAACTCAGATATGCATCTTCAGGATTTAGCTGTTTTGGGACAGTGGTCAGTTTCCGTAGCCAGCGTTCGAGGATGTGCCGGCCCATAAGGCACGCAGTGAAGAGAACGACAAAAGCGAACGCAGGCGGAGTATATGCGTCGCTGTCATAGCCAAAAATGCGGACATACATTGTCTCCTAGGTAGCGACTCACTCGTCCTCCGAAGGGATGGAAGCCGTGGCTCATTATCGCGCCTGCCGCTCGTAGCGGTCTATGTAGCCAGGAGAACGAAGTTGGACGCTGTCACGGGGTATCGACAGAGATTGTAGGCTGTTTCTTCGTAATTTTTGAATTGCTTGACTGTGACTGGCAACGGACAGTGACAAGGTCACGCACCCCGCGCTAAGAAATGACGTGTGCAACATCGCGTCAACTTCGATATCTCTTAACACGTAGACATACCGTACTCTGTACCTCTATCATGGGTACGTATATCACAAGAGGAATCGCTTTAGAAGTGAGTTTCCCAGGTTTATATATTGTCAGCTCCGGCAAGGTAGTGGCTTTAGTTGCTGCTGACCCTTTCGGATGGAGCACACGTGCTCTCATGCCTCCCCATGACCTTGGTTGTTTCACTGTGCCTCCCTGTCGATCACTGCGACCCTCTCTCAATAGAAACCAGATTTAGATATTTTCACCAGCGCCCTTGTGCATTTTGCATGCCAACAACAGTCCCATTGAACTCAAGCTTGGCGGAGTAGGTTTCACGACCATTCCAGCCTCAAGGCATGGCCAAGTTGATCTCCATCCAGGTCCTGACTAACGCGTTGAAAGCCATATAAGAGTCAACTGTGTACCACTCACCACAATGGTGATTGAGGTGCGACCTGGAAGAAAGTAGCTTGTAGAGGCCGTACACGAGGCATTGCTTGTGGTGGCACTTGAACAGACGTGCAACCAGACTTCCACAGTGTTCATTTGGTATCGTAGCTAGCTAGTAGCCATATACAGGGCCTATGAGCTTTCTAGTTGGAGAACTTGTCCGGCACATCCTTGCCCGTTCCCTTCTCGTAGAGGCCCCGTGCGCCGTCGGTGATCTTCTCGTTGGTCTCGCGACTCTGCACGGAAGTAAGTATGCTATGGTAACAGCCACTCCGGAAAGCTCTCGCCGTCGCTATCGTACCTGAGACATGCCCATCTTCTTCTCGACAGCATCAAGACCTATGTAGCATGTCAGTGCCTGTTCATACAGTGTTGGATTATGGATAAACTTGCCCTTGTCACCATAGTCCTCCTTGCCCGCACCGCCAGCACCACCGCTGCTGGAACCAGAGCCACCTGTGGCCTTGCCTGCGAGATCCTTGAGCTTGTCCATCTTGATGAGGAGGAATTGATTGGATATGAGTGGTGAATTGTTAGAAAGGTAAGGTTGTAAAGGACTGAAATCCGAGGGAAATGCTACTTCTTATGTTGTGACAGCACAGGTACAACCCGTAAGCCTCACAAAGAGGGGTAGTGCCGTCAACAAAACGCAGCTGCCCTGTTTCGAGGGGTCTATCGAGCTTGTCTCCATGCTTGCGCGGATAGGACTCCGTAAACCTAGGAAGGCGGCTACTGCACGTCATTGCGCGTTGAGAGCACAAGCACGTGCGAATTTACATCTCGAGGGTCGAAATGGAACGGTCTGAAAGAATCACCAGTTGGCCGGCTCCGTCGCATGAGAGCACAGTTGTTGACATCCAGGAGTGCGGTCAGGCATAAACTCTCCCTCACAAGAACCTGCCGGCTGCTTAGCGCTTGGACCATTGCTTTAGGTACGAACGAAGCCTTAGGCAGAACGGCATGGCCGCAGGTTCCCTCTACGATCGTAATCAGATAAGGTTAGGATGCCAGTAAAGAGCCAAGCTGGAACAAGCTCTCTCCGTAGTCAGCGTGGAAGTGACGGCGAGGATGCCGATCTAGGCATCTTCGGGGTTCGATGCAAGCGATCGAGGGCACATCAGTAACAGTTTCGGGCCGTGTCAGCGCAGCAACAAGGTATAAGCATATAGATTCTGCATTTGAACTCTAACCGGATGAATCAGTTCTCCCTTCTATCCCAACATCATACATATCATGAGTACAACGATAAATCGATCGCATCCAAAGGGCAGCGAGCTCTGCACGAACATTCATCGAGTATCCAGCCTTCTATCGTAACGCCATGCCTTGTGAAAGGTCCGTACCAAACGCTCTATCAAGATAAATGTTTTCCTTCATATCCCAACAACCTTTTCCGTGGATCGTGAGATCTAATGATACCGAAGTTGCCCTCTAATCCCTCTGCGCCAAATACCGGCTAACAAAATTTGTTCGAAGAAATGTGCAACTGTGGTACCATTTAGTCCATGTCCAGTTCCATGCCTAAAGGACTCCATGGCTTGTGCAAGGGGACGTTGCCGGGAAGTAGCGACTGCGATGCTGAGGGCGCTGATGGTAAGATATCGGATGGTACGAATAACGGTCCCTACAAGAGTATGTCGAAGAGATTTCCAAGGCCTCCATATACCGTGTAGTTGTGAATGTAGACACAGGAACATAGCATGTAGAGCCACTGTTGTGAGGAGAGCGCAGATACAACGTCGAAAGGGTCGATTGGCTGCCATGGCGATGATGTAGGTAAAGTCCTTTACTGTCAGATTTGTCAGAACGCCGATTACCCAATGGTGAAATTTTGCAACTTACAGTCCTGTGTAGATGGTTGCAAGTCAAGTTGAAATCAATCTTCGGACCACGGTTGCTCCCCACCGCCGCCGCGTGGATATGAGGGCGAAGAGGGTGGCGGAGAAGTTCGGTAATAGAGTTGAGACATGGTGGACGACGTTTGTAGTTGAGGTTTGATCGTGCAGACAAAGTGACGTGATGTGATGTGGTATGATGTGATTGAGGACAGTAACGAAGCTCTGCACTTATGTATTGAATGTTGTTGGTTGAAGAAGTGAGTATGGCATACTTCAAGATCTTATGGTTGTCTCAGGTCCGCCCTGTTACAGGATAATAAGGTGTATGGGGAGGCCGCCTGCTAAAAAGCAGGCAACAGGTTAGGGATGAGTCGTTGCCCTGAACGTCTTACCAAGACCACTTCGTTCGAGGGCGGTCTATGTGAACTGGGTGCGGTTGCTGTTAACTATGCCTGTGATGCTAGTTATTGCCTCGACGCTGCGCCCGAAATTGATACATTATGAAGGCGCAGTCTTATGTTTGTTGAAAACGAGGCAGTTGCCATTGCTGTGCATTGCCACAAAGCCGCACTACGGACCGCGACAGCCAGGGAAGAGGCATAACTACGAGCAAAGACCAGATAACTGACAGCATTGGTTGGCTTCCAGGCTGATTGCTGTGCCGTGGCTGAGGCTGGGCAGACCCCACGGCCACGACAAGTACTGGGGGGACTACCTGGATTAATAGGGAAATTGCTCAAGAACCATGCGGTGAAAGGTACGGTCAATTACCAAACGACGTTCAAAATATGCCCAGAACAACAGAAGCTTGGAGATGGTTGTACCTAGCGTGCGGCGCAGCAACGTATAGAGACGGGGCAGTGGATAATCAGACGGGAGACGGGATCAAGCACGATGAAATGTGACTACTCCACACGCCCCGGTGCTTAGTGGCAGGGGCTGTAATCTCTTTTGGTGAAAAAAAAGCTCACCGTGTTGACCGCGACCATGCGTCCAGGACTCCCGAGAGACGAAGCGAAAGGGCGGGGGGGCGCAACCGCGCGTCCGTCCGCCCTCTTCGCCCAGGAAAGATCCTGTGAAGGTATGATTGATGTTTTGCGAGGAATTTGGAAGGCTGCTGCTGCCTTGGGCAACTGCCTTGAGAAGCTGCCTGGGGCGATGCAGGACGAGCTATGGGTCGCGGGCATTTGGAGGACTGCAGTGCTGTGCACCGCCTTCTCGCGGTCAAGCAGTTAGTTACCGCGCCCGGCTTAGTTTAGGCTGTGAGGCTCTGCGCCTGCCATGAGATTGATCAAAGGGCGTTGAAACGGAGGAAGCTTTCCTGGAGGCATGTTGTGATGTTGATTTCGTACGCTTGGCATCGGACATGCCTGCTTTGTCTGCATAGCCCTCTTTTCCCATCAGGCAACAAGGTCTGCAAGCGAGAGTGCCTTGCTTCTCAAGAAAAGAATCAGACACGATGTACAGATAACGTTCTCCCCTAGCTCGCATCATACTGTATATTACTCAGATTGAGCTACCCGTCATACTTCCAGCCCATCCATCTCCCTCAACGTAAACTCCAACAAAAAGCTTTCTTCCACAAGCTCCTCGACCCTTCTAAAATGCCTCTCACCATACGCCCTCAGCGCAGCCAATACATCGCCCACCGTCCCCTTCCCATCCGTTTCACTCCTCCCCTTCAAGCCCGCGAACCTCTCCGCTGGATAACTTCTCACCAGAATGCCCAACACCCTCTGCGCCACGACCGCCGTGCGTGCATTAGCGTTCCACTCACGACACCATCTCAGCATGCGCCACAGCTGCTCATCTGCCAAATTCTTCAGCACCTCGTCGACTGCGGCATTACCTGTCAATGAGGCATTGTCGGTTTTTGCGTCGATGCAGCTAGTGAACAGCGAGAGAAGGCGTGCAGGTCTGTCCATAGCGAGTGCTAGCGTGATGGCTTCGCGGTAATTGCCCGCGTACGTGAGGTTCTGAAGCTCCTGATCTTGCTCCACTCTCCGCGTTTCCCTCGCAGATGCCGCGGAGGCGGTGGCAGACGTGGTGTCGCGCCAGAAGGTTAACACCGCGTCCGCAGCACCTGACACAAGCTCGAGCGGCTCTCTCGATGCAGCTGAAGACGGCTTCACGGCGAGCGCCCATACACGGTCTGTATGGTTATCCAGTGTGCAGGCCAATTCGCCCGCTGTCGCATCCCACAGCTTCACAAGCCCATCGCCAGCAGCGGATGCGACATGAATGCCTTTTTTCCCGGTAATTTCATCACGTCCTTCATCATTCTCGTTCTGTCTAGGACCTGGTAGCCAGACCACTTTCAGCACACTGTTAGTATGCCCTTCGAGAGTAACTAAGCAACTATAATCCGCCAGACTCCATACCCTAACCGTCTTGTCACCACTGCCTGTTAGTACGAAACCACGGCTAGAGTTCGTAGGGCCACTGCTCCCGCTGATGTTGCCCTGTATGT
>Ga0115846_100408_pt1 | contig 23342 bp, 16 predicted proteins | sample InSIn5gowninarea_2_FD_83860 | JGI IMG/M metagenome (GOLD analysis project Ga0115846, IMG submission 83860) | reverse complement strand
TGTCTGTTGTTGGAATGTCCCTGAGATCTCTACTGACTTCATACTGAGACTGTTCCGTGATCAGCGACTCCGCCTGACTGGCTGCAAGGCTTTTTGGCAGTGTCATGTCATCGAGTATATCTCCTACGGCCAGATTCGTCTTTTCCTGGAGAAACGTTAATGACACCACAGAACCCAACGATCTTGGGCGATTCGAAAGAGGTTGTGTCGCCGAAAGAGAAGTTACAAGCTCAGGTAGTCGAAAGCAACATAGAAGACTCAGACAAGGATTTCGAGCATTCAAATGTTGACCGATACACTGAGAGGCAGGCACAACCGTCCATGGACGAAAGCTTTGCTGTTGGGGATCTAGAAAGTGTATTTCCGATCGAATTGTCAAAGAAAGGCGATACGAAGCAGGATGGCACCGGAGTCGAGATCGAGGAAAGCACTACGTCAGATGCTGTGTTGGAATCTCTGGAAAGAACAGAAGAAGACACGGATGGCTTGACTGCTACTGAAATGAAACAAAATATCCTTGGAGCAGCTGAGCCGCCTGGTCAAGCAGAACCCGAGGACGACTGGACGTCGTTTTCGACAAAGAAATCCAAGAAGGAGAAGAAGAAGCGCAAATCTGGCCTTCATACGCCCACAATGGAGTCGCCTATTGGACAGTCAATATTGGTGAAGGTAGCTTCTCATGTCCCAACGTCAACAGAAAAGTTACTAGTAGAGACAGCTTTGAGATCCCATGACGATACTGAGGGTATTGAAGTTCGACAACCAACACACATCGAGTCTAACCCAGACTTCATCGCAACGGAGCTCGCTGTAACGCACCATGAAGAATGGGGCGTGCCAGTGACCAAAAAGTCGAAGAAGGATAGGAAGAAGCGCAAATCTGGCCTATCTACCCCAGTACAAGAAACCTCTGCTGGACTATCAATGCTACAAGAAATCACTGTCGAGAAACCGTCGATCGAGCGTGTCGAAGAGACAACTTCGAAAAGAACAATCGTTCCGGAGATTTTGCAAGCAGAACAAGTTGCTGTGCAGTCAATGCTGGGTGAGCTAGATCCTGTCGCTTTCACTCAGGAAATCATAGAAGAGCAGGATGATGGGTGGGGCATGCCGGCAACTAAGAAGTCCAAGAAAAAGGATAAGAAGCGAAAGTCCGGGCTATTGACACCTACAGAACCATCGACTAGGGTCGCAGCCAGTCCTCCATGGGCATCAGATCTACATTTAGAGCCTTCAATAACAGACGACAGAAAGATATCAGCTCCAGTACCTTTCGTAGAACCAGAAGAAAAGACGGTCGAAAGTCCGACAGCAATGACGACCAGCAATGCTATACTCGCTGAGACCCAGCGCGAGGATATCTCGAGCAGTCTGTCCAGAACTTCCTCGAAAAAAGATAAGAGAAAGCGCCATCCCACAACGCTTTTCGACCCGAACCTTGAGACTCAAGCAGTCGCGTGGGCAGATGATGTTCTTGAAGCAGACATCGAGCGGAACCACCCTGTCATCGAAGATATTGACAAAGACCCATCACTGTCCCACATTGCCAGTACAGTCGAGTCGCCCCCTCAAGATGACTTTCTTAGACCTACGAAGAAGGGTAAGAGTGGTGTCAGGAGATTGTCAGCTCCTCCTTCGCCGGCTTTGGAAGGCATGATCGCAGAGGCAAGAGCGGAGGCAGAACAGAAAACCCTTCCTGCAACGCAATCAGTCCTACCTGTAATCTCAACAACAGGTGCTGAACTCGCACCTGAGCCCTCAGAACTAGCGCCTTCTGAGGTACGAGAGTATAGTAAGCATTTCGAAGCTCAAGCAAAAAGTGAAGCAATTCAATCCACAACGCCGACCGAGAAGTTGTCAAAGAAGGAGAAACGCAAGAAGAGTATCGACAAGCGATCTCCATCGAACGATATGTTTGATGACCCAATGCTTTGGGAGGAAGCCGAGCCGAAGGCTTTCCAAGAGTCTCGAGGCGTAAACGATGATGGCGGGGATGGCTTCTGGTCACCGCCCAATGAGGCTATTAGTGCATCTGCCAGTAAGTTAGTACATGACGGGCCTCCAGGAAACATATCGCACTCTTTACCAGAAGCACATAATTTCACTTCGAGATCTGCAGTGGAGCTTCATACAAGTGGAGGACTTCCAGCCAATCTCCAGCCCCTTGAGCCAAACGCTCTGGATACAGCAGGATCTCAAGAAGTTGGAAACCATAGCAGAGATCCACCTGGAGCGGAAGGATTGGACACAGTTTCATCTGAACTGCAAAGGCCCAAGGAGCAATGGAACGATCTGCCGGACGAGTTCATAATCACTTCGAAAAAGGGCAAGAAGAACAAGAAGAAAGCAGCTCGTTTGTCAGCTTGGGAGCCTCCTGCAGAAAAGCAGACTCAAGGATCTGAGGTTGCAGTAGGCCAGCCTTCCGAACTCGGACTATCTCAAGGTCACAATGGCGAAAGAGAAACAAATCCAGCTTCTGAAACTGCTCCAATACCATTAGCCGCATCCAATGCTCTAGGCATCGTCGAAGCACCGGTCATGATCGAGACTTCTGACTTAGAGTCGACGGTTCTTGGGCAGAATGTACCACATGTAGTCCTTTCCACGGAGTCATTGGGCTCCTAGACCAGCAGACTTGGACGGGCTAGTCCATCGGCTCTGTCAGTCATCTAAGAAGAGCCCGAAATGTCGCCCATTCAATATGATTTACATACTCCAGTGGACAAGAATAGGGATAGTGCCTTTGTGACTGACTCGCCAATTCCACCTCACGGTGGATTCATTGACCACCACGAACCAGTGCGAGATAGCGCTGTGCATCTACGAGATGAGTCACCTTCTTTGAGAATTGCAGACGCTGCTATTGCGAGTTTGACATGGTCTGAAGTAGACGAAGAGAGGGAGACTGTTGATCTTCGCTCAGAAATTACGGAGCACGGCGACCATCACCACTCGCCAAGCAGCCCATCCGTGCAATCAGATGGGTCTCGACGACGCACGTATTCTCCGACATCACAAACGCAGACCGACCTCCATCAGTCACAGACGAACCACAGGTCACGATCACCAAGATCTCCGAGATCCTTGGGAAGCGAAAGAGTACACCCGCCTCCATTGAGCTATCCTCCCAAGCATGAGAACATAGTTAGGCAACGAGTTCAAGGGTTCGAGACTCGAGGGCTTCACCACCCGCATCAGATTGACCACAGCCATCTCAGTGATCCGTCATCAAGTGAGAGGACGAAGGATCAAGATGTCCAAAATACGGAACCATTGAAAAAGAGCAGAATTGGAAAAGTCAACGAGCCCTTGCCTGGACCTATCACACCACCGGACTTATCATTCGCTGCACGCCGTAGTAGTCACGAGCTGCGATCTGACAGCGCGCAGAGCCAGCGATCCATCTCCAACCCCAACATCATTCGACTTCGAACGCCAGAGTCAAGTCATAGTCACAGTCACCGGGACCGAGTTCGCCCAGGAAGCTCCAACGGTAGTCGTGCATCATGTGGCAGATCCGGCACACCGCCCCTGCGACGCAGCGATCGGAGGATTAGCGGGGATTTGCGATCGCTCAGCCAACGCACGAGCAAACACGATCTCGCTAAGGAAGCGGAGCTGGCACTTCTGACCTCCGCAGCTGCCGCATCGTCAATTGCGAACACTGCAACTCCAACCGCCAACGAAGGCCGTGTCCGAGCCAAGGACATGGCTGACGTCTATGTAAGTCGTCCAGATTATTTCATACCCATCCTTTGCGTAGTAGCGCAAAAGCTGATATTTGTTTGCAGGATGGCTTTGGTGAAGGTCGCATTGGATCGCCGCTCTCACCGACACGTCCCCACAGCATGCGCCGCCGACAAAGCATGCAAGTTCTCGACCTCGAAACCAAAGTCGAGCAATTAGCAGCCGACAATCGAGCACTCTCCGAAGCAAAAGGGCAAGCTGAGCGACTTTTACAGACTGCGCAACATGCTCCTGCAGCTCTGGCCGATCGCGATGCCGAAATTGACAGCCTCAAACGAACACTCGAATGGATGCAGAAGGAGGTTGCGAGGTTATCAGAGGTCAACGAAGGATTGACAAGTGCGAATGTTACACTGGGCAGACAACAAGATGAGCGATACCATATGCTGGAGTCGCAATATGCGCAGACAATGCAGGAGCTTGAGGAAGAGCGGGGTGCGCATAATAATCTGTCGACCGAGATGGCCAGTATGGTAGAAGATCAGGTACAGGATGCGATATCGCAGAAGGATCGGGAGATCGTGCAATTGCATGCAGAATTGGAGGCCACAAAGGAGCAAGTTCGCGGTATACAACGACAGATACTGGAAGCGAAAGCCGGCGACAACGACTTCTTGACCATCAGAGACGAGGATTACTTCGACACGGCCTGCCAGCGACTTTGCCAGCATGTGCAGCAATGGGTCCTCCGGTTCTCGAAGTTCTCCGACATGCGGGCATGCAGATTGACTACGGAGATCAACAATGACAAGATCATCGACCGACTAGACAATGCCATCCTAGATGGCTCAGATGTCGATAGCTACCTTGCAGATCGAGTCAAACGTCGGGATGTCTTTATGTCGATGACGATGACGATGGTTTGGGAATTCATCTTCACACGCTATCTTTTCGGGATGGACCGCGACCAACGACAGAAGCTAAAATCACTCGAGAAGCTCCTTTCCGAAGTTGGCCCGCCAGCGGCAGTCCATCAGTGGCGCGCCACAACGCTCACCTTGCTTTCCAAGCGACCTGCATTCACTTCGCAGCGCGAACAAGACACAGAAGCAGTGGTGAACGCCATCCTCGAAACTCTGACTGAGATTCTGCCACCTCCAAGTAATCTTGAAGTACAGATTGAGTCACAACTCAAGCGTGTGATGAGATCCGCCGTCGATTTATCAATCGAGATGCGCACCCAAAGAGCCGAATACATGATGCTCCCACCGCTTCAGCCCGAATATGACGCCAACGGCGATCTAGCCAGCAAAGTAACGTTCAACGCAGCACTGATGAACGAGCGAAGCGGCGACACAGTTTCCAACGAGGATCTAGAAGACCAGAAGGCAGTCGTGAGAATTGTGCTCTTTCCACTGGTCGTAAAGCGTGGGAGTGATAGAGGCGAAGGCGATGAAGAAATCGTGGTCTGTCCAGCGCAAGTATTGGTTGCTAAGCCAAAAGTCAACAAAGGGAAGAGCGTCAGGGTCTTGAATCCGGACGAGGAGATGGGAGAGGTTGTTATGGGCGGACAGAGAGATGGAGGGTGGGATAATCGGAGTAAGGCCAGCCTACAGAGTGCGATGCCTTCTACGATGGAGGAAATGGAGTTGGGTGAGGAGGAGGACAATCTTATATAATGAAGACAGCTGGGTGACTCTCTGGAATGTGGAGAGGAATTTATGTTCGTGTGTGTATGATTGTTCTTGTACATTGGTTGCATAGATAGTTCCTCAAAAGCCATGAATTTCCTACTTTTCTTGAGGGGCTCTGCTTTGTGAGACCAGTCCGAAGCTGCGCAGCTCAATGCCATTCATAATCTATTGATCACGTGTTTTGGTGTTTGCTGTCTTGGGCAGCTAATGATCCTGGCGTCGAATAATCGCGCGGTCCTTCACTTAGCTTTTATCAAGAGACCACATACGATGCATGATGATTATATGTGATTATTCTACCAGGTAAAAGGGCAACAGAGGTGCAAGTGGGGATGAGACTAAGATTGAGGAATGCGTTGCTGGGAGCACGAAATTGACGTTGCGGTACGGAAAAGGGAAAATCAATAGTCAATGTTTTGGAGAGGACTTGGAGATTCTATAAATCCTTCATGACGAGCTGCCATGGTGACTTAATAATGTAAACCTTGTGGGCATCAAAATCGTAACAGCACTCCAGAGCTCTGTGCCTGTCTATAATACAGTGCAGTTATAACCTCTTAAAAGGGTTCCCTCCTTCCACATCCGACGCGACCCCTGCTTCAAACTGCCCACATCTCCCACATCTCCAAGTCTCCTGCCAACTCATCACTCCTTTGTCAACACTCCATACAACATCTGCATCACACAAACTTTGACAGCGACAACGAGCTTGACTACACATTCCTTTCTACACACGAATCGCCTAGGCTGGGTCCATGGCGTTTGCCTACTCCTCAACGTCCAGATAGTCTTTGACTGCACAGATAACGGATAGGCTTACAGTAGCATACTATACTAATGAGTCCGATGGACGAGATGGATACTCCACAAGCAGACTATCGGCAGCTGCCATCATTGCATCGCTTCTCACTATCACCATCGACCTCCCCCGTACCAGCGATTGGGGCATGTCCCGAGCTATCTCGATCTGTCTCCGAAGCATCTGCAACCTCCATGGCCTCCACTTCCAGCATGATGGGCAGAGAGTCTTTGGGGAGTTTCGCAGATAGCATTTCTTCGCAATCGTCTTTAGCCAGTTACACAAAACGTCAATCAACAGGTGGCCTTGAACAGCCGAAAAGAAGAGGATATGTCAGACCGCAGGGGACAAACTTCGCTAAGTCTGCACAATCGAGGGAGAGTGTTCTTAGTTTGGGAAGCATAGCACATCTACAATACTATTTTGCAAGGACGGGTCTGATAGATGGGAAAGGCGGTCGGTTGCCGACAAGGAGGTCAACTGACAAACGGACCTTGGATCTTACGGCTCTGGACACTTCCTTCTTGTCTCCAAAGATTGGAGGTTCGGATGCAGATTCTTCATATGCTTCGATGGGCAGTAGCCCGGAGCTCACTGCTCAAGCTATGGGCATGATGGCGGAGAGCCCAATACAGGATGAAGGGGATTACTTCAGTGGGGGGGAGGACGAATATCATCCTCATATGCTACCACCGACTGTGTCGACCTACAATCACCGCGAGAAGCCAATCGAACATCCTCCTACTCTAGAGGAGCTCAAAGCAGTTCTACACAAAGCCTTAAGCGATGCAAAAAAAGTACTTGATGAGGCCAGGCAGCCCTCGAGCAACGAGACTCTGAATGGCAACAATCAAGGCTGGTATGAGCTACAGGGTATGCACATACTCGACATAATGACGCTCGCTATTCGGGCCGCAAGGATGTACTACACAGCACACGACCAGCCTGCTCGACTCGACACTATCAAGTCGGAGCGAAAGATACGAGCGGAGCTTCTATCAGTGATGGATATTCTTAAACGCATGGCTACACGTACCTTCACAGGTGGCATGCGAACCGACGAACGAGAAATAATGGACAAATGGGTAGAAGGGGTATACGATATGCTCCGGCAGGAAGCCACCATCGAAGAAGCAGAACGGCAACAACGGGCCAGCTGGACATGGCTAGAAGGACCTCTCTGGGTAGGCAAAGACCTCGAACGCGAATACGCCTTCATGAAATCACTCGACCCCGACTCCTCTACCCTCCCACCCTTCTCCACCGCTTCCCAAACCATCGACTCCTCCTATCCCACCCCTCTATTAGCAGAGCTAAGAACGGGACTCCGGCTAGTGAAACTGCACAACGCGATTGTGAAGCAGAGTAAGCGCCCCTTCGGCGCGATCAGCACTTTCCACACCGATCTTGGGAAACCGTATCGTTGCGCGGAGAATCTGCGGTTTTGGATCAAGGCCGCGGAATTGAGGTGGGAGGTTGTGCTCAAGGTCGATGTTATGGGTGTGGTTAACGGGAGTGATGCGCAGGCTTGGAAGGGCTTTGAGGACGCGATCTGGGAATGGTGTGGGAAGGTCAGGGAAGAGATTAGTGGGGAGTTGTAATACGTGCTGGAGGCTTGGCCGGCGGAATCGAATTTGGAGGGGAAGAGCGTAATATGATGCTATGTTCTATATGAATTGGGGAGGTACGTGGAAATGTCTCCGAGGATGATTCGTGGCATTGGCATCGGCATTTGGCGACTTTTCATGATTTTGTTACTTTATACCCATCCATACTTGTTAGATTGAGAGTATGTACTTTTTTACATGTTTGCTGCTGTGTACAGACATGCATTCCAGATTGAGTCAAGTCTTCATTCCTCCTCGCTCTTCCGTCAACACCTTTAAAACGTGGTCACACTTTCCTCCACTTCCCTTCCCCTACAACCAGCCACTTGAATTAAATCCTTCAATCGGCACCCTTTGGCGTCCTGAGGATACTCTCGAAAGTGGGAGCCCGACTCTTCTCCATCAACATCCTCCACAAACGACGTCAAGACTCAAATAGAAGCACAGCAATGCCACCACGACCATCCCTCTTCTTCCACCCCCTACCAGCCTCTCCAGCATCAGCATCATCATCACCACTCTCTACTCCCCTTCCCTCATCGCAATCATACAACAATACCAGTACCTCAAGAACCACCAGCCCAAACACAACACATCTCCTACCTCCCCTCTCAACCCTCTCACCCATCTCCTCTTCCTCTCCAGGACCCCAAAACACAACCACCACCACCTCCTCTTCCGCACCTTCTCCTCCTCCTCCGTATCACCATCACCCCACCAAGCCCTCGCCCTCACCCTCCCTTCACCCACAACAACGCCCGAATCCCATTCCTGGCTTCACACCTTGCAGTACTGGATCCTTGTACTCATCATCTTCGTGGTGATTCCCGGGTTGGGTGTTTATGGGGTTTATAGATTGGGTGTGTGGTGTTTTGGTTGGTTTGTTGGGGGGAATGTGTATTGGGACCAATGGGGGTCAAGGAGAGGGAAGAAGAAGGAGGAGGAGGAAACGAAGGGCGAGATTTGAGAAAGTGATCTCGAGCGAGAGGAAACCTGAAGGAAAGGAAGGCATGGATTAGGAAGAGTAAGAGTGAGAGACAGGGCTTGTTGGGTGGTGTTCCTAGATGAGATGTGAAATCTCTTGACATCGTAGATTGGAAAGGAGAAGATGGATAAACAATGGCTGGAGTAGGACGGCTGACATGAGTGACAAGCTTCGGGGAAAATTGTGTTGAAAGGTAATGGAGATTTTCCAATCGGAAGAAAAAAGATCAGAGGCTTAAACTTCGGGAATACTGACCTAGGGAAGAGGACCAGGAAATTGATTGAGTCTCACAGCTGAACTTACTGGTTGAACGACGATAGTGACACCCACAATAGCTTGAGATCTTTTCCCTTATCGTGATAAGTTAGCTCACCACACCTCGATACTACTTTTTGTACCTATAAGCCACCAGTGGAAATATGTAGCCGAATGCAAGGCAAGAATGCGAAAACGGGTATAGATGACATCCCTTTCCCTCATGTTCCAAAAGCCAATAACTCCAAAACCATGCTCTTTGATGGAAAGTATGCGCTATTGTATGCAATGTGCTAGGTGACAACACCTATGTTGGCATCATGCTAGGACCACCACCTCCCGCTCCAGCCACTGCTCTCATTGTGAATTGTGACATGATGCTGCCTGCTTTCGCGGTACCACCTCTCGAAGCATTGGTCATTGAGGCTTGTCTTCCACCACCCGAAGCTTTTCTCTTCCTTACACCACCTGTCGTGGTACTGGCTCTCGAATAGGTCGTTCCTGACCCAGAAGCCGAGCCATTACTCTTACGTCCGCCGCCACCTCGCCTCTTGGAGGAGTTTCCTCTGCCCCTCGCGCCCTTCCTGAAAGTCTTCTTTGCTGGTGCTGGTTCTCTAGGTGCACGCTGTGTTGGACTCTTGAATTGATTCATCTTCGCGTTGAAATCGTTGACTCGTCCAGAATTGAAGTATTTAGAGGAGCTGCCTTGCGTCGGGTCATCTTCATCTATGTCACTGCCTTCAAATTCCATTTCATCTTCCGAGCCGCTGCTGAGTTCAATGGCCAACTCGTGCGCCCGATCAATATCACGATTTTCATTCATGGCCTCTTTATAGAATCCTTGATGCTGTCGGATCAGTTGGACGAACTGCTTGCCGCATTGTTGCACCCTCTCTGAATCGATTCCAGGTATCGATTTCATGTCGTCAAGAGTTAAGGTCCAACGCAATATCATTTCTCGGAATTGCGCTTCGGTGAAGTAAGGCTTTTTGGCACTGCCTTTCTGATTTCGGATTTGCTCTTCGAGAGTCTTAGCGTCGTAGATGAACCCTTCGATGATGGAGCGATGCGCGTCAGATAATTCTTCCATCCGGTCATCTCTGGTTATTGGGGGTCCCAATGCGGCTTTCTGCTTACCCTTGCGAGATCTATCCAATTGTGGAGAATCAAACGCCTCGCTTTCCGACTCCTCATCTCCAGAAACATGAGAGTTCTTTGGGTTGTGGATGTACTCCTCATCATCCTCGCCCATATCGTCTAAGTCTAAAACTCTGTGCTTCTGGTCATGGCGTGGCCTAACGGGTGTAACAGGTGATGTCAGAATCGTAGACTGAGGTTGAGATCTGCCACTACGAGCTTTATTCCCTTTCTGAGCCTGCATGCCCGATTCTGTTGTTCCAGTCCTTACTTTCGTGTTTTTGCCATTCTTTGGCGTCGCAGAGACCTTGATTCGCATTTCCAACTTCCGTCGTCCCCTCAGGTATTCTCTGTATTTCGGACCAAGCTAGAAACGTCAGCATGACCGACTTGAAGCGAAGTTTTATTCACCTGAATGTACTGCGTAGCGAAGCCAGCACCATTCACTACGTGGTACTCATCAAGGACATCATCCACTAATAGTCCATGGAACAAGTGCTCGACCTCGCCCCGAGGTAAGTCTTTGGCTGCTCCAAAGCCTTCGATCTCTTGGGCGTCTGGATACTTGGCGCATTTAGAACCATGAAGAATGTCGACGCATTGAATCATCGTAGCCTTGGATTGTGCGATAGTCTTCGTGATAGTCACTGCGGCCTTTGCCATGCTGGTCACATCCCGTGTCTCGAAAGTCGCATCTGAATTGCAAGTATCGCACGTATAACTGCAATCAGCTCTCTTAAATGACTCTCCGAAATAAGAGAGCAGCTGCACACGGCGACATTCACCTTCGTTTGTGCAGAAATTTACCATTCTGAACAGCATGCTGCGCTGCCGTTGCTTGACCTCCACCGTGCCTTCACTATCGTTAATGAACCTCTTCAAGACACTCAGGTCTTGGTAGCCGAAGTATAAGTAACATCCTGATCGTTTGCCATCCCGACCGGCACGACCTGTTTCTTGGTAATATCCTTCAAGACTTTTGGGGAGATCCATGTGGACCACGAATCGAACATCCGGCTTGTCAATGCCCATACCAAAAGCAATCGTCGCAACGACCACTTGGCATTTCCCAGCCTGCCATGCTTGTTGTACACTGATTTTCTCTTCTGGTCTCATGGCGGCATGAAAGTGGCTGGCTCTAATTTTTCGTTCGCGCAATTGAAATGGGGCCGAATGCTATGAATATGTGGAAAGAAACGAAACCGCACCGAAGCATTTGATAGCTGAGCGTGAGTCTTTGGTCCTTATGATGAACTCGTACGATGCCTTGGATCGCCCTCTTTTCGACCTCACCTCGTAGTAGAGATTGGGCCTGTTGAAGCTCTGCGACAATTGCTTACATTTTCCCATGCCTAGACCAGATTTGATATCGGTTTTGACGATCTGTGTAGCCGTTGCTGTCAAAGCAATCAATGGTACGCCTGGGAACCGGGGCCTGATAGCTCCAAGAGCCTTGTAATCAGGTCGAAAGTCGTGACCCCACTGACTCACACAATGTGCTTCGTCGACAACGATACGGGCGAGTTTTCGCCTACTGTGTAGACTATCCAGGGTGTCAAGGAGAGCGTTACTCTTGGCAATCATTTCTGGAGTAACGTAAAGTAATTGAATTACTTGCTCTGGGTGTGAGTCCTTCAGTGTGTTCAGGACTAGATTTCTCCGATTCCTATCTATCTCGCCATTGAGAAGGACTGCTTGAATGCGGCGCTTCTTCAGATGATCAACCTGGTCATTCATAAGACTAAGTAATGGCGAAATCACAACCGTAACACCCTTGGTCTTGCCGGATTGAACGACAGCAGGTAATTGGTAACATAATGATTTACCACCTCCTGTCGGCATCAAGATAAATGCATCTCTGCCGGCCAGTGTTTCATTCATTGCTTCGAGTTGATTTTGACGGAACCCCCGAAGACCAAATCGGTCCTTCAGAGCTTTCTTAACGTCTGCAGACCAGGGATGCTTCATCATATCGGAGTGCATTGACAGCGTGTTCGAGTACATGGATTTTGCAGCAGACGAAGTGTTGCTGCATGTAGATGTTCGTCCAGGCTGGGTGAGTGAGAGCGTGGGTAGAACCGATGCCGCTGGTCCAGACCTTCCCAAGTGCTCCACTTCTTGCGCGAAGTCGAGCATATCTGCATCATCACAGCCTCCGAAATCATCTTCCTCTGCAACTGCAAGATCTTTCGAAGCCGCTGATTCGTTGAAAGTATCGTTGAAGATCTCGTCGTCAAAGGCGCCATTGTCGAAGTCATTGAGGGCTAGTTGTTTCCACGGGTCTAGCTTCTTGTCTAACCGAGTATGATCGAATGACATACCCGGTCTTGATTCTTGCACCCTAGATGCTTCGGCTGATGGTCTTTGGTGCACAAGTGGGAACATAGGGCGGCTACATTGTGGTGAGTCGGGTATTCTCTCGGCTATGGTGCTCGGCCCTGTTAGAAAGCTCGGTTCGCATGGTGGAAGTTTCGATGATGGCTGAAGCGGTACCTCTCTTGACGCAGCAATCTGAGTTTGTAGGATAACTTGAGCACTTCCGCTGTATCCTGTGTTGAGTGCATAATACTGCGGTGATACATCATTCCCACTACCGAATCCGTCACTGATTGCGCCCGACTCTTGCAGCAGTCTCAAGATTTCCACCTTGATTTTCGTGATCATCCGTATATGCTCATGCAACACGAGGCAGTCCATCCCCACCTCTTCTTCGGCTATGTGACCGAGACGCGAATGAAGCTCGTTTTTCTTCGCTACTGTCGCGAGGTATTGTCGAAGCTGTTGATCCAGGGCATCGTACGAGTTCATCATAAGGACCAAAGACTCACGCTCAGCTATCAAATGCTTCGGTGCGGTTTCGTTTCTTTCCACATATTCATAGCATTCGGCCCCATTTCGGCCCTTGGCGGCTTGAATCCTCTCTCGATATGGTACCAATGATTCAGGCCGAGCAAGGTAGAAGTCCAATATGCGCTGATTCGATGGCTCGATATCAAAAGATGATAGGTGCTGACTGAAATGCTGTGGGGAGTAGTTCGGAGCCAGGGATGGGTTTGGTAACGAGTCTCGGCAGGTTGGAGATGGTAGCTTCTCTTTTCGTAGTTTGGTGTTGTGAGATATCGGTCGTAAAGGACTAGCGGACCTAGAGCTTGGATCTTGAGGTCTGTGCTTCTTTTGTGGAGGAGGCTGGTATATGGGCAAGTCGAGCAATTTCGCCTTGCTGGGAGTACTCGGCGCTGTAGCACTTTGCTTGACTTTAGGTGGGGGACTTTCCAGCTTGTTTTCGATATCAGAAACGTCTTCATCTTCTTCTGAGTCTTGAACAACAAGGAGCTGATAGCGCTTCGAGGACTTCTGAGGCGACTCTTGCTTGATGATTCTGTTTGTTTGCTCCACAGTAACTGATCCTCGCGCATTCTTCTGAGGGCCGGGCGTTGCTGACTCTGGATGCACATGCTTCGTAGGAAGGGCACTAGGCTGAAAGTCACGAGGCTTCATGCCAGACTGCGATTCGCCTTCAGAAGGTATTCGACTGACGCTCTTCCGTACAAGAGTCTCGGTTCTGCTAATTGTCTCCGTCACAGTGCAATCTTCGAACCTGTTATCCAAAGCTGATGGTAATAAATTGTGCTTCGCAGCCGAGGATCGCACTTGGCCAAGGTGTGGTGTAACTGGACATGAGGTGTCTATCGCATCGATGTCCATAAATTCTCCAGAATCCTCACTCTCCTGGCTTGCACGTATTTTCTCTGGTCGACGCTCCTCATTCTTCTCAGGGGACTGTCCCCTGGATATCTCATTACTTTTCCGCTTCTTCGGAATACTTAGGGGCGGTTCCGCTCTCATAGCTGCGGCTTCTGTCCACAATATCTTTGGTTCACCCCAGAACTCCTCAGTGCTGCTTGAACCATTGGCACCATCTTCGATGTCATCACCCGTCAAGTCGATTGCTTCTGCCTTTCCACGAGGCTCTATGAGTCGTGGAGGAAGCGGGGTTTGTCTGGGTGTCTGCGGTGCTTGCACATTCCGGACGTTACTTGAGACTCGGCGCTCTGGCGCAGCATGATTTGAGGGCGTATCTGCTCGTAATTAGCTTTTCAAAAGGCATTGTCACTACAACACAGACCTTTGGCACGTAATTGCTCCGAATAGCCTTCTAACAACGTACGTGTTGGCGCAGCTGGATTCTTACTTGGCCGGGTCGATGCGGGCGTAGCAAGTTGGCCTTCTTTGAAACCATCGGCGTGGCCAGGCAGCACTTTGGGCAGTGATTTGGGGACTGAATCTCGATTTGCTTTGTTATATTTCGAATGCGCCGATTTTGCCGTTATAGTATCCGATGTAAGGTCGTGCATCTCTTCCACCCTCGCTCTTGGAGCGTAGGGAGAGCTTGGTGGCGGTTCTATATTATCCCTCTCCATCTCCACTTCTCCAAGTTCTTCGTAACCATCTTCATCCTTGTTATGGTACGATGTGCGAGCCGTGACGAAAGTTCCGAGGACTGGTGAGACTTTGTTTTGTAGCAACCAAGAGATGTGGATGTTGAGATTATTTCGAGTCATGAGGCCCTGTTATCGTGGACATGTCTGGCAAAGATCTTGATGGAGGGGTTGGTTCATTGGCATTGAATGAGGTGCTTCGATGATGTTAGGCGTTGTGCTCGACTCTTCCCAAGCTTCGAATTGCTTGCACACACGCAACAACATCAGCCGACGCGAAAAGCGCGACCGAGGCCGGAGGGGTCAAATCACGTGCTGCACTTCTTACTGTATCTTCGTGGAGTTTCAACGTCGAAGACATTGACGGATAACTAGAACCCTTTCCAAGATACTCAGACTATCATCTACAGGACCCACAGATCACACACAATGTTGTTTGTGAGGATGACAACATGTATATGTGACGGAGAGATTCCGGGTGAATTTGTACAACATTCTACAGCCATCAAAACCTTCTACCCTTCATCCGCGGGTACTGCGAATAAGTAGAGTACTCCGTATGTTTCTGAGGGCTCCGAGCAGATTTGGACTAGCTTAAAGAGGTCAGAAGGTATTGTGGAAATATGCGTACAATATTGGTGCCGCTGGAAAGAAGCAATCATCAGTGGAGGGCAGGAATGACTCGAGTATGTACTCCTAGCCTCACTGAGATATATGTCACTGCAGATATATGGATCGATCTTTGAAGAGCGACTACAAGAGTACTGGCCTGGCTACCTCGACGGTGATACTTCCAGGCTTTCGATGTGTTTGGCCTATTTAAGGTGGCCAACCACGAGGTGATTTCCACCTTGAGTGAACAAATTGATGTGCTATTATTTTTAGACTCTCGATCCCGCCCTGGTGTTCGACAACACGACAACGCATTGTCGAAGCACTTGATGATCACTTGCAGAAAGTCATACTAGTTCCCAAGGTCTAGACTGCTTGCTCAAGATGCCTTACGCGGACTTCATATGGCACAGGTGCGCTGTTGAAGCCAGATGTGGAGGAACACATTGGCATCACGCAGCGGAAAGAGGCACGGGCGAATATGTGACAAATACAGGACGGCTGCGCACGACATGATCATTTGTCCGATCAAATTGATAATCAACCTCAAGAATTGCGGAATTGAACAGTCAGCCAAATAGGTACTGTAGTAAGGCTCTAGATAGGACAACACCTGTACTCACTTGTTCGCTTCTTCGGCTTCTTCGGCTTTACAGATAATGATATCACCACCGGTGCGCCAAGCCCTTTGTGCACACAAGTCTCAAGCTCAGAGCCCACCAAGCTCGCGGGTCGCGGTGTTCACAACGAGTCCGGCACAGAACAAATCTACCAAGGATTAGTGCCCTTTACTAATGCAGAGCATATCTTCGAGGTAAGGGTTTATAAAAAGATTGTCAGTCCCATCAAATATTCGGGGCCTACAATTGTTGCATTTTGTTGTATTTCTAGCCTCGTACCATACTTAGACTCATGTTCAACTTCGCGGTTGCGTAGCTCACACACAATGCACGACCTATTGAGAGAAAGTTTCTTTGGGCGACTTCTTCATCTTGCTTCTGGTGGGAAGCTGTTCCAGACTCCAGAGCAAATTGATCCGTCACTCTTAGATCGTTACATGCCAGCTGGGTTTCATTCTCCTTCAGAGAAAACGCTTGCGCCATCTACACAGCAGAATACTGGGTCCCCACCATCTCCGACGTCTGAAAAACATGAAGGAGCAAACCGTTGGTATGATCCTCCGTTTGGCAAGCTAGATGCGGAGAAGGGCAAGGACCATCAGTTGGTGGACTGGCTAGAGAATGATCCAGAGGTCAGATATCGTAATGTCCACACATCGTTTGTTATATGAAACTAACGAGAAATCAGCATCCAAGGAACTGGTCAAAGAACAAGAAGTTGTTCGTGACCTTCCAAATCTGCTTCCTGACCACGTCTGTCTACATTGGTTCAGCCGTATATACGGCAGGGATCCAAGGCGTCACGCAACAATTCCATGTCAGCGATGTAGTTGCACTCTTGGGTCTGACCCTCTTTGTCCTTGGTTATGCTCTGGGTCCTATGATACTGGTAAGGATACGATCTTCTGCACTCTTCTACCCTTCGAGTACATAAGTTAAAGCAACCCCTCAGGCCCCCATGTCCGAAATGCCTTTCTTCGGCCGTATGCCAATTTACATCATCACACTGATCGCCTTTGTCGCCTTACAATTACCGGTAATATATGCTAAGAACATCGGTATGCTTCTAGCTTTCCGTTTCATTACTGGTTTCATCGGAAGTCCCGTACTCGCAACAGGAGGAGCCAGTATTGCGGATATGTACGAGCCCAAGAACCAAGTCTACGGTATTGCAGTGTGGGGTGAGTATTCTGCTAGCACTTGACTGTATAGATACATGTATTAATTATCTCCAGGTATCAGTGCAGTTTGTGGTCCAGCGTTAGGTCCTGTTGTGGGCGGTTTTGCTGCACAGCACAAAGGATGGCAATGGACGATTTGGGAGTTGATGTGGCTATCAGGCTTCTGCTTGGTCTTCCTTATCTTCTGCTTGCCGGAATCAAGTTCAAGCAATATTCTCTACCGGAGGACGGTCAGATACAGGAAGGCAACAGGGAACCAGAATCTCAAATGCCAGTCAGAGATTGAGGCTGAGCAAATGAAGGGCAAAGATATCGTGATGATGGTCCTCGTTCGACCCTTTACATTGAGTTTTACGGAACCAATCTGTTTCTTCCTGAACCTCTACATCGCCCTCATTTACGCCTTGCTGTATTTGTAAGTAGTTTCGCCTCTATTCTCCATTGGATCATTTACTAATGATTATGTTTCCAGGTGGTTCGAGTCTTTCCCAATCGTGAGTAGTCTCCTCAATCTGCGTCTCCGCTTTTATGAATAGCTGACTCACCTCCTCAGGTTTTCTCGGGAATCTACATGTTCAGTCTTAGCATGGAAGGTCTGGCATTCATAGGTATCCTAATAGGAGCTTTCGTCGTCATCGGTCCCTTCGTCTGGTACTACAAGGTATACATGGAGCCACTATTCGACGAGAATGGCAATATCAAGCCCGAGTATCGACTCCGACCATCATTCGTTGGCGCATTCTTCATACCACTCTGTCTCTTCTGGTTTGGCTGGTCCGCTCGTCCTAGTGTCCACTGGATTATGCCAATCATTGGCTCGTCGTTCTTTACAATTGGAGCATTTCTGATGTTTATGAGCGTGCTCAGTTATCTTGGCGATGCCTACCCTGAATACGTCGCTTCCGTATATGCTGGGAACGATCTCGTTCGAAGCACCTTTGGAGCCGGATTCCCCCTGTTCGCGACGGGTATGTATCACAATCTGGGTGTAGGATGGGCGAGCAGTCTTCTTGGATTCTTGTCGATAGCCTTTATACCGATACCTTTCCTACTTTACAAATATGGTGAGGGCCTCAGGATGCGAAGTAAGATGGCCAGGCACGATATTTGATTGTTCTGTAAGTATGGGTCAAATGGGTCATGAGAGAATGGAGTCATTGGTGCATTCTGGTCTTTCTTGTATATACAGATGGTAGACTCAATTTACAAGGAGTACGTGTATCAATGTAATGATTCAAACGTTTCATCAAAGAAAATACGATGATAACAGACACTCCTTTGTATTTGAATACGATGTCTCGGCAGCGGCTGTCGATCATTGGAGACTAGCGAAATACCTCCTTTCATCTACGTGATTCCAGGCAATCAAAATCTATCCAATACAGTTGAAGATCATGAAAATTTATAGGAAATTACATACTTGCACAGCTCAAAGTATCTCGCAAATGCATAAGAAACCAAGTACCAAATACTTGCACATCTCAGACTAACTATCACCGAAGTGCTGCAATACGAATACAAGGCTCTCATTGCCAAAGTCTGAGCATAACTACGAGCCAGACAACACCAGCAAATTCTTCGGCTGACCAATCATTGGTTTCATGAAGCCTCCTGGAACAATCACAGTGAAGAGAAGCAGCGAAGCGCTTGCTCGAAGTCTATTTCGGACTGCAAGGTCGATCTTGAAATATGATCAATCCCGATCGACAGGGAAGGCTCAGACCATGATCGGCCGAGGTTGGATTTCAAAGCTGTAAATTCCCTCACGAAAACACAGTTCGGAAATCTTATTAAACATCCTACCAAATGCACTCTCTACAGACAGCAGAACGTTGTGAAAGTGTAAGAATTATCGGAACCTCTGGAGATGGATGCCAGCGTCATGGTCCAGGAGTGTGGCCTTGTAGTGGTCTCACGACCTGCCTACGGTAAAAGCAAAACGCGCGGCAAAGCACATTCGATCATCCATGGTGTCTTGGGCCTTCCAAGTTCCAACCAAGAGGGCGTCAAAAGCGCTTATCATTCCGACCACTAATAACGACATCGTCAATCTGCGAGGGCTCATCACGAAAGCCACAGCGCATATCGAGCCTTACAAGGGGCAGCGATACGGGCTCATTGAAGACATTTCCCAGCTTCAAAGATGTTCAGTTTTGACCATCGTAAGGCTGGACCTAGGCAACGATAATTAAGAGAATGCTGAATATAGAAACAAGACATCAGGATCAACTGGCTTTTTGAGTGCCGCATTCGTCTCCTCCAGAAGCTACAGAAGATCATCGATAGCGGACAGCCACCGCTGTATGTCGTCATGTTTGTGAGACTACAACTACGGTCCGTCGGGGTCTGCAAATTCGTACGCTGCGATCTCAAATGAGGTCGCAGCGTTTGACGGCATGGGACCCTGCGGTCGTTGAAACAGAGTTGCCTAAACCAATCGTAAGCAGCAGGAGGGCCAATTAATTACCAGGTATTCAGTTGTTTTCCAGACTTCCTTGGATCCGATCAACGGTCGGCCACGAGGGAGCAGACCTCCAGCGAAGTAGGCGCAGCAGGCCAGCTACTTGACCACATGTGTGGTTACGGTTCGAGACCTTGTAGGTGTAATTCCTATATATGTGTGGTGGGGACCCTCAATAGTTGGGAGTTCTTTTGCAGTTGTCAGCTTTGGTCTTTCTGGGACATCTTTGCGCCTGTCCCAATTCAAATTGTGCTTGCCCAGCCATTCGCTTTGTTTACTTCATCGGCAAACTGAGTCAACAGTGAAAGACTTGTTTCTGCCTTGAAACCTCGTAAACCACTTCTGGGATACAAATAAGTCGATCTCTCTCAAGTACTGAGCAGCCTATCCTAAAGACTTCTTCATCCCTCCAGACCAAAGATCGTCCACTGCAAACGAGCCAGTCCTCATCATGTTATCCTCAGTATTTACTGCTGCGATTGTTCTCCTCAGCTTTGCTGTTGCCCAGTCCAATACAGTCCCAGTCACTGGCCTGCTTGGCAATGCAACCTGTAATACGAACAATCCTCCAGGAGTGCTTTACAAGGCGACACTTCCCGACCAGCCATTCGCCCACCTCGACAGCAACATCAAGGGATCGATCTCTGCATTCGGCAATACAAATGGTATTGGTGTTCTAGTCACGGTTGATTTTTCCAACTTCCCCAGTGAAGGTGGCCCATTCCGTAAGTAACATAAGGAGGATCTACGATCGAAACAGCACTGAGAAGCCTCCAGTCTACCATATCCATGAAGCCCCTGTCCCCAGCGACGGAAACTGTACTGGCACCTTAGGTCACCTTGATCCATACCAACGCGGAGAGGTATAGTGCACTTCACCTCTTCACATCCGCAATGCTAACGATTCACTTTCAAGACCCCACCTTGCGATGCAAGCCTCCCTCAGACTTGTCAAGTCGGAGATCTCTCAGGCAAATACGGCTCCATCAACAGTACCTCCTGGAAGCAATCATATAATGGATCATTCATCTCTGTCCTTGAAGGGGATCGTTCTTTCCTCGGCAATCGCTCTATCACCATACACTTCGCCAACAAGACCCGCATCACCTGCGCGAACTTCACTCTCTCATCAGGGACGCCTGGGTCAGCGAACCTTTCCAGCGTCATCGCGACATCTACAAGCGCTTCTGCCTATACCCTCAGCGGTTCATCCGCGTCCACTACCGTCACAAGCGTCCTCTCGACCACTGGTGTATATGCAAGTGGTAGCAACACTGGGACAGGCTCTGCTACTGGTGGAACACTTCGTAGCAGCACTGCTCCGGTTAGTACTGTTACTGGTGGTACAGCGACTAGTGCAAACTCTCCTATCACGACAGTCTCTGGCACGACCGCACCCTCTCAAATCACCGCTGCTGCTTCAGGCATACGGCCTGCTCTATACGCTGCCTTGTTCGGTGCGGCTGCGCTGATGGCTTGGATGTTGTAGATGCAGTATAAAGGTTTATTGAAGAATGACATACACGTAGCACGGTTCATGATGGCGTTAGAGCATGCTGGAACTCACGGCGTTACATTGACAGTCCATGCTGGAAGATGGATTTGAGAGCTCTGGGATGCAGTGCGCAAGAGCGGAGCGTTACCTTCACCATGTGTAATATTAGTCAAAAGCGTTGATACCCAATCAGCTTGTTGGCATTCTGCATTCATTCTACTTCACTCGTCTGTGCTATCTCTTCGAAATCTGACATCTACTATCAACATCGTCAACCAACCTTCTCTCTTCCTCCTCGCCAACCTTCTCTTTCTATCCCATCCCATCACCTCAGGAACGCACCGCCTCCGGTCTCAGATGCCAAGCCTCTCAAGCCGACGTTCCGACTCTCCCAAAAACCAGCTCTCTCTCATCTCCACATGCTTCCCCATCTTGATCCGAGACCAGGATCTTGTTACTCTTCGGCTTAGAAGCACAAGGCTGATGCGTTGCGGAAGAACTGCTTCCTTGGCAAAGCTTATGTGCGTGATGGTTTCAGGAAGCTTGGTCCCGGAACGGGACGGGTGATTGTCAGTGAGCGCGCCTGTTTCGAGTAGGAAACCGTGCGAGGGAGGGTTAAGCGAGGTGGATAAGGAGGGTGTTTGGTACAGTACGTGAGCATTTGGAGTGTGTAGATGTTCGATGATTCGAGTCGTTGTGTTGAGGTTCTGTTATTTGATAATTACTCTACCTAGCCTGGGGGTTGTTTGTATAGGTAGCATCTAAGTCTCTCCAGAATGAGAACGTGCGAGTGTTGGGTTGTGGGTAGTGGAGTCATCGTATGGCTGGAATGGAATGATTCAGGGCTTGCTATTGAGTAAAGAAAGGTTTAGAATCCATTACGATCGCTCGAGTGTCTATGCAGCTCTGTGTATTCCGAGCCAATGGTAGATATGTCAGGCTTACTGTAGAGCTTTGTTGAGGGGAGCTCAACCCTCATGTCAAAAGAGCAAAACAAACAAGAGGACGTATACCTTGCAGCAGCCACCTTAGCCCTTATTCGATGTCTGCATTGGTTGAAGGCCTATGCTTTGTCGAAGACCACTACAGACGTGCAACAGAAACCGGGTCAATAAAGCTTGAAATACGATATTATTGAGCTTCCAATGTCAACCGTTGCCGACCCACCGTCAAGAGGCAAAGTGCAACAAGAAGGAGAAGGTCGAGGTCTTGCAGGTCAGATTGTCAACCATTGCTCAACACCATCGCGATTACGTTGTGCAACGAGACATTACTTGAATCGTTTGTGTCACTGGTAAATAGCTATGCAGAGTAAGTGCCGAAACATTTGCGAGTTTAGACGTTACTCCTTGCAGAATCCAGCCTTGGTGAGTTATGACAGTAGCGCCTTTGATGTGCTCTGCCTCATAAGATGTCGATATGCACATCACCCTCTCAGGGCTTCAACTGTGTTGATCGGTCTTCAAGGCCCCTGACAATCATAAGAAGGTGTTGTTGAAGCAAACAGAGAGGAGGACATTCCGAGCTCCCCAATATGTTAGGGCTCCACTCATGCTCGACAGTCCTAAGCTGATATACCTCTTCTCAGTATTTGGAACGAATGGACCCGTTGCACGAGTGTACTTTTTGGATGCAGGCGTAACATGACCCTCAAGATAGTATATGACACTTTCCCTTCCCAAACCCTACCTACTACCTTCTGCTCATAGGCCAAAGCGTACGTCTACCACTCATAAGACGACCAACGAAATGCAAGCTATACTGTATACCACAGATAGAGCACTATAGAAGCGGTACATATGATAATGCTGTTATCCTCGAACATTTAGGATGACCCAGTAAGGGACAGCGTTCCAAGGAACCGTTTCGCTGCTGGGAGGAACTCTCCTTCCTTGCTACTAAGAAAGTAGATTTCGATGTCATATCCTATTGTAAGGCATGCTTCCAACACTTCCATGGTAGGCGCTGGTCGAGTCTAGGAGCTTGTATTTGAGACGCTGCTAGGCAATTTTACAGGAGCCAAACTTTGAGCGCATCCTGTAAGTAGAACTTACTACAAAATGAGACTCAGCAATGCTTGAAATGAAATCTCACATGCAGTACGTAAGGAAACCGATAAGAGAAGCGCAGGGAGAATCTGCCTGGCTCGAGTTGCGTCCTCTTTGACTCCGAACACCTATCCAAACAAGCCTTGGATTGTAGGACACCTCGAACCAGACCAGACAGTAAGGAATGAGTATCAAACCTCAAGTTTCAACAATAGCATTTGTATTGCCGAATGCAGAGATCGATCCCTTGATGTTGCTGTCGAGGTGGGCGAATGGCTGGTCGGGAAGTGTCGCCTTGTAAAGCACTCCTGGAGGATTGTTC
>Ga0115846_100405_pt1 | contig 23393 bp, 23 predicted proteins | sample InSIn5gowninarea_2_FD_83860 | JGI IMG/M metagenome (GOLD analysis project Ga0115846, IMG submission 83860) | reverse complement strand
TAAGTCCTCTCATTATGGAAAACACTTGTTTTTAAATAAATGAGTACCTTCTTTGATGTTGGTGTAGTATTTGACTATGAAAGCCAATGGGATGTTCTTCTTTTTAGTCATATTTCTATTTCAAGATGGCAGCAATGCTTTTCTCTACTCCATAAGCATACATGATAAAATCTCTTGAAAAATCAAGATTATTCAAAACAAGAGCTTCAATTATAGCTTTTTCAATATCATGAAAAGCTTGTTTTTCTTCTTCATACCATGAAAACACAGCATCTTTCTTTAACATTATTTTGATTGGAGAAATAATATAAGAAAAATCATTAATAAAATTTCTAACAAAATTGATTTGACCAAGGAAGGATTGCAGGGCCTTCTTATTTGAAGGTAGAGGAAATGCATCAATAGCTTTTACTCTGTCTAGATCAATTTCCATTTCCTTTTCTAAGAAAATATGACCTAGCAGTTCTCCTTAGTTAACCATAAAAATGGAATTTTTGGGATTGATAGAAATCCCAAATTCTATACATTTTTAGAAAATATACCTAAGATTATTCAAGTGGTCCTTCCTACTCCTAGAAAATGCCTTGATGTCATCTAGGTAGACTAGGATTATCTTGTTTATCAAGTCACCAAAGGTATGGTCCATGGCTCTCTGAAAAGTAGCCCCAGCATTGGAGATACCAAAAGGTATTCTCTAAAATACAAATGTCTCCTACTTGGTAGTGAATGCATTTTTGAACTAATCCTCATCCTTTACCCAAATTTGGTTGAATCCTAAATAGCCATCAATCATAGAAAAATAGCATGCTCTCGATACTGTACAGAGGATTTGTTCCATGGGAGGGAAAGGATAATTATCTTTAAGAGACACTTGGTTCAGGTTTCTGAAATCTACACACAGTCTGATTTTTCCATTCTTTTTCCTTAGTGGTATTGAATTAGCTACCCAATACGAATGCTTAATAGGATAGATAATTTTAACATCCAGGAGCTTAATTAACTCATGCTTCATATATTATTCTATTCTTGGATTAATCAACATCTATTTTTATCTATATGGTTTTGCTTGTGGTTCAAGCTCAATGGTGTGCTAGATCACATTCTTATCATATGTATTCAGATCATCATAAGTCTAGGCAATGGCCTTGGATAACTCATGGTAAATCTGAAATATCATCTTTTTTTCTTCTTTAGAGCAATCTAATCCAACCTTTATGCATTTTTTAGGTTCAACTTCCAACTCAACATTGCTCTCCTTTTGAACAGTCAATGTTTTGGCTTTTTGAAGATCTTTAGAATCAAATAGTCATTAAAAAGAGAGCAAACCTTTGGGTATGACATTGTTTCTGAGTTGTATAACATCTGACTCTTGGAAATATTCAAGTAGTTCTTCAACACCAAAGGTATGAGCTATTGCTTCATCAATAAGAAAATTCATAATATGTTCATCGAATTCAAATACCTACCAAAACATTTGTAGTGTTAGGCACAGAAGGCCTACATAGGACTTTAACTCCATAACTTCTTCCCTTTTGATAAGCAGGATTGTAATGTGCTCCTCTACTCATAAGTGCATTAGCAATTTGATTGAACCTCCTAGGAATAGATATGAAATTGATTTCTAGTAATGAATCTAATAAGTCCCATACCCTATTCCTGTAAGTCTTCATATAGTGATGTCTTGCACTAATCTGGTCTCTAACTTGCTTTATGACCTATTTAGAATCACCATGCACAACCAGGCATCTAATGCCCATGATGATTGCATTAGATAACTCTAAACAAAGGGCTTCATATTCAACAGCATTATTTGTACAAATCCATATGAATATGAATGAAAACCTTCCCATGTGTCCTTCTAGTGATTTGAAAACAACACCAACATCGCAACCATGTTTGCATCTAGACCCATCGAAGTACATCATCCATACCTCATGTTCTCTTTCATCCATTACTGATATTGGCTACATAATCTAATATAAATAATAGTTACCCATGCTTATCTCAGTGACTTGGTAATTGAGGTCATTAGCTAAAAGGATTTCAGTTGTTAGCAATAATTCTTTGAGTGTATCCCTCTCAAATATTTCTACTAGTCTAGGGCCATTCATATAGTTTTGTTTCGTGATCTTATTAAGATGAACATTTTTAGTTCCCTCATTTGGGATTTTGAACTACTTATTTTGGAAAGGAAGTAGGATATGTGTGTAATCTAAGGCTAAATACCCTCCCAACTTGGTATTGAATTCTCTAGATAAGCAGATCCTAAATAGGGATGGAAGATCAACTATGATAATACCTTGAATGACACAGATATTATGGAATGCATTCAAGGTTATGAAAACTTCTTCTTTTACACTACCAACTACATGTGTTGAGAAAGAATCTAATTGTATGACTTCATCTATGCATTGAGTAATATCCAATTTCATCTCATTTGCAATAGCTTTGGGAATAATGGTAATGGTAGCTCTAGTATCAATCATACAATTATTAACTACTCAACCTTCTAATCTAAGAGATAGATAAAAAGGTGAAGGTCTTCTTATGCCTACAAGAGCTGGAGGGACATCATCATAAATTGTAAACACTACATTACCCCCATTTACCCTCTTTTTTATATTTTTAAGCTTCAAAGCTTCTTGCAAGAGGTCAATTTGACCTGAAATATTCAATGCATCAAACATTATCATTTTAGAAGGTGTCCTTTTTAATTCTTCCATAATATTGTATGGGACGTAAGGAGTTAACTTACTTATTTTAGCAAGCTAATGTGATTTGAATTGCTGAGTGGATTTCTCCTTGTAATGTTTACTAATAAAAGGATATCTCATTGGAAGAGGCCTCTCTTTCTTTGGGACTTCATTTCTGGTCATAGCGGGCTTTCTTGTTGAAGAAGTAACATTACTTGAATCTTGAGAAACTTAACTTGTATGACTAGGAAGTTGATTTTCTTGATTCTATGGTTGGACCACAGGAGTGTTGCCTCTTTTTAGATCAGGTTGAGCTGGAATGGGTTGTTGATTTTGTTGAGTTACTTGGGCTTGTTGTGAGGCTGTTGAGGATGAAGCTCTGGTTTGGACATAGTTGGCTTGTTCTCCAGTATAGTGTAGAATCCAAAAATTAACCATAGTAAGATCTGCAGTAAGGTATGAAGCAAGTTCTACCATTTGATAAGAATGTAAGCCCAAATGTTGATGTTGATATACCATGCAGGAGTTTAGAAACTGAGGAGATGAACATGGAGGATACCATTCTATAATATCCATAGCATCACTTTCTACAAAACTAACCATTACTACATTTTCTATAGCTTTAGGAGTAGGTCATTATTCTAAATGATTATTTTTGGGCTGAAATCTTGGCTAATACTGATTATCATATCTTCTATAGTTGAAGCCTTGATTTTGCCTCTCTTGTAAAGTGAGCTTGTTTTTCAAGTTCCTAATAGTTATCTCCATCTGCCTTATCCTCTATTCCTCTTATGAGTTAGAACCAGTAGTTCTACTTGTAGATGCAAGAGCTAGTAGTGTTGGCACTTGGTTCTGAGTAGTAGGTTTAGGAGGAGGAAGTGGCAAGGCTAATACTCTAAGGTGAGTAATTTTTAATGCAGCCTATTTTAGAGGTAGATTAGGAAATAAGGGCATAATGGACCTAGGTTGTATCTTCCCAAAAGATACCAAGGTATGCTTAGTAGTTTTAGCTATCTAAAAGATATTTGGGAAAGTATCACCCGACATAACAATAAATACATTAAGGGTATTATTTTATCATAAAAATGATGAATGTAAGGAGAGATTGTGTATTATTTTTCTAAAAACTTGTAAGATTTTGATACAAGATACACTCCTATAGAGAAGTTATGTTATGCCATCATTCATGTGACTAAAAAAATGAAGTATTACATGATCACCAATACAATTTTTGTGGTGGATAAAGTTGATCTATTGAGGTATTTACTCTAAAAAATTTAACTTCAAGGAAGAACAACAAAGTGGATCATGCAATTACAATAATTTGATATTCTTTACATGCATCAAAAAATAATTAAAAGGAAAGGAATTTCTAAAATGTTAGTTGAAAATTTGTGAGAATTTTATGCCATATAAAGAATAATTTTAATATGAAATCATTGCTTATATTAAAGAGGAAGAAGTGGAAAAATGGACACTATATTTTTATGGTTCCAAATATCTCAAAGGAGTTGGGGTAGGTATTGTGTTGATATCTCCTCAATATGGAATCATTTCAATGGCATTTAAACTCGGTTTTGAATGCACAAATAATATGGTTGAGTATGAGGCTTTGATTTTAGGTTTGAAAGTTGCTATCAACTTGAATATTAGGAATATTTAGGTGTATGGTGATTCTTAATTATTTGTATAAAAGATCATTGGATTTTACAATACAAAGGATAAAATGTTGCAGCCCTATAAGGAGTTAGTTGCTAAAATGGTGGAAAGATATTTTAGAAAAGTGGAGTTTGATAATATTCCAAGATGTTATGGAAAATGCAGCCTCTTTAAATCTTATTCCAATTGAAGATGAATAAATGTTGATAAATATTAATAGCCTCAAGACTGCTTCTATGTTGGATGAGCAATTATTTGTTGATTTGTTTGAAAAGAAGAACATCCCATTGGCTTTCATAGTCAAATACTACACCAACATCAAAGAAGGTACTCATTTATTTAAAAACAAGTGTTTTCCATAATGAGAGGACTTAAAAAGTTTAAGCATTATGTGTCCCATAACAAAATCCTTGTATATACCATTCACCTAAATGTGAGAAATTATGTTATCCAAGGGGAATTAGGTGAAGGAGAAGCTAGTTGGATCACAAGAATAATGGAATATGATGTAGAAACCAAACCAACCAAGATAATTAAGGTAAGATCTCTTTGTGAAAATATAGCAAAAGCTACACACATGATTGATATAATTGAGGATGAAGATCAACCAAGAAAGTGATTGGTTAAAGAAATTTATTTTTTATTTTAGAATCAGTAAATGTCCTAAATCTTTAGATAGGTTTCAAAGAAGGAGATTCAAGTTACAAGTAATGAAGTTTATGATGGTAGATAACCGTATTTACAAGAAAAGTTTTGATCAGACCTTATTGAGATGTGTGACTTGGGATGAAGCTCAAAGGATTTTACATGAATTTCATTATGGATTATCTAGAGGAAACTATAGTGGTCCTACTACTACAACAAAAATATTGCAAGCGAGATATTATTGGCCTACTATGTTTCAAGATTCATTTAAAATAGCCTAGGAGTGTGAAAAATGTAGTAGATATGTGGGAAAAAAGAGATAAGATGCAATGAATATAAAGCCTATGGTTGTTGAAGAACCTTTCAAACAATGGGTTTTAGATTTCATTGGTGTTATGAATCCAAATTCTTCAACAGGCCACAATTTTATTCTAACTACAATTGACTACTTCACAATATGGGCGAAAGCCATGCCATGTAAGAACGTTGATCAGGAAGCAATGATAGAGATGATAAAAAAGATAATTACTTGCTTTATTATTCCATAGAATGTTGTACCAAATAATGATCCTTCATTTATTGGAGCTAAATTTCAAACTTTATTGTTGAGTATAGGATCTACTGGATGTTCTCTTCAAACTACTACCCACAAGGGAATGGGTTAGCAAAATCAACAAATAAAAACTTAACCTGAATCATTAAAAGGAAAATTGAAGGGAATCCTAAACAATGGCATATACAACTAGACTATGTATTATGGGAAGATATGATCAGTGTCAAATTAGCCATCAAGACATCCCCATATGCATTAGTTTATGGTAAAATACTAGTATTGCCAATTCATCTTGAGTTACCTGCATTAAAGATCCTACAAGGGTTAGAAGACTACTACTTAGAGCCACTCAAGCAAGATTCAATCAATTGATGAAGTTAGAAGAGGATAGAAACAAATCATATCAATACTTCTTGCATTGAAAACCAATTATTAAGAAATGGTTCGATAAGAAAAAGTCTTCCTGGGTCAAGTTTGAAATTGGAGACATCGTCCTGAAATGGGACGAAGAAAGAGCAAAGCTCGAGAAACATAAAAAAATTGATTCCTTTTGGAGAGGTCCTTATATCATCATTAAGCTTTGCAGAATAATGCATTCAAGATTCAAGATATTATTGGGTGCCGAGAACTACCTATCCCAGTGAACAAGATCTATTTGAAATATTACCAAGTGATTGGGTGATTTCATAACACCTGATAAGATTGTATAGTGTAAATACCCCAATGTTTCTTTTAATTGTTGATAAAAGAAAATTGTATATATTGGTTCACCAATGGTGCACTTCCCAAGAAGGTAGGTAGCCATTAATGCTTGTATTAATTAAGCATGATGGAGGTTAAACCTGATGAATGTAAATCATTTGATCAAAAGGAAAAAATTTAAGAGCCAAATTTTCTCAAAAAAACCACCAACCATGCATTACCTTCTAATTTAAATTTGGTACACTTGAATTAAATGTGATCCAGCCTATCATCCTTGACACCGCACTCTATGTGAATCTTGACATTCCTTGTTCATTAATTGCTATTAATAGATGTTAGTTGCAAACCCTAGGAAAATAAAACATACTCCCCAACCTCTTGTTTCCTCACTTAGAGAATTTCAGAGCCCAAGTTTTTAAGAGTTGCAAAATATATTATCTACAGAGCTTTTGGTGCAAGGTGAGGAAGAGTATTAGAGTTTGATCTTGTAGAGGTTTGTATGTACTTAATGTTTACTTGAGGTGTACAAAGGACATTGAACACCATGGCATTTACTAAGGAGCCTGTAGAGACTGAGGAAGAGGGAACCTAATAGCAATTCATGAGGAATACTTGGAAAATGCTCCCGATGTCAACTGGACAGAGGCAGGAGTCATGAATCACATGGACATATGGCGATTTGATCATGAAAGAATCCTACTGTAGCACCAAAAGCTAGAGTTTATTGGTAAAGGGAATCATTGGTGGGAGAAAATAATGTTATGTTAGCCTAGGGCTTGGCATATTATGTGCCCTATGAGTATTTCACTAGTCTAGATCTCTTTTTTTCAATTGCACTTAGGCACAACCCGTAAGGTTATGGGGTTAAAGGTTATAAGGAGTAGAAGAAGAGTCCAGGTACCAACTTAATATCTTTTTAGACTACTCCCCAAAGAAAATTTTACATACATTTGTATTCCCTGCTGATTGGAGCTTCTATGTTAAGAAGCAAATCGATCTCAAGAGAGAAAAGGTTGATTTTTATCTAAATGAGAATGAGATGCTAGATTGGATTGATGAGAGGTATGAAGGAAGATGCACCAATATCCTACAAAGCTATGACATTGAATCCTTTGAGAAATATTAGGATAGATAGGTCCTTCAGGCATTGGCGATTATTCTTGGTTAAAAGACCCATATTGAGGCAGATGAAGCCATGATAAGAATGGCATATAACATTATTGAGGCACATATATGCTATGATTTTTCTACCTTCATATCAAATGAGGTTAGGAAAAATCTATTTAGTATTGAAAAATTTGATTTCCAGCACTCATCATATCTGTGGTGGCTCATAGTTCACCAAAATTTGGAAGCTCTAGTAGAAGAAGGGATCCAGATTACACCAACTACTTTTTCCATACCACCCACACCAATTGATTTAAAAGTACCAGTGCTTACAAAACTCCATGGATTATATTATGAGTTTATGGAGAAATTCTTTACCCTAGTGATGCATATTCTCATGGGAAGAGTCACTCACAGATTGCACCGATCAACCATGGAGGAGTTGCAAGGAGGCAATAACATTGGAGATAGGTATTTTTTGAAAAATAGTATAGTAATAATAAGTTATGGGTATTTTGAAAACCCATTTTTTTTACTTAAATTTGTTACCCCAAAATTATATTCTTTAGAAATGGGTAGGAAAATGTGTGCTATAGAAACTAAGTATGGGTCAGGGGGTAATTTTAAACCTATTATCAAAATGCCTGCAACTACTACAAATTTTACTTTAATAGAAATAGGTTGTACAGATGAGCTAGCAAAATTTATTGTATAAAATTTTAAATTAGATAGTGTAGATGCCCCTTGGATGTATGACCCAATGGGTGATATAACAAAAGTAATAAAATCAAATAAAAAGTGCCCAATGTTTGGTCATAAACCCCAATCCCATATTGAATATTTTGTAAACCAAATTGAGAAAGAAGCTAAAGAATCCTTGGAGTGGGAGTTTAGAATTTTGGATTAGACATGGATGACCTTAGTTGGCATTAAAAAGTATAGGATATAGGAGGTCAAAAGAAAAGAATTTTCTTTAACCCCAAAGGTCATCATTTAGTTGTAGGATGAGTTGGGTTGGGGTCCCAATAAGATTGAATATTTCAATAAGTTTAGATTTGAATATACCACCAAGGCAACACATGTTGAAAATCAGCCTTTTGGTAAATTTAGATTAGATCAATATTGACATACTGAGTATTTGAAAGATCCATTACCAAAAAAAGGGCAACCATTGCCAAAAATTTATCAAAAGATAGCAAGAGATAATCAGCCATTGGCCTAGTGGGCACAACATCTACAAGATCCAAAGAAGAGAAAAGTGGGTGAAGCCTCTGGTTCTCAACAACCTTAGAAAAAGAAAAAAGAAGCTAAACTTACAACATCTACCACTTCCTTATAGTCTTCTCCAAAGAGGAAAAAAAGAATCAGGTTGCTATCCAAAGAGAAACATACCCTGGAGGAGAAATAAGTGTCAGAAAAGAAGGCACATACCAAAAAACCATCTGAGGTAAAAAGTACCCAGACCCCATCTCTCTAGGTAATAAGCCAGGAATAGCTTCAACCAAGCATAGGGAAAACTAAACTGGTGGATGCATAAGAAACCCCAAAACCTCAAAGCACTGACACCATTTTTTATCAAGATGCTTAAGAGGTAATAGGTAACGAGGTGTAATAAGGAGGAGGAAATGTACTAGGAATGGGTGGTATCACGGTAGCAGGAGGAGAAGCGAGTGGAGATAGAGATGATGATGATGACAAGAATATGAATAAAAATAAAGACTCTGGACCAAAAGATAAGCCACCTAAAAAAGAGACTATCATATATGAAGAACAAAAGAATGTACAAATAATAACCTCTACAGAGACAAAAACATAGAAGCTTGCCTAGGATATTCCAACATCAACCTCAGGAGTAGGTGAACCACACGATTCTTTAATTCCTTTTTCTACAGTCTCATAAGAGGAAATAAAAAGTAGTTTTTCTACTCAAGTAGTAGAGCCCATTGATTGGAAAAAATTTATTAATAAACCCCATGTGCTCCTCGAGCAACAGGTGAGAATTTTGAGTAAAGTGATAGAAATAGAGGATACTAAAATTGATCAAATACCTTTCAAACAAGAGTAATTAGACACAACCCCCATGACTGTTATAAATGTAAATATGTAGAGTGCTTCATCTATATACTAGTTTAGGTTTTTGGTTGACACTTACCTGGTATTCAATAAGAGTATCCAATGTATGGAGAATAAAGTAGAGAAGCTAAATAAAAAGATTGATCAATACAAAAGGCATTGCTTCCAAAAAGATAAGATGATAGTTGGATTGTAGAATCAAAATAAAGAATTGATTGAAAAGTTGGCCAAGCAAAAGTCTGAGCATGAAAGAAGCCTTAAAGAGGCTAAGGATGAGCTTGAAAATATGAAGAAACAAATTGAAAACCTCAAGTATCAAGCCAATGTGATTGAAAGATAAAAGGATCAGCAAACTAAAGAGGAATTAAAAAGGATAATAGCAACAAATAAAGTGTTAAATGATGATAAGATCAAGCTACTGGAAATTATCAAGAATTTTAGAAAGACCATGGTTGATTAGATAGGAGAAAGAATGGTCAACTTATCCCAGTTATATTTATTGCAGAATCATATAGAACAAGCTACCCAATAGTATAATGCTCAAAACACTAGCATTAATAATCCCAAGATCAAAAATTGAAGGGATGCAAAGCTGGCTAAGAGCCTTAACAGAGAAAGATCTGGCCATAATAACTCCAAGGTTGAGATAGATAATTTTGAGAAGGACCAAAGATATTTGTGATTTGTAAGAGTTAGTGTTTGTTATAGACTTGGAGAAACACCAATTAAAAATAAATATTGGCTTTGTAAATAGAGTCTTTCATTCTTTAGTTCAATTAAAGGCTCCCAAATTATGGGAAGAATTCAATGTATAGGGTAGCGTTGAATGATGGGTGGTGAATACCAAACAATTTTTGGAACAATCATTTTCTAAAAAATAAATTTCAGACCTTCAAGCAATAAGTGACTCGACCCAGGAAACAGTATCAATATTTTTGTATGCTGGAAGACTGGAGAGCATGTTGAAGAGCTTTAGAGAAAATATAGTCAAATTAAAAGTATGCCCTATTTTTTCATAAGTGGATAATTAGGATCTAAATTATCTATATAAGAAATTACAACCTCTTCTTCCTTCAGATTTGATCCCATCACCAGAAGTCCTGCTAAAGGATCCATCTAGGAAAGTGAGTGGAAGTGGCCAATAAGGGTCCTATTATTCAGCATGATGAAGACCCCGAGAGCTGCTAGAAGACTATTATTCTTTTAGAATTACACTATGTAAGGAGGGTAACATTATGCTATTCCTTCATTCTTTCATTTGTTTATTCTTTCTCAATAAGATCTATGCTTTTAATTCCCATTTCTTACTACCCTTTCATTCTTTTGTAAGTGTTGTGATGAGTGTATAGTCTTTATACATAGTCATTTTTATCAAATTTGGTTAAGTATAGGAAATTTTGGGTATTGTTGATGTTTACAGGTCATAGTTGATTTGTATGATAACTTAAACCACCATTTTGTTAAGAGACAAGTGTTTTTGTGTAAATAAGTCCCGTATGTTTATTGCAACACAATTGGTTCTTCACTAGTAACTATACATAGGTATGGGGCCGAAAGGCAGTTTTATTTTGTCTAAGTCATGTTCAGGAGGTAATGTAACATGTAAGGGAAGTAAGTTTCTTAGTTCAAGTTTGTAAAATTCAGGTTCTCTAGACCCTGGTACTCTTTTTGGGCAATATTGTAAATATAAGTTATTATTGAGTTGAATAAGTCAACAAGTAATGTTATAGAGCCTATGGATTTACAGAGAAAAAGTTGTATCGTACACTAATAATCAGTGGTTACTAAGTTAGTCCATCAATGGGTGTTATTGAAGAACCAAGCAACGAGAAATGTTTTAGTGAGTTCATTTTGCATACCCCTTCGATTTTGAGCGATGATATCATAAATTTTGTTGAAAATCAATGAGTGACAAGGCAAATCCCAGTCAATCAATAGACCTCACCAGAGCAATTAACACTCACTAAGCTAAAAAGAGAACTATAGGATAAGGGGAACACTCGGGTCCACTTAATCAAGAGTGTTTGACCCTCGGGGCTCTGTTAATGTGTCGACATCGATTCATCTCCACAAAATTCTTCCTTAGGTTTCAATGTTATATTTTTCATTACCTTCACAGTTTCTGCAACTTGAAGCTACAATGATCTTCATAAATAGTTGTAGAAAGTTAGATGGCTTCTTACAGAGCATAGGGAAAAATCGTACCAATCAAGATGATGAACCATACCTTGATAATCAACTACAGTTGCAATAGGATGCAATAAAAGATAAATATGAAATACTACGACTAAGAAGGTACAAAGATTCAATGTCTGTAGATTCCTAGACAGTGGCACTGATTATACTAAGTCACTATGGAATCTAGCACAGTTATAGATTGAAGTTGTACATTTGTAAATAGTTCTTTATTTATGTTCTTAGTCAACATGGAAATTAAGGGAAGTAATGATGGAAAACCACCCATTGTAAATATATTCTTATAAATAGTGGACTGTTAGAGGTCCAAAAGATCAGACATTTTAGCAAAGCTGCCTAGTTTAAGCTCTACTTTCATCTATGATAATACATTACTTTGATATTTTACCCTCTAAAATTTATGGATTTCATCTTGCTTTGTGATTATTATGTATGAAGTTTGGTTCTAAATTGTGGTTGTGCATTGCAATTATGAGACCCTAAGAGTAAGATAGTAGTCTAGTCTTGATCTTGGCATTGGATTACTACTTGTGTGGTAATGCCCGAGATAATTAGTTTTAGCTTTCTTTTATAGATTAGATTTTAGTTTCTTTCCTGTTACCTTTCCCTTTTTATCTCTTTGCAATAACTTTTGACCTCTTCCATAGATATGAACCAGCCTATAACCCGAAGATTGAGTAGAAAACCTCCATGAGTGCATTGTCCAACCACCATCTACTCTTTCAAGAACCCTACTATTGCAGGTAATAGAGAACTATTAATGCAAACCTTAAGGTTAAATTTTACTAATCAACAGTACCCACAAAAACTCAAACCCAAAAGATCACATAAGGCTCTGATACCAAAATGTAAAGTGTAAATTACTTTTATTGAAGAAAAATAAAGTACATACATGCTTATATAGTTTTGGACTGACCTCAAAATAGACTCAAGTGGTTGAGAAGGGTAATCTCAACACTTAATATAATCCAACCCACAAATCAATAATCCTACTAAAATATGTTTGAAATCCTATCCTTTGACACACCATATATAGTAGAAATTATACCTACTAATCTTAGAAAGGTAACAAATCAAGCTAAAATAAGATAGTTGGTCAAAGTTGATCAAAACACACTAAAATGATAAACAATAATGAAATGCGTACCCTCTATGGAAAGGCTCCCACATTTGCAAAAATCCCCCAAGTTCCATAGTGAAATGTACTTGGTTGATATTTCTAAGCATTTATGATGAAACATCCTCACCTAAAGCATTTCTTTAATAATAAGATTGAATGATGAATTCTTGTTGATTTTGAAATGGTAATAGGTTCAATATTCAATAAAATACCCTTGAATGACTCCTTTCATATATAAAAAGGTTTCAAGTGAATTACATTTATCCCCTTTCTTATCTATAGTTCTTAACTTGTATGCTCAATTGGAATACTTAGCACTAATGATATAAAGACCCATGCAATTAGTATCAAATTTACCTTTATCTTCTTTTTTAGCTTTTATATTATGATTATTCTCTTCTAGGACTAAATCACCAAATTTAAACTCTCTTGGCGTAATATTCTTACCATATACCTTTTTGATTCTCTTCTGATATATTCTTAGATGCTCCAATGCATTGATCCTTTTCTCATCCAATCCTTTCAATTACTGTTTCAATCTTGCCTTTGTTTGCTTTTCCATATCTAGTATTCCCTCCAAATACACCTTCAAATATGTAATTTCCAACTCCAATGGAAGCACAACCTCATATCCATAAACCAAAGCAAGTGGAGTACAACTAGTTGTTGATCTAACATTAGTTTTATATTCCCACAATTCATACACTAACTAATCATGCCAATCTCTTTGATGCTTCTTAACTATTTTGTAAAGGATGTTGATAATGGTATTATTTGTAGCCTCAAAATAACCATTACCCTATGGGAAATATGTAGAAGAAAACCCTTTCTTGATCTTGAATCCCTTGCAAAATTTCCTTACATGCTTGTGAAATTCTTTCCATTATCCATGATAATATAATATGACACTACAAACCTTGCAACAATATTATCAATCATATATTTTATAATTTGAGGACCTTTTAATGAGCTCAATGGTACAACCTCTACCTATTTTTTAAAATACTTAGTTGCAACCAAAATAGACTTATGTCCCTCTCTAGACTTAAGATTAATTACTTTAACTAAATCTAAACCTAAATAGCAAATAGCCAAGGAGAAATCATTGTAGCTAACTTTTGAGATGGAGATAATATATGATTAACATGCTTTTGAAATTTCTCACATTTCATAATATGAAGAGCATAACCCCTTTCCATTTATGGCCAATAATATCCCTATATTAAAATCTTGTGAAAGATAGCCTTACCATTAAAATTATTACCACTTTGATCATCATGAGCTTATTCCATTGCTTTACTAGTTCCTTCTTCCTTCAAACATAAAATCAAAGTACCTTCAAAATGTATTTTATGAATAAAATCACCAATAATAACATACCTTGTTGCTATAATTTTGAGCCTTTTCTTATTATATCCTTCCTTGTACTCTCTAAGGATTATGCCATCCTTGAGGAAGTTGTAAATATCGTTCATCGAAAGTGAGAAAAGCATACATGGCTGACTCCTTTTCAAAAAAATCAACAAATAATTTCTCATACACCATAGAAGAAATCTTTAGGCTATTAATATTTATCAACATTTCTTCATCTTCAATTGGAATAAGATTCAAAGAGGCTGCATTTTCCATAGCATCTTGGAATATTATCAAACTCCATTTTTCTAAAATATCTTTTCACAATTTTAGCAACTAACTCCTTACAAGGCTGCAACTTTTCATCCTTTGTATTGTAAACTGCAATGATATTTTATACAAATAATTGAGAATAATCATACACTTGAAGATTCCTAATATTCATAGCAACTTTCAAACCCAAAATCAAAGCCTCATACTTAGCCATACTGTTTGTGCATTCAAAATTGAGCTTATATGCCATTGAAATGATTCCATATTGAGTATATATCAACACAATACCTACCCCAACTCCTTTGAGATATTCGGAACCATAAAAAAATAGTGTCCATTTTCCCACATCTTCCTCTTTAATCTAAGTAATTATTTCATATTAAAATTATTCTTTATATGGCATAAAATTCTCACATGGGCTTCAACTAACATATTAGCAATGAATTTGCTTTTAATTATTTTTTGATGCATGTAAAGAATATCAAATTATTGTAATTGCATGATCCACTTTGTTGGTCTTCCTTTAAGTTAATGTTTTAAGAGTAAATACCTCAATGGATCAACTTGAGCCACCACAAAATTGTATTGGTGATCATGTAATGCCTCATTTTTTTATTCACATGAATGGCGACATAACACAACTTCTCTAAAGGAGTGTATCTTGTATCAAAATATTGCAAGGTTTTAGATAAATAATACACAATATCTCCTTATGTTCATCATTTTTTTGATCAAATACTACCACCATGGCATGATTTTAGGTTGAAACATACAACTATAAAGTCTTGGAATGATCAATAGGAGTTAACATAAGAGGGTTAAGCAAATACTTCATCATGTATTCAAAATCCTTTTGTCAATATTCTTTCCAAACATACTTTGTAACCTTATTGAGAAAATGAAAAAAAGGAGTTGTTGTATCCATAAATTAAGCCATGAACCTCTTGAATGATTCTAACTTTCCTTTAAAATTTATAAGTTGCTTGCTATGATTTGGAGGAGGCATATCCATGATAGCTTTTATCTTTTTGGGATCCAACTTAATGCCTCTTTTTAAAAAAGTATAACCCAATAACTTGCCATTTGAGACTCCAAACAAATAATTTTTTGGATTAAGCTTAAGGTTAAGACAATCATCCATTTCTTTAAATTTAGCTATAATATCATTAACATAAAATTCAACAGATTTATGAATAAAGTCATGAAATATAATTACCATGGTTATTTATTTCATACTCAAAAAGTAACACTGTTAGCAAACAAGACAAGATATGTTATGACCAACATTTTCTTTATTATTCATGAATAGAACTCAATGATGAATCTCTTTCAATTCGTTGCCTTCCGAAAGGGATTTTTACAAAATAATATTTTGACCTTTGTAGGCCTATTTATAGTGTCTGCAAGCCTCAAAAACTATCTTTTGAAACCTATAGGAAGTTTGAATTTCTCTTTTCCAATTCTGTATGACTTGTCTTTATTTAGTTCCACTACTCCGCACCTATGGACCTTGCACATATGCAAATAGAAAAGACATCAAACATACCTATTCGTATCATAAAAAATAAGCATAATACTGAACATAAAGAAGCATGTAAAGCTTGAAATAGTAATACACTTAACTTAGTAAATTTGAATGTATTCTGACAAAGTAACTTTGCATTGAAATTTGCTCCTCTTGCTTCATTATAGAAGAATTTATTTATAGATTTTAGAAATAGGCAAAGTTTCCAATTTTGAGACAAAAATCTAGATAGAAAAGCCTATCCAGCTTTTTCATGGCTGTGATCCAAAGATGAGATGCGTGGGATAGATGATGAGTCATCCATTATCCCTTGCTTTCTTCCCAAGACACTCTAGGAGTTGCCATTTTATTTTACTTTTGCTAATTGAAGTCAAATGCTGGCAATTGATAGACTATAGTAAAATTTTACTATTCATTTTTTGGTGTCTATATTTTTCCCCTTTTTGAATTATCCTCTAATTGTAAGTGGGAGATAATTCAAAAACTTACCTTTCTAAAGGTGGATGCATAACTTGTGTTTTTTACTTTAGTCAATGTTTTGGATTAATCTATTCTCCATGAATAAGCTAAATTTGATTGATTGAATTATAATTAAATTTATTTTTTGATCTTTTGCATTTGATGCATTTTGAAAGTAGTGTGGTTGCATTATCAAAGAGGAACTTAATGATATCGCTATACTTTGTGTTGTTTGTTTGTGGCATGTACATGATGAGCTACTATGTCATCTACGTATGCTGAAGCTAGCATGTGATAAATAAATTACTATGCAAATACAATTATTTTGATTATTCTGCTTTTCATCCCAATATTTAGGTTACATGATGATCTTACAAAAAATTTCATACAATGTACTTATTCATATTCAATCATGTCCTTCTTTTGCTTGTCAAAAGAAGGGTCATTTTTCAAATATGGAATTACTCATAGGTTTTATTTTTTCAAAATATTTAGCCTTGATTAAATCAACAAGTAAGAGACATATTTCATTTTGTCTTTGACACATTTTTTATTTTTTTTTTATTTTTTTGATTATATATATATATATATTAACAAGGTGTTACAAGGGACCCAGGGTACACATTTTTCATCCAGATTCCTATGCTACAAGAAGAGTTTAATTATCTTTTATATTTTTTAATATAGACCTAAGCTAAACCTAAACTCAAAGAGGGATTAAATTTTTTTATATATTTTTTATCTTGTTGGTCATTGTGATTGATTTTCTTCTTTTTTTTGAGGGTGGAGGTTTTGTTTAAGTCCCCTTACTTGTGTTGATGCTTAATCGATGTTTAAATTTGACCTAATCTCTATGAACAAGTTAAATTTGATTGGTTGAATCATGATCAACTCATGTTCTAATCACTTTTGCACTTTGTCACATTTTATAAACCATTTCAATGTATACCAAAATGATGCTTGTGTCTATCTCAATATTGTGTGCTATTTATAGTAGGTGAGTGATGACGCTTAGCTCATCTACATATGCCAAAGATAGTATGAGATAAATTATGAGTTTGTGTATACAGTTGGTTTGATTTTACTATCTTTCATCCTATCAATGAGGGTACATGATGATCTTACGTAGAAGGTCCTATAATGTTTGTTAATCATGTTCAATTTTTTGAATTTGAACTATTCATGAAATTTGATTTATTTTAAACATGTGATTTATGCTATTTTTTTATGGTTAAATATCCTTGGGTAAATCACTACTCAAATTGTCTTCCAGTACATGAGAACCACCTCCAATAATCGGTACATGAAAACCACCTCCAGTTGGCCCAACCTATTATGGTACATGAAAACCACCTTTGCTAACTAATCATATCATGAGAACATCCTATCCACCTCTGTGATTTGAACTCGTGACCTCTCCTCCCACAATGGGGAGCTTTGACCACTTGACCTAGCCCCTCGGGATTGTGATTTATGTTGTTTTAACAAGTGGGAGTTTTGTTCTTTTTGGTTTATTTTTATTACTTCATTAAGATTAATGATAATGCACCCAAAAAGGAATTTTAATACTTTATGAATAAATTCTACGAATACTTTTGTATTTACCTTGCATAGAAGAAATATTTATATATTTTATATTATGATAATTTATCACTTTTGTCTTGATACGAACCTCAGCTAAACCTAAACTAGAAGGGGGGCTTAAGTATTTTATTAATCTTTCCCTTTTTTAAAATTTTGTAATTTTGTTTTTTGAGTATTTGTATAATTTTATGGGTCTTTGATGATTGGGTATAATCATTAGCATCCCATGTAAATCATTGATATCCAATTTATAATCATTAGCGTTCCAAGTCATGGTCAAAATAAAAAGACAAAATGAGTTTTCATTTTCTCATTTGTCTTTTGTTGTTATTGGGAGCTCTAGTTGACTTGTCACCTTTTCTACTGTGAGCCACCTATTTTCTTGCCTCGTCATCTTCTATGATCTAGTATGCCACTGAGGAGGAGACCAACTTTTTGGAGGTGACCAATCAAGGAGGGAGTAGGATTTTAAAACCCTTATTTTAATTTTTTATCAAATTCATTATTTTTAGGGCCTAATTCAAAATTATAAATTTGTAGAAGTCATTGTTTTCATGTTTAGACCTTTCTTGTGCATTTAAAATTTATATTTTGACCCATTTTTTAGTATTTTCATCTTTTTTTGGTACCTCGATCACGGTCTCTAGCCAGGGTCGAAGGGTTTCAGGGTTGTCGACGTCCAACTAGAGGACACCGATGACTTTGCGACCTAGCCATTAGGTCGCCAACGTTTGGTATTTAGAGTAATTTTTTTTTGAGTTAAACTTAATTAGTTATTTTTTATTCTAGGTTTGAGCTATGTTCGACCCTAGGGGTCATTATCCCATGATCTTCTAGGAGGATCATGATTTCCTTAACATTGCAGACCACACATTTCTTCAAAATGTGGGTTTTGGCATTGGAACCTATATGGGTTGCATCCACTAGGATTACCCTCTCATAGTAGCTTTTCTTGAGAGGTGGGACTCTACTACATGTAATTTTCATCTCTTGATAGGGGATATAACGATTACTATGAAATATATTCATCACTTGTATCATCTTCCCATCTAGGATCAGAAGATTTAACATGTCATTGATCGAGATGATATTAGACCAACCATTGCTTATTTATAAGTGGCTGATCAAGTTGATACGATCATGTATGAGATCACCTCAGGTGGGATCAAATATCTTTAGTACTGGCATGAAGATTAATAGGGGAGTATTTGGTTCTCATTTTTGATGGCGTTAATCCAATGCTATGCATTACCTAATACGAGAAGTGGTAGGTTTTTTTGTTCATTAATCTTAATAGTGGCAGATATGATGTAGCACAATACCATCTTTTCTTGGGATTCCACTTTGTTAGCATAATATTATAGGGACTTTTTATTCTATTCTCAAAGTCATAGGACCTCATTGAATATTACAATCACCTTGCAAGCAAGGGCTTATGAGCATATGACTGTGGCACACCCTCATGGGCTTCTTGTTCCTAGTTTTATTATACATGTAGAGTATATTACAAGGATTTTGTGATGGAGGGAGGATTTTTAGATCCTACAGATGGAGTTCATCAAGATATAGGGTTCCATCACAACATGTTGAGTCAGCTCATTCTTAATCATGTCAGGTTTAATCCATATCATTTATATCCAGTATGGGATGAGCTTGAAACTAAGCTTACCAATAGTATATAGGAAAGAGTCCTTAGTGGTAAATAGATTGATTTATTAGAGTAATTTTATTTTGACCACATCATACGATAATTTTTTCTCATACAAGATATTCCTTTAGAGCCCACTAGGTATCAGAGAGAGGGTACCCTTTTGGTAGAGGGTCTTGAGCCCTTAGTTTATATAGAGCCTGATCTTATGAGAGATGAGGCTATGGATGAGGAGGTAGATGCAAATGGTATCAGGGTTACTAAGGTTTTTATTGCTTTGTGTTAGGTTGAGCTAGAGGAGGTTGATGAGGACAACTAGGGTCATTGAGTGAGATAACGTGTAGAGGATCCTAGCATGGGACCTGGTGTGAAGGGAGAAAAGAACATCGAGAAGGGCCCTATAAAGAATCTGATTGAGATGGAAGTTCTATATGAGGAGGTTGGCATAGGTGAGGGAGATCTAGGGAAGGATAAACTAGTCCCTGAGATATAGAGCCATGACTCATTACTAGGCAAGATTAAGTAGCTCAAGTTTTTACTTGGGTAGTCACGATCATTACTTGATTAGTCTTGTTAAGATAATGAGTCTTTACGTGCATAAATTTAGTATCTCAACCACTTAGATGAGGATAGAATTAGATATAGGGCACACCAGGATATATATTAGGAGGAGAGAGATAGGGCACAAGCCATGGTGTAGATATTGCACTAGCAGATAAGAGCATAGGGTGTTGCAACTGGTTCGGAGAGACACTCTTCTACTTTTATCAAAGACATTTCTAGATAGAGGGATTAATACCATGGGATATTTGACACATGCCTAGTAGGTGTTCCTACTTTTAGGCCTAGTTTAGAGCATATGCTTCCTCCTCTAGGTTACATTCCTTTGGATGTTAGTACACTCCTAGATGCTATAGCAAATGAGGAACAAAGAGGTGTTAGTGGAGAAGCAGGTAGATGTAGGGCTACAATGTCTCCTAGAAGAAGTGTTACTACTAAATCATGTCATCATAGGCCTGGGTCTTCAAAGATTCGAGTAGCTCGATGAGAGAGGAATATTGGTAGCCCATAGTATAATGAGGTTAGGAGGTTGATGAGATTAGTGGTCAGGGTGGTGGTGAGGGAAATGGTTATGAGGATGCCCTTGAGGATTGACCATTAGTACCTTTTTGTTATGTTATTTTGTTGTTATCTTGTGATATGATGTTATAGACTTATAGTCATTGATGGATGATATATTATATTAATTTTTTAGATCATGGTGATCATGATTAGGATGGCATGGATGCCTAGGCAATGGATACTATTATTATTTTTTTATATATAAATATGTGATGATATATTTAGAAACTAATGATGATATTTGGATGGATTGTTGATATTGAATTTATCATATGTTATGTTGTGAATGGCGATTTTAGGGTTATGTTTAATTTCAATTTTGTATATTATGATGATGGATTATTATGTTAATTTATATTATGTTGCATGATAATAATATCTAATATTTTGATGGATGAATGGTTCACATATGATGCGATCATTTAATTTGTTATAGATCATTATCATTACTTGTTATGTTTTGGAAAATATTTTACTTATAGTAGTACGAAATCATATATCATCATTTTCCATTTTTCTTGGCTATTTATACACACAGGATAACATATATATGTAAAATGGTATGAATGGATGAATGTATAAATGTGTAGTGCTATGAATGTACACTTATGAATAAGTGAATATGAATGGATGATATAACTATTTAAATGTTAAACATAAAAATCTATTTAATCTACAAAGATTATAATAATGATGTATATATCTTAGAATAAAGTGAATGTCTAATATAATAAAGGAGTATAATGAATAATATATTCACATTAATTTCATCAAATAATCTTTTATTTAAATTTTGTCTACTAAGGTTGATATTAAACAAAGTTACGATACATTTAAGTTTATTATGAACTCGTATGTGTGCAATGATGTTCATTTCCTTCTCTTTATGCTTATCGGTTTAATGTTTCAATAACCTAATTCATCTATGTGAAACATCCATAGGTCCATATTAAATACTGAACATGTTTTGTCTTCATAAGGTATACCTCACTACCAAATGAACATCCATAGCCTTGGTGAAGACTAAGCCCTAGATCCCATTACAACCTTGCTCTATTTCTAATCAGGCCTCCATAGCCCCGATAGAGGATACTGTAATCACCCAAGAATTCTACTTTACTCTCTCTCTTTTTTTTTGAATCTTTTTTAGTCTTTTTGTATCTTTTTTCTATCTATATATTTTTTTCTTTCTATCCTATCTCTTGGGTTCGATATGAAGTGAAATATTAGGAAGAATAATCACTCGAAATTATGCTTGAGAAACATCAAATTTTTGATTATTTCGAGATTTAGAATGTGTAAAAGTGTATGAGTTCATAATATACTAAAAATGTATAAAGATTATGTTTATTTATCATCCAAAGTTTCAGACACCTAATGAGAGATATTTTGAAAGAATATGATATGAAAATTATACCCATAAACTACTTCTTTATTTATATGTATAGCTATATATATATGAATGATATGTGGATGGATATGTAATTTATATGTATTATCTTGGTAAATTACTATAATTATCATGTTTGACACTTAATAGTTTTATGATGATGGAGGTAGTGAACAAGATGAACATAATGGTATGGTATGAACACATAGGGCAGTGTACCCCAATAGCCAAGATGATTAAGAAATAATTTTCTGAGTGTATATATATATAGATAGATATGTACATATATATTTTAAGTTTTTTAAGTTTTTAATTTTTTGATAATTTTTATCATCATTTATTTCAATAGAATGAATTCCATGTCAGGTAAGGGTTTACAACAACTGACTATGAGATATGGGATGAAAATGATAACAAGTACAAGTGGTATGATCAATAGACCAATGTGTGGAATGATGAGTGAAAAATACAGAAAATATGAAGTCCCAATAAAAGATGTTTATGGAAATTATGTGGGCAATGGTGAGTTCATCAAAAGACTCCTGAGGATGCAAGGATGGTGGACCATAAAATTTAATTAGTCTACAAATAAATGGATTAACATGGGCATCAACCATAATCCTTTATATGAAATTTGGCCTAGAAAATAAATAAATGAGGTTTTAGAGAAACTCTTCATCAGGTATGTTATAAATTACACAAGTTCCCCAACATGGTCCATGATCGATATATATGCTTACCAAAAATGAATCCTTTAGAATATTATAAGCATGGTTAAATATATCCAATAGAATAAAAAATGCTATCACAGATAAAATATTATGTTGAACACCATCAGGAAACTCAAAAATGCGTTCTATGTCTACATCTAATGACAAGGCTTGACTCTCTATATGGTCACTTGGGAATGTACAAGGTGAACATGGGATATAAAGGGAAGATAATTCCTAAGGATTAGGTGGAATATGATATGAATAGGCTACCTCCTGATTAGTAGATCCAAAAATACAATGAGGATGACTCATGATGCTTATGTTTGGAATGCAATCAACCACCTGCAATATTATATGCAAATTTCAAAAATTGCATAAGGTTTATAAAGACACAACATATATAAAGATTTTATTTGCATGAAGATAATTAATAAGCATGCGAAGATCAATCAATATATATACAACAAAGTATAGCGATATCATTAAGTTCCTCTTTGATAATGCAACCACACTACTTTCAAAATGCATCAAATGCAAAAGATCAAAAAATAAATTTAATTATAATTCAATCAATCAAA
>Ga0115846_100403_pt1 | contig 23432 bp, 24 predicted proteins | sample InSIn5gowninarea_2_FD_83860 | JGI IMG/M metagenome (GOLD analysis project Ga0115846, IMG submission 83860) | reverse complement strand
CAGCGCTATATTCAACATCCGTCTACCACGGTCCATCTCTTGTTGAGCAGCCCATGACTAATGCTGTAGTGGCGCCACCACCTCAAAGTCCTGACGCTTCATACTAGCCTAAGATCTTTCTGTATGCTCAACTAAGGACATGGATTTTCATGATAATGAGAGATATGGCCATGGCTTTTCACAAGACTTGGAGAGGGTTTGATGTGTCTAACGTATTATTCTATTGATGCATACTCACGCTACAATACGTTGAAACAGAAATCTACAAAAAAAAACCCTTGCATACTCCATCCATTCGCCGTCCTTCATTTCCCAGGGTATGCCAGCTTTTTCTAACTCATGCTTTTTCCGGTGTCATGTTCATAACAGGCATATCGAGCATAGCTGAGACAAATCGGATCTACTTTCCTTTCAAGACTGCGTCAATGATGCTCGCGTAATGCAGGCATTCCTCGTCGCGCATGGTGTGGGTGAATACTTGGACGGAGGTGGGTGCGCCGTCCATGGCTTCGGGGTCGTCTGCAAATATTCCAAGTTAGCGCGCATCCTACATGATATGATTAGGGGCAATAGGAGTCGACTTACAATTCGGACCGCCCTGGCCTGGGCCCATGAAAAGCGCTGCAGGATCGCGTTCCTTGGACGATTTACCAAAAGGTATAACACATGCAGGGTACTGTCTCAGTTGTCAGCTGCTGGCTTCTGCAGTCAAAAAAAAATGGAGGATATTGAACCACTTACATCAAGCACATTAAGCATGAGGGTATAAGGCGGTAGGCCGTAGGTGTCGTGCGGAACTGCACTGTGCTGCGCAGGTGGCCCGATTACAACATCCAACTTTTGCTCCTTCCATACTCTCCTCCATCCCTCTCGTATGGCCTCTCTCTTTGTATTGAGTGCAGCAACCCTAACAACGCCCTCTAGGTGTGCAATATCATCGAGGAAGTTAGACTTGAAAGCGTGGAACTCGCCCATGCTTTGCTTCACTGACGCTACCAGCTCTTCGCCACTCTGTGCAATGAACTCCATAGCGGTGCTGTCAAGGAAGAAGTAGGCAAAGGCGAGAGCCAAGGAATTGCCAACCTGTGCAACAGACGGATCAATCCTATAGATTTCGTGACCTTGTGCCTTCAGGCCCTCCTCAGCGTGAGCCATAGTCCGCTTGACAGGGGGATGCCATGGGAAACATGGGTCTTCAGAGAGTACGCCTATGCGGAGCTTTCCTGTGTTCGCAGTCTTGGAAATATCCCTCCAAGGTATGTCGATTGCACTTGAGTCGTATAGTGCTGGTCGTACTGAACCGACTGAGCGGCATAGAATTTCAAGAGCCTTGATGTCATTCGCGAGAGGACCTGCCGAAGGCATGAAGAACGACATGCCCTCACGGGCTGGGTTAACTTGGCCACCTTCAGGTATGCGCGGGGATGTGGGCTTGAAACCGTAGGTACCACAGCAAAGAGCTGGTATACGAATCGAGCCTATTCAATAGCGTTAGTGTGAGGTAATGTCAAAGGCTGGGGATGCTTGACGCACCGGCAATGTCCGTGCCTATGCCCAATGGAGCACCCCGGAACCCCATCAAGGAGCCCTCGCCTCCACTTGAGCCACCGGCCGTAAGGTTAGTTTTTACCGGATTCAAAGTGCGTCCAAATATGTTGTTCTGGGAGTCTGCGGTCTAACCAAAGTCAACACTTGCACGTCTCCATTGATCGCGCAAATTCAGCTTACCATGAGAGTCTGCGGAAGGTTCGTCTTCACGTACAAGACTGCTCCAAGGTCGAGCAAGATATCCACAAGCGGTGAGTTCTTCTTGGATACGTCGTGGTCCAGGAAAGAAACAAACCCAATGGTCGCTGCCAGGCCTGCTATTTGGAAACCGTCCTTCATACTAATTGGCAGTCCGTGGAGGGGCCCCACAATACGTCCATTTGCCCTTTCATTGTCGAGATATTTGGCACGTTCTTGAGCTTCTGGGAAGCATGTCTCAGTAAGGCAAGATAGCTAAAGTCTTGTGTCAGATGTTTGATTCCCCCAAGGGATGAAGGCGACGTACAAGTTGCTGTGCGATTGCGGCTCTTTTCGAGAAGGCTATTGTTACATCCAATGACGAAAATTCACCAGTCTTGAGCTTGGACAGCAGGTCCTCGACAGCGTAGTTTTCAGTAATGTCCAGCTCCTGCTCAGTCAGGATGCCTGATTTCCGCGGAATGTCCAGGTCGTTAATACGATTTGGGTGCTCCTCAAGCGGCAGCTTGAGCATGTCCCAGATGGATGAGGGAAGAAGCCATTCTTTCGGTATTTTTTCACGGCCAGCCTGTTGCTTTGCGGCGATCTTTTGATCCCATGAAGTGGAAGTGGATGCAGTCATGTTTGTGAAGCGAATAGGAAAATTGTGTTGTCAGCACAAACCAGGGGGCCACGACGAAATATGTAGGTTGGCAATAGCCTCAAATGCCGCGAAAGGCATCCGAGACTAATGTATGCGGGGCTTTGGGCCATTGGAGATGATACGCTCTTGAGGCGCAGACTCTGCGTTAACTGAAGGTGTACTCGCGTTGACTGTCTCAGCGGCAGTCATATGCGGACCGCTACCCCACGACGGACGGTGCCAAGCCGGTGGGTTATAGGCCGTATAATTGGACCGATAAGCCCCCGGCCGCTTCGGCGATTCAGAATCCGGGGAAGGCTAGACATCAGCCCCAAGCGCACTGACATCGGCAAATCACCAGAAGGCCCGTGTATATATAAGCCCTTGAGTACCAGTGTTGTGGGGATATCGCAGACCCATCAGGCTCCGCGTTCCTACGAAGCAAGGTTCCATTCGTCTCATAACTGTTCGCACCTGTTCTTTGTTCATCACGATGTCTGAGCCATATCCCCACATTGACGATGATGAAACCTTTTGGGCGCCTGGTACCGTGAGGCTGGAGGACTGTATGTTTTCTGGATCCTTGGCTGTCAATGTCCTGCTGACCCCTTTATTCAGTAACTCGGACTACCACCGAAGTTATTCTCCACCCCATTCCGACAAATGATCCAGATGACCCTTTGAACTGGTCCAGGATGCGGAAACTGCTCAACTTCAGTCTGGTTGGCTTTTACGTGCTCTGGACATTCGCGCAGCTCCAAGTTGGCTCTCCGTCCTGGGGCCAGTTGATCGCCGAGTTGCGTCTGTCCGTCAACCAGTTAAACAATGGTGTGGCAATCAGCTCTGCTGGCCTGGCCATTGGCTGCATGGTCTTCATGCCCTTTGTGCACAAGTACGGACGCCGTCCTCTGTACTTGATTAGCGCTGCGCTGCAATTGGCTGGTGTCACATGGCAATCCCAGATGAAAGGATACGGCGGTTACATGGGAAGCAACTTGATTGCAGGCCTAGGCGGAGCCCTGAGCGAGGCAGTCGTTCAAGTTACCATCGCCGATATCTTCTTTCTTCACCAACACGGAACCATGAACGCGTGGTACCTCGTTTTCACCGCTGTCGGTGCGACACTTGGCCCTGTAGCTTCCGGCTTCGTGGTACAGTCCCAAGGTTGGAGGTGGATCTGGCATTGGTGTACCATTTTCCTCGCCATCAATTTGTTCCTCGTCATCTTCTTCTTCGAAGAGTCGAAGTATATCCCTGTCATCAACGGCGAGCAGGACCCCTCAGCAAACAACGCTGGCGCCGATTTCGAGAACCAGGTGGAAACGAAAACCGCTGAGGATATCAAGCACACTGCTATGGAGAGGATACAATCCAGAATCGACCCAACCCTGCCACGAAAGACTTATTTGCAACGCATGGCCCTTTACACTCCTTCGGATTACCCCATCGCGCATCATTTCTACCAGCCTGTCTACGTACTGTTTCTCTTCCCAGCAGTCGCCTACGCTGCCCTTACTTATGGCACAATCTTAGCCAGCTTAGCACTCATGTCCTCGATGCAAGCCACGTATCTCATTCAGCCGCCTTACAACTTCTCGCCTTCCGGCGTTGGACTCATGAACCTTGCCCCATTCACTGGCACTTTTCTCGGTTTCTTTGCTGGTGGTTGGCTCAACGATCGGGCAATGATGTACTTTGCAAGGCGCAATGGAGGAATTTACGAGCCTGAGATGCGTCTTTGGCTAGGCCTTGCCGCTGCAATCATCCTCCCAGGCGGCGTTCTGATATTTGGTCTCGTTTTGTCTCGCGTAAGTTGACGGTCCTTGATAACAATTGCAGTCCACTAACAACATCTCCAGGGTCTGCACTGGATTGGCATGGCCATTGGTTTCGGCTTGTTCGGCTTCACTTTCGTGCTTGCTAGTGGTATTGCCCTAGCGTACGTGACGGACTGCTATCAAGAGGTGAGAAAATAGCGCTAAGCTGCTCAGATACGACTGAATACTGACTGTAAATTTTCCAGATTCTCGGTGATGCAATGATCGGCATCGTCTTCGTCAGGAACTTGTTTTCCGTCATCATCCTTTTCACTCTTACTCCCTGGACCACTGCTATGGGCATCCAGAACGTCGCTATTATTACGGCTGCTTTCTGCTTTGTAATTCTTTTGATGCCTATTCCCCTTATCATCTGGGGTAAGAAGATGAGGGTCTACACGGCGAAGAAATACGAGCAGATGGCGATGCGACAGCCGGCTCATCGATCACTGGGACAGCACTTGTAGAATGAAGAGGTTCTGTGCTTTGCACGCGGTCATCTGAAAGCTCTCGATTGTTATGTAGACGTCCTGTCTTTCCTGAAACCAGTCGGGTCACTGTGGAAGCCAGGAGATTACGTCGCACCAATGTACCTCTCCTCGAATGTCTTTAATTGTCCAAAATGCAGTCAACTGGTCCTTGATCTTGGCTCGCAATTCTTTGGAAAAATCTATAATGTTATCAGTCTTCTCGAGTGCGACTTGGCGGTCATGGCGGTTTGTGATTTCGAAGCATGCAACAAGCAAAGGAATCGTCATGTGCGGTATACACTGTTTGGTGTGCTGCAGTGCTGAATGCAGTTCTTTTAGTATTGCGTCTGATAATGCTGTACCCACAGCCAACTGTGTGCCGTATGGATAACGTAGCCGGTGTATGAGGAGGAGTATCGACCATCGATAGACCTTGGCTTGAGCCAACAATCGCACGACTTCTTCTTGCAGAAAGCGGCTGGCACGGCCCTCAGGTACTGTAGGGTTCCATGAGTAGACAGCTGATTCGATCTCATCGAGCATTTCCATCATTTCGTGGGGGTTGGGCCGCTCGTCTTGGCGCAACAAGTAGCTGACTTTGCAAATGTCGTACAAGTAGGGTAGCATGGGCCAAGCAATGCCCACATAACGATCCACCGCGCCATCCGAGAGCTCCACTCTAAATCTTACTGTGGGCATTTCCCCTAGGAGCAGGCATTCCTCAGACTCGGACAGGATGAGACAGATGAAAAGAGCCATACAATCCGAGTCGAGTACAGTAAGAGATTCGTAAACAGGTTTGATGATGCTGAGGGCATGTCTGCATATGGCCAAGGCAGTCCCAGAAACTTGCAGTGCAAAGGTGACGGCGCTCACTGCTAGCAGCAAGATGGAAGAGAGTTCGCCAGGGTCAAAAGTCTTGACTGAGCGCAGAGTAGAGACGGCGGAAGCTGCCCGCCTATGGCCGATGGCCCGGTCTTCGTTGGATGGCTCGGATTCATATTCGCAGGCCAAAAGAGCCGCGGTAGCGATCAAAGCGTCGTGAATCCATGGCGGCGCATTATACAGGTGTCGCGCGAAAGTTTTGTGATGGCTCACACGGAAGCTGGGAGCTATCAAGAATTGATCAATTCGAGGGCGTCCCTGGGATATGCACTTGACAATGAACAATTCCCGCTCGTTCAAGTCGGCAAATACGGAAGGGGTCCTGGGGACAGGGGTGATGTCAGATACGGAGCTTGCTGGACTGTTGGCTTGTAGGACTGGCGATGCATACGTTGAGGCCGGAGAGGAGCTCTCGCTAGAGGCGCGGCGTATGTGGGGTTCGGTTGCACCACTCTCATGGCGATGGTAACGAGGCTTGCGGCCAGCCGTCCCCACAGGTCTTAGGCTTTGGCAGACGTTCTGCAGTCGATGGCACCGTTCGCACGCGTTCTGGCCGGGGACGCGTCTGCATTTCTCCTTGACCGCGTGGCATCTGTCGCATGCTCGTGTGGTTGGTGGTCTGCCCATTGCAGACGCTCAAATGTGCGTCTTCTAGAGTCATTATAGAGGGCAGTCGTGTGTTGGAAAGGCAACAAAGGGCGATGAGCAAGCTAAGGCGAAACACCGGCGGGATGAGTAAGCCTCACGTGCCCCTCGCAGCTGTTCAGCCTCGGGAACCCAGCCGAAGGGAGTCATGCACGTACGCCACAGCTGAATCCGCTAGAACCTTCTGCCTAGCCAATCAGTCTCAAGTAGATCTACCCATATGGGAAATGAAAAACATATTAATTACCTGGTGCTAGTCTGTGTTTGGGGGGGTGATATGACACTTAGATTAGCTTATAGACTTATAGGAGATAGCGCTACTAGGGCTTGGTAAGCGCCTGCAGTCGGTCGAGTCTGGTCTTCTTGCTCAACTATTCCATCAAGCCACAATGTGATACCGTTTCCAATATACAGTGTGCAACACACTTCCAACATATCTCCAACATTTCGCGTTGGAGATGACATGCGCCACACTCATTGCTGGGGCCGAAATACATGTGTACATAGACGTATATCCAAATTATTTTGCTACTTACTTTTAGTCCTACTGCCTATATGCACATTGGTGCATTATTGGACCGAAGTCGTATCCACACGCATCTAGACAAACCTGCCATTGTTAAGCCACCCGCACCTGTCACGGCTACGTCGCTTGCTGTCGTTCCATGTGTGTGATGCAGCTAGTCAAGCGACAAGCTAGCAGGCCGCTTTTGCGCCCCGTTTTGCGCAGCTCGAAGGGACCGTATCCCGGTGTGCTCCAGACAGTAATTGCACGAAAACCGCATCAGAACCAGCAGGCATAGCGATATTGCGACATATTCCCTCGCGAAGTGATTACATGCCATAAGGCGGCCAACAACATGCGTAGTTGATCTTTAAGCATCCGAGTCACGCCTCGCTCTCCTCAAGAAACTCGCGCGCCTTTTGTGGGTATCTTGTGCGCGCATAGCATTGAAAGTAATATACATAAGACCGCTAGCCACGGCCATCATGTTGACATGCAGATGTCGCTGAAATCGGCCGATGAGTTCAGTATTACACTTGATAATTTTCTGCTATGACGACATCTCCTCTTTGGGTGGTTAGGATCGTAATCCACGCCTTGAAAAGCAGTCTGAGTGTACAATGCGAGAATGCTACCAGAAACGAGTGAAAAGATTGCACCCATCTCAGGGTAGGCAGCTACCAAGGCGATCCGCCTGCTTAATAGATATCTGGACGGGTGGCCCTCCAGGATGAGGGATCGACACCCTTGTGAGTGACGACATACTAAGCCACCCAGGCTTTCCTGATATGACGAACCAGCTCTGTGGGACGATGCGAGGATCTGTTGCTGACAAAAGAATGCTTTGCATGGATCTGTGTGGATGACCGAGCGCCTGTGATCTCTGACCGAATTCTTGTCGTAAAGATAGTGAGTGGAGAAGTTAGAGCGCTGCCCTGTGCCGCATGCGTCTGGGCATGAGAACAACGTTGCAACACGCGATGGCAACAAAGTTCAATAGATTGAGTGCTGCGTGTCAGCCACGTCTGTGCCATCGTTACAGTACTTGACCTCAACTTGGTCAAGCTCTGAGTCGTGGTATGATGGTGAACGCAATGATACAGTGGGAAACAAGGGTTTGCACATTTGCAGGCAGTTAAGCGGGCACCTGTTGACAGCACGCTACCCTACTGTGGTTGGCGAAACACCAATGCAACACAGCCCGAAATGACGATTCCCAAAAAAAAACCCTTGTTGAAAAAGGCACATCTGCACATGTGAAGCGTATGCATACAGGCGGTCGTTGCATGGTGAAAGGACGGCCCGAAGACAGCTTTGGACTTTTTTTAGACCACGACTGTTCACAGGAATGCAGGTGCAGGTGTTCTTGTCCTGGGTAAGACTCAATGTGCTGGCGCGTGCTCTACTGGGTCATTTTCACCAGGTGCGTCCATGTTTATTGGTCCCTCATCCTCGGCTGGTTCTTGACTAGGAGCAGGGCGCCCTTCAATCATGCGAATCCACCATGCAGGGGGATCGAGAGGGCTGTGATTGTTGTGTAGTGGTGGGTATATATCATTGAAGTAATACCAAACTAAAGCGATTTAGTGATGTTGCATAAGGGTTGGATTGGAGAAACGTACTGTGACCCACGACAATGCCGCACATCTCGTCCTTGGGCACGGTGCCATGCATGACCAGAGAAAAGGCCAGCAACACCCATGGCAGGTAGGGTGCCTTGAAGACCAACAATCCCAAAAAGCTTAGCATGGTGTCCGGGTTTTTCCTGCTCCAGATATATATCAGGGTGCTAGAGAGAGCCGAACCGAGAAATGCCATGGAAAACATGGGCGCAATGCAGAGGAGGAGCGTGGAGGCGAAGGTGAGGAGCCATGCGAAGTGTGCCGTGGAACGACCAGACGACTCTTCCAGGAGACGCGCATAGCGCTGGAGGAAGAAGATGTGGTAGAGAAGGTCGAGACTCAGCGGACCAAAGTAGAAGAAGGTTGTGAGAAGTCTCCAGTACTGCAGCGGGTGTCAGCGCGCGCAAAAGCCTGCGTGGACATCAAGGCGAACACACCTGGCTCTTGAAGAAGACGGTCCGGACGCTGTAAAACAGCTGGAAGGGTGAGATGATGTGACACTGCACCAGCACACTTGCGCTCAGCGCAGCAGTCATCCACCATCGGGTGCACACGGGCATCTCATAGAACCACTGCTCGAGCGGAAAGCCTCCCACCCCGCCCATCATGCCATCCCCGCCCTGCAGAACATTGGCCATGTTGTCTGTTTCTCGACGCGGCAGGGAAACGGCGCTTTCGGAGAATGTCTAAGAATGCCAGGAAGCCTTGGAAGGAGGGGACAAGGACAAAGGTTCGGACATGGAGCGAGTGTTGTCGAGGTGAGAAGCGAGAGGACAGGTGTCGGTCAAACACAAGCACGCTGCTGGATCCGAGCGTGAAGGGCAAGTGCATGTGGCTACGTGACTGATCCGACAACGCTCCGAAGGGCTGACGTAATCGCCGAGCATCTAATCCAATCTGATCAACAGATAGCCATCTTATCTTATCGTAGAGCATCTCATCTAATCTTGTCGGACACGCCATGCCTGTGCTAGCCACACGCGCGCCCAGCCCCTCGCCACATCACGCGCAACCAACCATGCAGCCGTGGCCCATTCAGAACAGCGTCCCGTCTTCATTGTAAGTACATGCCCTTCGCTGAACGTGCCCCGGCCCACAGCCCACCTGTACATACATACATACCCTTCAGTTCTTGACGCGCTTTGGGAACCCTTGGCCATTTCGCGTCAAGTGAACGCGCCACCCGCTGCTCCGATCCAAAACACCAGCTTCCCTGCCTCGCGCCCTCGTGCGCTGCTCCGCTCCCGACCCTTTGCGCATCCTTTCCCAGCATTAGACCTGCGATGCCACCTAAATCTCCTGTCAGGCGCAACAAAGCGCGACCATCGCGGGGTGGACGACCCAGTATTGAAGGCAGAAGAGAGTCTGGCAAGCGACGTACGTCCAATCCAGGCAATGCAATGTCGCGCGCATTCCGACTGACATTGCCCAGTGGGAGCTCCGGGGCCTGCTCCCGATCGCGCAAAGAAACGCTACAAGCCCGGCACTGTTGCTCTACGCGAAATCAAACGCTACCAGAAATCTACCGACCTACTTCTGTTGAAGCTTCCCTTCCAGCGTCTTGTAAGCACCCACCATCGCACGTTTGATACAGCATTGCTAAGACCTGTTAGGTTCGCGAAATCGCCCAGACAGTTACCACCGAAGATGGACCCAACAGGTGGCAGAGCCAAGCCATCATGGCCCTCCAAGAAGCCACCGAAGCATTCCTTGTCAATCTCTTCCATGACGCAAATTTGTGCGCTATCCATGCCAGGCGTGTCACCATACAGCAAAAAGACATACAGCTAGCGCGTCGCCTGCGCGCAGCATGGGGCGCGCCCGTCTGAGTAGCGGAGCCGAACAATATTAACAGATACCCAACTTTTTGTCTTTCTGCTTCTATTGGATGCATGTTTGGGTTAAGTGCTATGCGCACCCTGTCGTGTGCTCTGGTCAATATTTAGCCAGTCCACCGTGAAGCGCATATGCCGTGGCGTTTACAGGTGTTGGGACATGTTGCCATTGAACAATATGCCTATGGTTAGTCAGGTCTGTTTCTCTCTCTCGATTCGCAAGTCTTCTTAGTGCATTAGCTGTGATATAACACGATAAGGGCACCTGTTGCTCGCGAGTGACTGAGCACTTCACAAGCTTGAAAAATGAAAGATTCATCAACTGTCGTTATGTGCTTCCGATCTCCTACAAACAGTCTGTCTCTTTACCCACACGATATGCAATGTAAAATATAGCGATTTTCCCTGGTACTCGATACTTGAGTAGCCGTACGGGCTCAGGATCCAGACTGACCACCTAAGGCGTCTAACAACCTCAATAAGCCAGACTTTATCACAGTCTATACACGCAGCCGACCTACAGGATTCACGTGGCAGGCTCAATAGCCTACTGCAGAGCATTCACAAAGAGTCACTAGAACTAGACCAGTCACTGAAGACAGCACGCTCGGCTAATGTAGATAAAGTATCATGGAAAAGGAGTTAGACGAATACGGGGTGGAGTCCTCAATTCAGTTTCTACGTCTTATCGAGTCTTGTCACGCTACCATAGATTACTTCAGCAGACAGTCCGGTCGGTTTTGGTGGGGTGCGCAGCTTACTGATCCCCTACGTCAAAACCGATTATATTGCAACGCCTTACCCTGGTTACATCCAAAGAGCGCATAAACGCTGGGCCCGGTACATGTACCTGGCTGACTTCGCAACTCGAGCACCGCCTACCGCACCCGCGAACCATATTCGGGCACTTGATATTTGCTATTTCATGCCCCTTGTACAACACAAGAGTAAGGGAAACGAATGCTGATGCTATATTTAGTCTACCAGATACGCGGGTAATGGGTGTCCCCACATATAACCTTCACGGTGTAAGACTAATTACCTTGCCCAGCAAGCCCACTATGGTGCGCTAATCAGCTGACCAAGAAGGCGATTTCCTCATTGACCACTTGCAGTTGCTACGTGCAAGACCATTTTTGCCCTCGAGGGAGACACCAGAAATCAGTAATCAGCAACATAAGAATAAAAAAAAGGCAGACTTGCAACTGGGCAGTGATAGCCTCGAAGCGAGCACTGGTTGTAGGATCATTGCCATATATACGTTGCACAACACGAATCGAAAGGTCCGGACAACTGTGGGGAATTGGTCTAGATCATTTCCAGCGCAGCTGTTAGGCTGTACGAAAATTGAAGCCCCTATGCTAGACTCCAATCAAGACCCGGAATACTAATGCTTGATAATACCTCATAGAAGCACAGCTTGCAATTTGCACTTGAGAAGTTATACATGTGAGGGGACATTTACGGAGATCCAAAGCAACAACAGAGAGTCAAATGAGTTACACTGGCCGCTTAGCAATCCTTTAAGACTGCGCTGTGATGTCTAATTTAGGTTCTTGGTGGAGCCCAATACCTCTAGCGTCCGGCTTGTACAAATGCAGTAATCGATAAATGATATCGTATTGCCAAAACATGCGTCTGGACTGTGAGTAGAACTGCGATGATCGTACCATACACGTGAACACATAGCTCAGCTATAAAAACTCTTCCTTGTTCTTTCCAGACGCCCAGCACCGAGCACAGCAGATTCCGTCGACCATATTCTGATCTCTCCCGATCACGCGTCAGACTAGCACCAGCAAGCATAATGCAGTTCCTCTATACCTTTCTTTCCCTTCTGCCCCTTGCAGCCGCAAACGGACGACTTCACTTCAACGCATTCGACCATGGCGGTTGCCAAGGTTTCGAGGAAACTTACAATCTCAACCCTGCGACTGTAAAGGGCAATTTCCCAGGTAAGGGCCACAACACTCATGAAGTATTCCCCTGCGGTAACAATCTGCAAGGGCCACGTGGAGCGATCTAGATTCTGCAAACATCACCAGGGTGCCACCTCACACTTTACACCGGCTCTAATCAATCGCCAAATGATGGAAGCCGTCTCGTCATTCCTACCGACAATGCTCTGTGTTCCTGGAACCCGAGTGGGTTCGAGCAGTATCACAGTTTTCGATACTACTGCTCGTAAACCATAGAGGAGTGAAGAGCTTGGGCTTATGGGTGAAAGGCCCTACGACCCTGGCTGTTCGCTCCTTACTAGATGAAGCTATAAATAAATAGAAGTTTGCAGTAGTCAGATTTGGTACTGTGGCAATTTTTCTCTATTGGAGCTTGAAACAATTGGCACATGGAAGTATGCGTTGACAAGGCAGATTGCCTCTTAAAATCCTGCAAATCCCGCTTTGACGCCTAGGAATTGAGGCACCTTTTTTGCTTTTAATGTATCGAAGGGTGCCCTTATGGTCTACCATCTATGATTCAGTTAGTACGAAGAATCTCCAGCTGATATCTGTTCCTAGGACACTGCAGGATAGTTAGTAGCACCTGTTATATTAGGCATAGAAGAGTTGCTGAATAATCTACAAACAGAATAACGCAATAGCAATTTGTGATATTTGTCCTGCTCAATAGAAACTTTAGTAGAAATTTGGGCTAAGTATTCCATGCTTCAAGCCTTCTTGCCAATAATAGAGCTGCCTCCTGAGCCACCCTTTTTACCGCCGCTGCCACCGTTGCCTGCATCACCGACATCACCACCGTGAGCATTGCCACCAACAGAGATCGCAGGCCCACCGCTGATCAGGTCGAACTTGCGGGCGACAAGGGGTTCCATGGAAGTAGAACGTCTTGCGATTCTGCATTTTCGTTAGTTGTAATTGAGTCGCAAAGACAGAGATACATACCCTCCAGCACCGCCGTTACCGCCATTGCCCTTGCGGCCATTGCCACCGTCACCGCCATTGGCAACACTACCGCCGGTGCCCTTGCCTCCTACACCAACTCCGGGTCCACCAGTAACGACCGTGGTAGAGCGTCTTGCAATTCTGTGTTTGTGTTAGCTGTAGTTAATCGAGTTTCAGCAAAGGAGATACGTACCCTCCAGCACCGCCGTTGCCGCCGTTTCCTTTGCGGCTGTTACCACCATCACCACCGTTCGCGACACTACCACCTCTGCCGCTGCCTTCGACTCCGATTCCAGCTCCACCAGTAACAACTGTGGTGGAGCGGGCTCCAATGCCTTCCTTTCCACCGTCACCACCGTTGCCCTTGCGGCTGTTGCCACCCTGACCGCCATTGGCAACATTACCGCCTCGACCGCTGCCGTCAACTCCAATGCCGGGTCCGCCAGTGACAACAGTAGTGGATCGGGCTCCAATGCCTCCCTTTCCGCCATCGCCGCCGTTGCCCTTGCGGCTGTTGCCACCATCACCACCGTTGGCGACACTGCCACCTCTGCCGCTGCCTTCGACTCCGATTCCAGCTCCACCAGTCACAACTGTGGTAGAGCGTCCGGAAATGTCAACACTAACGGGAGCCGCTACAGCCAGAGCTGCGGAGCCGATAGCAAAGATGATAGAATACTTCATGTTGGGTATAAGAATGAACGTGAAGTGATAATCGAATCTGAGAGCCGATCCAGCTAGCTTCGTAAAGGGAAGTATTGAATGGTCTTAGAAGTTGAGTTAGCAGAAAAGAAGTACCGAGATCAACTCGTTGGGACTGAAAGATATGATGGAAGAAGATAGTAGTGAAAATGCTGTGAGATGATGGCTTGCTGAATAGATCGGGTGTTGCATTTATATAATTTCATAGGAAATATAGAAGCCTAGCAAGATGATAGAGTCAAACTAAGTTGTCCAAACCGTATGCCGACGTGCTTCGACGGATGTCAACGGCATTGACGGCGAACGAGTCTGACAGCCGTGGTATGATCATGCTGAGGATTTGGACCGATACTACAGTGAACATGGGTGGTGTGTTGTTTGGTCCTCCAGCCAGATAGTGTGAGGCTACTGTCTGCTCTGGCGATATATGTGGTTATCTGTAGCAAAGAATTCCGAGAGTAAAGCCGGTGCCGGTGGAAGTGGCGTGTTGGGTGGCTAAACTTGCAAAGGATAGACATGCACCACTGCGGAGGAAAAAAGCGTTATATTCGTGCCTGGCTTAAATTGTTTTCCAGATTTGCCCACTGCATTATATTGCAACTGTTCTGGCATGAAAAGGATCTGTCGAGTTGTTCGACAGAGCCCGTTGCCCTTGATGGTATAGTAAAAGGATGTTGAAGTATAATTGTACTTGGCCACGTTGACCACGAAATTCCACTCCTGGATTATTGTGCGTTCACGGGTGGATTCGCAAGCGAGCATGTAAAAGAAGCAAATGTGGAGCAGCACACAGAGAATGTATTTATAAGAGCTGTGTTTAGCGCAATTGCGATTTGTGTACCGTGCTGTTCAAGAAGTGGTGCTATGGGGTTGGTTTGACGTGTCGATTCACCTCATCATGCCAGCGAGGTTGGATGGATCGTGATACTTGTTTGCTAAGGCATGCTGAAAAATCCACACGCAAACAGTGACTATATGGCGAAAGTCCCCAGCCGCTGCGAGTAAGGTTGGTGGTCACGATCAACCCATACTTCTCACTTATGATGCAGTTACCCCGCAATTGGCCGAGATTGAGTGGGGGTAAATGGAGCTATCCTACTGTGGATGTACCTACCGACTCCCGTCCATCATGCTCGGACGGAAGACATTCTCGAAATAATGCGCAGATGAGAAATGACCTTAAGCGAGCATGGTTAAGGATTCAAGCAGCTCTGCGGGAAGTGACATGATAAATCGCCCAATGTGTCTGGATACATGTGTACTGCCTAGTTGCAGGAAGAACACACTGTTTTGGCTTGGCTGAAGTTTTGATGTTCGTACTTCGGCGCCAGACTCGTCGATCTATTGGAGGTGGCATACATTGTGCATTCTAAAGACCAATCTTGTGTCAGTGGTAACGAGACACGTCGATTCGCGGGCGCACATACATCCTTCTCGTCGCTGCAGCAGGGGCTGTATGGAGTTCCTAAGCGGCCGCGGCACACAGCCCATCTGCTGCATTAATGGTGGGGCTGAGCCTAGTTCAATTGCGGCTCAGGTCTTGGCTGCTCTTCTCATTCGTTTTCCCTGCGGAGCACGTTCTTGCGCTATTTAACCGGACAGTGCAGGCGCAGCAAGGTACTGCACCCAGCCATGTCAGACGCGTGGCTGCCTTGAGACGCTATAGAGAACTGCTACCACGACCTAAACACTGCACGTTTCGCAAAGACGTATAATCGATTTCAGACCTTATCTCATTTTGCCTTTCACATGGACTTTATCGAAGCACCTTTTGGCGGCGAAGGCGTGGAGGTGCCCCTTGTCACCTCAGCGGTGATACGACCAGGCGACGACATATGGCTGTGGTATCACAACCAAAGATCCCCCGTCTATTACTCCGCTAGGCTAGAAAACTCTAATCTGCAAGGGCCCATAGCTACGTTTATCCAGGAATGGCTTTATTTTGGGCTCCTCGCGGTTCTTTGCGACACCACTATCACAACACATGACTTTTCGACTCTTGGAAAGCGCGGGTTCAGAGTCGTAAGCTCAGAGCTGATCAAATCGAATCTCATCAATATGCAGCTCGGCGTGCTGCAACTACCAGAAGAAGAGCGGGTGGACGTACTACAGCGGCATAGTAAGATACTTTCGGAAGCGAACGAAGCAGCTCATTGGGTTGAGGGCCATTTCACTGTGCGCTCAAACTCCAGTGATTCTATTGACTTGATACTCTTATCTGTCAAGGTACTGATTAGCGCCATCTCTCGGTCTTATCATTGGACACATGACAAAAGTCGCCGGCGTCAGGAAGCAAACGATTGGTTCTACGTCGCCCATAGACAAGGCGATCAGTTTACGGCTGCTGGTCGAGCTATTGAAGTCAAAATGAGAGAAAATGGATGGTGTGTGCATCAGATACATAGAGTACTTTCCACTTTTAGCTATCAGACAGCTTATTACTTCGCCACACTCCCACGGCCAGGAAGCGCAAAACTTGTGCACGAGAGCTGCTCCAAGAATTCGTGTAGAGGCTGGAACTCCCAGCCTGGCCGTACTAGTGCTCGTCATGCGAGGGATACATGTGCATGTCCAACTCTCAGTATATCGTCCGTGGATGTGGCGAAAGTCATTCAAAATGGCCACATTCCACTGGTCTCTATTGAGGAAGATGTGTATGGGAGCCTTACACTCAAACTTCACACTTGGCAGCAGTAGGTACACCTTTCCTTTTATTCATGGCTTCTAAGTATAGGATGATTGCAAAAGAACAGAATTTAACACCTTTTCAGGCATTCGAGATATGTTGCCATATCTCACGTGTGGGCTGATGGTCTGGGAAATGCTTTAGGTAACGGTCTACCGACATGCCAACTTCGAATGCTCCAGAAATATTTTGCCCAGATCGCCATAAATAGTCCATCTCTAGCGATGTTCACGGTTACTACAACCAATACCCTCTTTTGGATGGACACATTGTGTATCCCGGTGCAAACGGCGCCTCCAGCAATTCCTATTCCTGAAGAAGTCCTCCAAGACGTCAAAGAAAAAGCTATTGACAAAATGAATATTGTCTACTCATCCAGTAGCCATACGCTTGTCCTTGACGCAGAGCTAAGGGCGATCCCTATGGCATCCAATCACACGACTAAGCTCGCTTACATACAATATTGTGGATGGACAACCCGATCCTGGACTCTGCAGGAAGGCTGCTTGCCTCCTTCAACCGTGTACGCTTTTTCTGATGGCATTTATTCTCATGAATCTGCACAACTCGACGTCCCGCAACTCCCACCACCTGCTCGTGGCGTCCGTGGTCTACCCACCGGCCTTGTGGACCCCGAGTATCCAGCACAGCAATTCAACTCGTTAGTCCAACGTGAGATCTGGAAATCATCCCCAGTTCAATATCCCAGCATCTGGGACCCCTTGGAGCCAGGACCATCAAGGAACCGTAATGTCCTGGTGCGCGATAGATTCGCTAGAGTTTGGAATGAGCTACTTGACCGTGTTTCTAGCCTACCCGCTGACACACCAGCAATATTTGCCAACCTGCTTAGTGTGAGCGCATACGAGGTGCTGAAAAGGAAGACAGAACAGGAACGAATAGCCCTGATCATCCGACAGCAGAAGGTGTTGCCTGTAGAACTGCTTTTCAACACAGGCCCGCGCTTACAAGGAAGATTGAGTATGCACCTTTCCGAGTCGCGAGCTAGGTCGCAAATGCAGCAGCATGTTACGACTCAAGAAAGCACATCACAAGAACGAATCGGATTACTAGAGATGTCAGTGCCTCTGACGCAATCTTTCAAGAATGGCTGGGTGCCTGCGTCGATAAGAGGTGACAAATGTTCTCGGCCCCTTGCAACGAAGTATTACTTACAGGTTCTCGAACATTCTCTCCGACTCTATCACAATGACTTCGAGGCAATTCCCTTCATGTATACGGTTACGAGTCGTTTTATTCCGATATCCACGTTTGTATTGGACTCTCGGTGTGATACAATCAGTGGTCATGTTGCGACACGCGCAAGTCGCACATTCATCACTATCAAAAGATTGGTTGATGACTCGCTACTCAACACGGAAGATCGATTACAAGAGACGGTACTTGGGCACTGTTTTATGTATGACCCTGGATTGATGCGGGATATGTGTCATGGCCGTATCGATTATGCTCCAGGATGCCATCTTGTAATCCTGAGCCGGTCTGATGGACGAATTGTTACACGCTATAGCAGTCCGATTAAGCTTGGTCAATGCACAGAGGAGACACAGAAATTCAGGAGATTTCCAAAGTTTGACTGCCAATGTACATGCCATAATAGCCTAGGCATCAAAGACTTCGTTGACATACTATATGGTAAGTCAGACATCTTCGTTCGCCAGCTTCTGTTCGCACACCAAAGTAGCCAAGCTGATATACAAAGCAGATCCTGATGACTTGGGGCCATTGCTCACTTCCTCAGAACCGCCCTCGCAGATCTTTCAAAGATACTGGTTCACTCCAAATGCCGCCTTCACAGTACACATTGCAATGACGGTGTTCTTAGCACCCTACCTTGATAAAGATCACCTCCGACTTGAACCGTTGTATGTAGTTTTTGCTGTAACGTTCATTTTACCATTGTTAGTGTGCCTCTACCAAAGCATCATTTTGCGGCAGGCAGCGAAACGACTATTTCTCGAGCCACTCAACGATCGAGGACTACTCATCCGGCCCTTTGGACCTTGGAAATGGCAACTTCTGCGTCTTATAGATGCTATGATGACCGCCCATTGGACTGTTCTTCTCGTCGGACCTGCTCTAGACGGCCTGTTCTGGTGTATACTATTAGGCCTTGAACGATCCAGTGTGGATTTCAGTTTCAAGCTTGAATTGCCTCTACAAATCACCATTATAGCGCACTGGTACATCGCCCTTGGAGTTAGAGCTTCAAATGATCGTTTAAAGCGGATCATACGATGTACATACGTTTTTACTGTACTGCTCTGGTTCGCTAAGGTAACCTACCACTGGTACAAGCTCAGGTGGGCGATAGTAGCTTCACTACGCTACATGTGCCTGATTTTTCAAGTTTTCCTAGGGGACTCTCTCAATCGATATATACTTCGTGGAAAGTATCATCTTGGCTTCAAAAGGCGCAACGATGTTTCACCTTTCCTATACATATAATGAACACTAATATCGCCTCTTTGGTAGACTATAATGATACTTAATATTATAGAGCAAGAATAAATGAAATATGATAACGCACGATCTCAATTATTACGCACGTCAGATCGGCACGCCTTTGCAGCGAAGATCAAAGGCAAGCAGCTGTTTGAAGTATCAAACGCTATCTACGCGGTGGGAGAGATGTTGTTGGGCAAAGTCGATAATAACTGTATATCAGCAATGTATCTATAAATCAGAGCGATGGACAAGTGAACGTTTAGCCTGTCAGAGGTGCTGCACATCGTCACTGACGTCGGCTTTAGGCGGCTGCTTCGGGATGCGTGGCTCGTAACAAGCCGCAACATACTAGAGATGATGCAGTAACTGCAACTTCACTTGCTTTTTGTTAAAGTAAGACTTAAGACTAACGTGTTTTACAAGCGAGTCGGTCATACAAGCGAGTCGGTCATACAAGCGAGTCAGTCACCCCACTAGCTTTAATTACCTACCTCACCTTTGCGCATAGTTCCTCTACGCTACGCTTCTTGATTAACTTCTTGTAAGGTAAATATCTAGCTTACTCTTTCTTCTCGAGATGATAATTAGACAGCAGAGTAGACTATGAAGCAAGCGTAAGCTAGATATAACACAAAAGATAAAAGTGTTACAAGTAACAACAGTAAGGATCCTCTCCTTAGGTATAACAATAAATAGTTAGGAAACTACTAAGAATCCTAACAGATAGGATAACTATGGCGGGTAAAAGGTTATACAATATCCTATTCTACTAAGGCTAGCTATTTAAGATAGTAGCGTATAAAAAGATAGTAGTGCTATTCTAACTATCTTACTTGGATAGAATATGTAACACAGTAGGACTATAACTGATAAAGATATAAGAAAAGATGAATATTATTATATATTTCTATGAAAATTAACTATATCTATACTTTCTTACTATATGTCGACCAAATAAGATGATTGATTATTGGTCTATTTTTATGATACTCTAATATAGAGTTACACCTAGGTACGTATAAGAGACTTAATAGGCTAAGGGACCTCTAAGACTTTACTTAGAATAAAACGTAGTTCACAAGCGAGTCGCTCACCCAAGCGAGTCGCTCACCCAAGCGAGTCGCTCACCCAAGCGAGTCGCTCACCCAAGCGAGTCGCTCACCCAAGCGAGTCGCTCACGCCCCACCAGCGCGTCGACGTTGAGACTGCAACACGTCATGTCTCAACAACGTCAACATTTATTAGCCTATCCTAAATTGGATCTTTAGCTTACTCTTTTAAATATCTAATTGCAACGTGTTTGAAGCTAAAGACGTACTACTTCTATGTATAATATGCCTTAAAGAACCCTATCTAACTAACGCGCTAGAAAGCGCTCTTAACGCGACTGTAAATCGAATTCGAAGCGCCTAAATAAACTAGAAGAGGAGGCTGTAGTTAGGCGTATTCTTAAGGAGTCTACGCAAGGATTTGCGCTTATAAAGCCTAAAGTTTAAGTAATAGCTAATAAACTACTAGATAAATATAGGAGTAACCCTAATAGTAAGAACTAAATTAACAACTTTATTAAGAGGACTCCTAAGCTCTATACGCGCTAGAGCCGTCCCTATAACTACTAGCAAGCTATCTACGAGGACCTAGCGGCTATCTAGCGCTAGTTTGACTTAGTCTAGGCGACAAAGTAGAAGTAAGGTATTATAGATAATAATATCTATAACTTTAATAAAACTAGCTTTATAATAAGTAAGATTTTATTATATTTAGTTATTATAGCGTCTAAAGAATCTAGCAAAAAGAAGTAGATACAGCTAAGTAACTAGAAGTAGGTTACTATAATCTAAGGCGTGGGCGCATTAGGTCGCTAGCTACTACCCTTTATTATCTTTATAGGCAAAGTGCTTATTAACGTCTAGTTTTAGAACCTACCTACTAATTAGGTCTTTAAAGTTAGCCTTAATAGCTAGATAGATAATTAGCGTACTTTTACGTAGCTAAAGTACTTTAATACTTATATAAAAAGGTATACTATAGGTAAGTATTAACTACTTATTATTAATAGCTATTAGAGCTACTACTTTATTAATTTTTAAGATCTTTGTAAAGAGAAAAATATTATTCTTCTCTACATACCTACGCACTTATCTCACCTATTATAGCCTCTTAGTATCGCTTACTTCTCGCTATTAAAGCGCAAGTATAGCAACGCTATTTTAGGCTTAGCACGCAACCGCACTTACTATATTAGCAAGAAGACCTTTCTACTAGCCTTTAAGGGTGCTTTTAAGCAGTCTATTATAAAGGAGAATATCTAAGCTAGCTTTAGAGGCGCTAGTATAGTCCCACACGACCCACAGGCCGTGCTATCAAAGCTTAATGTGGTGGTGCAGACACCACATTAATCACCGCAATGGGCAGCCGCCTGGGAGGCGCAGACACCAAGCAACGCGCGCGAGGTTGAGGCTTAAATTAGTCTTATTCAACAGAGCGTGAGAAAGCGCTGTAGGTTTTCTACTAATTCACTTACTAAGCAGATTGCGCAGTTAAGTAAGGGGCTTAGTAAATAGCACATAAAATAACGCTTATAATAGAAGAAATAAGTACTCTTTAAGCAGCTCTAGACGAATTAAATAAGCGTAAGAGTCGCAAGCGGCGATACGTATAGACAGAAGAGACTCTTACTATAGGCGAGGTACAAGAAGTATTAGCTAAACAGGCGGGTAGCAGTTGTAGTGATGGTGAGAGTGCGTCGAAGAGGGTGCGAGGAGAGAGGCGGTGCGGGCGTTGCAAGCAGACTGGACATAACGCTTATACCTGCGCAGTTGAGATAGATAGTGCAAGTAATAGTGGTAATTCTAATAATTAATCTAGTATATTGCAATAGTTAATTGACTGTGATAAAAGACTGTTATTACGTGTCGACGTCGACGCGCTGGTGTAAAGTGGCCGACTCGCTTGGGTGGCCGACTCGCTTGTGAACCACGTTACATAAAATAAATTCCTTGTAATAGGTTTTTAAGAAATGTTATAGAGTCAACCTAAGAGAAATAAAAGTATTCAAGAATACTTGGGTAATCATTAGTGTAAGGCGCATATATTATAGAACTTACTATCTTACTAAATTATAGTCTCTAAGAGGCGAGCGAAGAGTAGAAAGCTATAGTTCTTTTGAACTATTTTTATTTCAATAAGTAGTAGAGAAGAGCAGGACCATAGTAGTAAAGATACAAAAACAGATAGATTTTATTACTTACTCTTCCTCTATTCAACTTAGAACAGTTTATCTATTCTTTGGATTAATACTAGTTCTTCTATCTCAAGTAAAGAATTTGATTTTTTTTACTTAGTTAGTCTTTAGGACTCTATTGATATATTTCCGTAATGATTATATAGCTTATTATATAAGTCTACTTACCTTAGCCTTGATGTTAGGTAGAGAAGTAATATCTAATTCTGTATAATAGAGCTGATCAACAATAACTTAAGTTACTGTCAGGCGCGGCTGACGATATATACTATCCTGTGCAGAGAATCAGCAGAACGCTGATTATTCGTACCTTTTTGGTTGTAGTAGCGCAGTGGCACAGGGCTGAGCTCCTAACAGTTACTGGAAATAGCTATAAGTAAAGTACTTGCAATAACATTTCAAATGTAAGAACTTATAGAGTAACGAAACTATAAGAAAACAGATAGTGACCTATTTAATAGTCTAGTATTAAATAAAGTTTGTCTATATAGCATAAACGTCTATCATAGTTAGAGTAGGTAAATATTCGAGGTAAGCTATTTAACGAATTAAATCGAGGTTTATATAGAAGAGAGTTATAAGGGTATACTAAAAGAATAGATAAGACACCCTTTTGAGAGAGAAACACTAGTAATAATCTATATTGGAGATTGAATATACTTGATTAACGATAATGTAAAACGGTCTGGATAAGCGAGTTGACCAGGTAAGCGAGTTGGCCACCCTGTTACGAGTAACAAAGAAGGATCCTCTCCTTGGCAAAGGACGGGAAGCAGAGAGCCTATGGACGTCCACGTCAGAAGGTAATGATCATCGCGGGGCTCGAGGTCACGTGATGTGCAATCCCGCCAAGGCCAACCATCCGGGATGGCCACGCAGATAGGGATGGCAGTGCCATCACAACCATCCCGCCGAGATGGGATGGACAGGATAGTAGTGACCGGATCAATAGGTGTAAGAATGTGGTGGATCTTATTATCACACTCGTTGTGGTCAACTCTTTAATAGTTTATCTCTTATATAGATTAATACTAGTTATTCTATCTTAGTATAGAATTGATTGTTTACTCTTTTGGTTAAATCCTATAACTCTTTTCCACCAAGACATTCGCGAACAATCTCACGGACTACCGCTTTAGTCTGCTCGCCCTAACCCGGACCGAGACCAGAGAAGTATAGCCGAACCCCGTGTAACACACCCCACCAAGTTTGCGCACCTCTATCAACGTATATCTCAACAACGCAATAGGGTGTCTTATCTATTCTTTTAGTATACCCTTA
>Ga0115846_100269_pt3 | contig 23461 bp, 24 predicted proteins | sample InSIn5gowninarea_2_FD_83860 | JGI IMG/M metagenome (GOLD analysis project Ga0115846, IMG submission 83860) | reverse complement strand
AGCCAGCCTGTCCGTTCGCACAAAGTCCGCCCAGGCGAGACAGACGCCCAGGCGACAAGGTAGAACTGAGAATCTGGAACAGCAAGCGCCTGTTCGAAAGCGCAAGCACTCAAGCATGACCGAGGAAGATGAGATCGCCAAGGAGCTACAAACTCTGGGACCGTATGACGAGCCTGCAACGCCACGCAAGAGGCAGCAGTCAAGCCTTACCGAGCTTGACGAAGACCGCGGCTTTGAGTTCGATGCAATCACTAGCTATGGGCCTGATGGAGAAGTCGACGGTTGCTTCCTACACAAAGAGATGGTAGATATGCCGATGATGAAAGAAGGTGGCGAGCTTGGCCAGCGCATCACCCAGATGACTGAGCTTTGGGAGGGGAAGAAGGGTTTGCGGTGGCAGGACGCTTTCAAGCATACGGGTAACAGTCTCCATGTGAGGCATTGTGTGACGAAGAAGATGATGGGTGGTAAGACGCAGTGGCGGAAGGAAGGTTATGGCAAGTATGCTTGCAAAGATTGCGTATGTTACTAGCTCGATTGTTCCACTGCACAGGCTGACCAAAGTTACAGGCGAAGAACAAGCGGCCGTGCTTTACGTGGAATGCTACAAGGGAAGAGTTCCAGCTTTTACCGCTGCACGAGGAGGACCGTGCGGAGCCGGTAGAGAATGGGTTCGAGATTCGGTACTGGATGAACGAGATGACGAAGACGGAGCGGAAGGCGGCCAAGGAGGCAGATCTCGACGAGTATGAGTCCGAAGGGTTGTATTGAGCAGAGGATTAATCGGAAAGGGTGGGTTGAACAATAGCACTCAGTAAAAGCCTAGGTGCGAAGGTCTTGGTAATGGTCCTTTTATGCGAAAACGTGTTCTTCTCCTTGACCCGATCCCTTCGAGCCCAGCGTATTGGGACACGCCACAGACGCACGCTACGTCGTTTCAGCGGTGCAGAATGGCTGTAGACGTTAACTTCGTCGAATTTTGAATTGAGCAAGCCATGGACTACCTACTCAACCACCTCGCACCTACGCCTCGATAAGCAAAGACCGAACGCCCATGTCCAATACCTCTAACCCTCACCTTCGATCCGTCAACGGTAACCTCCTCCAACGCAGACACTCGCGCGCTCGGCTCGTCGCACCACATCTCAATGCCATCCCATATACCACGCGAGACAGTCATGGACGCGACCCGCTTCGCTTGCTCCATATCTGCAACCTCAAATAGCACGATCTGCGTACTGAGCTGCTCGGCTATGTCCAGTAGACGAGGGTAGAAGATGTCGCCATCGTGCATGGTGTTGGCAGGTGACCTGCTCTCGGGTACGAGTGCTAATTTTGGTTCGTAATGCCGTACTGACCGCGCTGTTGATGTCCCGAAGGCTTTCGAGGAGATATATGGAGGGTTAGAGATGAGGATGTCGTAGGTGGTGGGCGAGGACGGTCTATGGAGATGATGCAGCGTTTCTACGACACCCATGGGTCTCTCGACATCTTGGTCTACTTCCGTCTGTTCGCAGCGCAGTACATCAGCATGTACAAAGCGTATACTAGCCAAAGACTGCGCCTTTCCTGCAGCGGATCCGCTTCTGCTGGCTTGTGCTTCCGTTTGAATCCTCAAGTTCTCCTGTGCGAGGTCGAGGGCTTTTGGCGATATGTCAACACCAACGAGCTCAAGCACAGTACTACTATTGCTTGGTTTCGAGTAGTACTCATGGTGGAAGAGTAGAGGGATGCAGCCGGTTCCTGTACATAGATCCAAGACTCTCAGAGTTTCCCTTCCATCTTTCAGCAGGCCGCGGCCTGTCAGTAGATTTACGAGATGGGTGACAGAAGCTGCAGTCTCTGGTCTACAAAAGAGATGGATCAGAATGCAGCAGTAGTAAGGAGACAATGAAGCGAACAAACCTTGGGATTAGTACGTCCGGCCGGCATTTGACCTCCAAATCTCCGAAGTACTCAGAACCTAGGATGTACTGCAGAGGCTCGCCTCGTGCCCGGCGGGCGACATAGTGTTCGAGCAACAGCTCAGGCGTGTCATGGCGGACAAAGCGACCTTGGCTGATCTTGATGGCGTGCTCCTTCAGCCATCTTAGCTCTGACCGTGCCAGTCTCAGGTCTCTACAGATAGGCAACAACAACGGCAGCAAGCGACTGATACTGCGTGCCTTCCAGATCAGACTAGGCGGGATTCGTGGCATGTGAAAGCGCAGAGTGGTGTCAGCAAGGGGAAGTTCACTTGGGGTGTGGGTTGCATACATGAATGCCTTAGGCACTGCGGAAGTGTGGACCCCGCCGTCACTTCTTCGGACCCTGCAGTTGCGTTGCTTGAACCTTCGCAAAGCACCAAGGTGAGTGACCCTTAACACTTCCACGCCACGCTCCGGTTGCCTACACCAAGCACACAAAAGACCTCAACCTTCCACCACCTTCCACTTCTGCACCATCCACATATTCTTCCCTCCCAGTCGGCCACATCATCAAATATCAACAGACAGCCGCGAAACAGAGCTACATCCACCCCACTTCATTGAGAGGCCACGATTCAGTCGCCCAACATGAAGCTCACTTTCAAGGACCTGAAGCAGCAAAAGTTTCAGATAGACGCGGAGCCGACCGAGACTATCGGTGCAATCAAGGAGAAGATCAGCAAAGAGAAGGGCTGGGAGCCATCAACACAGAAGCTCATCTACTCTGGCAAGATCCTTCAAGATGACAACACTATCGAGTCGTACAAGATCGAGGAGAAGGGCTTCATTGTGTGCATGACGTCGAAGGTAGGAACGCCCTTGGAGTGAGCTTGTAGAAATGCCATTGACAAGAAGACAGCCAAAAGCCGCACCGAAGCCTCCAGCCGAACCATCTACGCCTGCGCAGCCCGCCCAAACCCCAGCCGCACCCGCTGCCCCTGCATCGAGCAACACGTCCGTCGCCCAGCCTCCAGCAACACCATCTCCCGCTCCAGCTTCGACCGCTTCCTCAGGCCAGTCCTTCAACGACCCGTCCGCACTTGCGCTAGGCGAGCAGCGCGCTGCCGCGATCTCGAACATGGAGGCCATGGGCTTCCCTCGCGACCAAATCGACAGAGCGATGCGCGCCGCTTTCTTCAACCCAGACCGCGCGGTTGAGTACCTGCTCAACGGTATCCCGGAGAGCGCACAGCAAGAGGAGAGGCCAGCGGCAGCGTCGCCGAGACCGCAAAGTCAACAACCGCAACAAGCGCCTGCGCAGACAGGAAACACGGGAGCGACTGCGCCTTCAGGTGGTGACGAACCGGTCAACCTTTTTGAGGCTGCAGCACAGGCTGGGCAGGGCGGCCGCGGTGGAGCTGGTGCGGGTGCAGGAGGCAACCGTGGTGCCGGAGATCTGGCAGCAGCTTTGGGTGGTGGTGGTCAAGGTGGCGGTCAGGCTGGTGGCAACCTCGAGTTCCTGCGCAACAACCCGCAGTTCCAGCAGCTGAGGCAGGTCGTGCAGCAACAGCCGCAAATGCTGGAGCCGATCCTTCAGCAGGTGGCAGCCGGCAACCCGCAGCTCGCGCATATTATCACGCAGAACCCGGAGCAGTTCATGCAGTTACTTGCGGAGGATGGAGACGAGGATGTTGCTTTGCCACCTGGTGCGCAGCAGATAGCGGTCACGGAGGAGGAGAGGGAGGCGATCGAGAGGGTGAGTTCGACCGGATTGTATGACATGATGGAGAGATGCTAACATGATCACAGCTATGCCGTCTCGGCTTCGAGAGAGACATGGTCATCCAGGCCTACTTCGCTTGCGATAAGAACGAGGAGTTGGCGGCCAACTTCCTATTCGACCAGCCCGACGAGCCGGATGAGCCTGCTGCTTGATCGATAGGCGAGCTTCGCAGGACGACATGGGTATAGAGTGCTCAGACCGACGCCTTTGTGCGTTAGGAACAGAGCGGACACAGGAGGTAGCTGAGATCCTCTTAATGCATCGATCTCAGCTTACGGCTTGCTGCATACGAAGAGTGTTAGCAAGCGTCCAATGATAGCGATGCTTCTTATTGCCGGCTGTAGATACTGGCTTGCTTTTGAACCAACACATTCATCAAGAAATGCCTGCCTCGTAACATGCCCGTCCCTTTCTTTTCGCCTTGTGATTGATATGCGGGTTCTAGCCGTGTCGGCGAAGTGACGGCGTCCACGAGGTGTATGGTTCAATGTTGCATCTAGTGTCTATTATGCCCTACACGGGGTCGAGACCAGTATTTGGGAGGTGCAATGAATGCTCCCGGGCTCATAAGTCAGCGGGCGCAAACACTCTATACATGTAGTACATGATCCAATGCAGTTCGCTCTTGCTATTTCTCTCCACCAGAAGCAGCAAGGTCCTCGCGACACAGAGTAGCCAGACCATCGCTACTCGTAACACTCTGCTGATCGTATCATCAGCGATTCCTTTGCCTCAAGTCCGCTCTTAATCATCTTCCACCTCACCTATGCAATCGTTAGCCTGTGCCCCTTAACATAGACCAGTCCGAAATATATTTTCCACGTATCCCACTCCAAAATTCTCCGTCGGTTGGTCGGGATATTTGACAGTGTCATGCATCACGGTCGCTTTTCCAAAGCTGTCGTCATCTTCGAGCTGATACTTCTCCATCCCACCTTCACCAGTGCACGTGTACCGGAGCCAGGCGCCGTCCCTGATCTCCCCTCTTATCCTTAGCCATCCTTGTATCGAACACAATGAATATCTCGTCCCATAACCTGTCGATCGACAATCCTTCGAAGTTGAAGTCCTGCTCTCTCTGCCAGTTGACCTCGTCTCGCAATAGCTCTACCAGTGGCGGGGTAGGTTCTGAAGATAGCTGCCCACCCTTCACGTAGTTGATGACTATGATGCAGCGATCAGGTGGCGGGCGCTGCTCTTTCTTCTTCCTTGGTGACACAGTCGGCAGCCCAGTGTCGTCCGTCGTTGGCAGCAACTCAAGATGAACGCGTTTGATGCACTGCTCATCGTCCAGCGTGCGCCAGTTCTCGCCGTTCTTCATATTGCGCATCTCCATGTGTCAAAGCCTTGCTAAGATGCGCTGGCGGACATGCCAATCCGGACACGGGGTCATGCGACCCGCGCCGTGAGATGACTCTGGGTCCTTGATCAATCCACTCCTCTCGGCCTCGTAGTTGATAACAAGTTCGTCGTTGACTATCTTGAACCATGGGCCATATCGGTAAGATTTTTTCGTGACCTTCATATAAACTCCAGCCTTGACCAGGTCGAGCTGCGGGTCAGAACTCTGTGGTACTTGCTAGAGAAACAGCCTGACCGGGCCGAGCATACTTGTTACCGATGGGTGCTATAACTCGTCGTCGGTTGACGGAGCTCCTCGCGGATTGCATACCGTAGCTGCCACATTGAGTTGTCGCTCTCATTCATGATCACCATGATGCTCTCGAGAAGGAGCCTGCTTACGTCCACCGCCACATCCTTGATCTGTTTGGGTGTGCATGAAGGTCGACCACCTCTTCTTCTGTCGCCTCTCCTTAGGGCATTGTACTCTACGTTCATGTTGAATACAACGACACTAGGTCCACCCACCCAAGCGACACTCTGCCCAACCAAGGACCAGGAGGGCGGGCTTGCCGTTAAGTACATCGTAGCGCTCGGTCTCCGAAGGGTGGGGGAGGACGGGAGGACGGACTGGCCTCTAGGAATATTGTACCGCACCGTGCGCAAGAGGTAAGAGGGCGTGCTCGCTATGAAGCCTGGCGTAGTGCTTGATGTTCCAGGGGCAAGATGATCGTCTAGATATCTAGGAGGGCGTGGCGCTTGATGCGCAAAGGTAAGGGGCCTATCTGCTGCTAAGAGCACCGTTGCGTTCGATTTGCGAGAGATGAAAGAGTCGGCTGAGTGAAGGATCTTGAAAGTTACGGAACACAAGATCTGCTCTCGTACGAGAAGGTAGTGCCGTAGTAGTGTGTCGGAGGAGTGGACTCAAAGCGGTGGTGCTCCTGTACCTTTCGTTCGGTGCTGCAGTGACGGTAAGCTAGATGGTCTTCTTGATCGTTGATGGAAAGCTTGCCAAAGCGAAGCAATCAGCGTGACAGTGCCAGAAAGGTCTGGGGGTCGATGGCGTGATAGGGGGCTCGTCATCGGTTGTGTGCTGTCTGAGAGGTGTGATACCTTCGGAGGTCGGGGTTCAAAACAAGTCATGTTTGTAAGCTCGTGCGTTCGAAGAAGTGATGTTTGGCAAATTCTTCTGCCCACATTCAGAATGTTCGGGTGGCAACCCCGACTCGGTATACTCTTTCGTAGCCCGACGCCCTGCCTTCTGCGGGTTGGTGCTCTGAGGAGCATCTTGCACGACAGATTCTTGTTGATAGATTGGGCCAGGAGCTGCAGCCGGCGCTGGCGTCCTGTATGTATCGACAGCATGCTGGCTAGTGGGTCGTTGGATGGTTGAGACGCGCATGCATCTATTGTCGAAGGCGAGGAAGCGGGCGGATGAGTTTTGGTGACAGAGTCGGGCTCTGTGCCGTCGTCGACGTTCTTCGCATCTGGAAGACAGTGGTAAGGTTGGCGGTAGTGAACTTTGATCGCACGCTGCAGTGGCACGCTCAGTCGGTTGTTGGACTTGGCACTAGACGTTGTTCAAATCCCAGGTGGCGCAATCATATCGTCGCCTGGGCCCCCGATCTGCACCTCCGGCAATGACAACCGCTTCGGGGGTACATCTTATGCTCGAGTCACTCGTAGACGAATGCTTGTCGCCTTAAGCTGCTACGCAGCTCTTGACTTTGGTGGGAGACCGAGTCTGGCCGTTACCAATCTGGTCAACCTCAGAGAGGGTGCGAGGCTCGGAAAGCCAGGGCCGGCACTTGTTCTCGCGTGGTCGACGAGGATTGAGGCAGGTCTTGTCTCCGCATATGGAACGACGGCCCTGTATGTTATAGTGGAATGTCTACGTCGCTCTCACCTAGGCTCTTCGCCAGGACATTAATGATCATCTCATGACCATGAAACCTCACATCGTAGTGCAGTAAACGTGAAAACCATAACCTCCTCATAGACAAACAAAACATTTATTCACGTGCTCGGTGACAGTCATGTGCCTACACGGCAAAGACGTATCCAAGTGTGAAGTGTGCACTGTTGTCTCTCGCTGACGTTCAGTGAGCCGAAATCCAGCCAATTAGAAGCCGTACCGCTACGCTAGCCGGAGGCTCGCTTCCTCCAACTTAGATATTGGATCTCTTTTGTGTTGTACTGCTGTATACGTCCGTCTGCGTGTCTGCGGCGGCAGTGGTGTTGGACTCCAGAGGACTGTTGAGGTGCTTCTCTGCATCTTCACAGGACACAATAGTTGTTGCTTGCCTTGCCCGTGCTGGGTCTCATTTCCTCGTCTGTCTAGCCTTTTGCACACGGGGCGACTGCATCAACTCGCACCACGACGGACGACAAAACATAAGCGCGGGGACTCACTCAAAAGCATCGACGGTCATTGGTACGTACGATACTATTATTCTAGAAATCTGTCTGATTGCCACTGCGTGGTACTTGCGTTGCTGTCGAACTTCCAAGGAGCGTGCGCCTCCGCTTCGACATCAATTTGCCGCAATCCTGACGCAGACCACTTCACTCATTTGCTTGCACCCCCGAGACACCTCTCTGCAATCATCTGTTCTGAGCATACCGCTTGCGATCGTCGACCACGACGTAGATGGTCGCCATCCGGGTCGCTCATTGATTGTTATTGGTTGCGCTGCTTTGCCCAACACCACAAACCTACCAGCGAAGGGATCACTCAGCTCCTGTGCGAAGGGCTTCGAGGTTCGCCGTTGACGTTGAATGCACAGAAAATGTCTTCCAGCACTACGGAAGAGCGGAGACCTGGCGTCAAAGGTACTATACTGAACCCCCCCTCTTCTCGTCGAGACATACACTGACGGTCATCATAGGTCGCCGCATACCCGGCAGGCCCGGCCGATTCGTAAGCAAAAGCCTTGTGCGTGCCTTCCTCACCTGAGACATCAGCTGATCATACCATCATTTCAGGATCCCTCAACGCCGCTTCACATGACCACACGCAACCGAGCGAAGAAGCCCACAGTCGATCAAGCTCCTTCCATAACTGCTTCAACGGACGATAGTGAAAGCCGCAGAAGCTCACTCGACGATGCCCGACCAACAACTTCACACAGCCACATTAGCCAAGTATCAGCCAACAACGCACAAGTGCCGGAGATTGCAGAGACTGCAGCAACACCTGACGCGCTGAACACGCTCGATCAACCTGGTGTTGCGCCGGATCTGGCAGAAAGAATCTCGAAAGCTTTGACGCCATTCCAGCAAACTCTTTCGCCTTCGCTGAAGAGAAAACGATCCCCTACGCCACCAGTTTCCCAGAATGGACTGTTCGTCAGCGAGTCTCCGTCACAGCAGCTCATTCACCAAGCACTCGAGGAAGGAGACGCTGCCGAAGTCGTACCTCTGTCCTTGCTGTCTGACCGTGAAGTATCCGACACTGGTAGCTCACAGTCTCGGGAGCAAGCTAACGACGCTCTTGTTGTCGGCGTGCCATCTGTTGATGCCACACCTATTGTATCTCAAGTTCACTCGCCAGCTTCGAGCATCTCAGGGGCGGAAGACCTCGCAGAGAAGCAGCAACCTCAGGATGTTGTTGATGTAGTCATGGATATGGACGATGCTGGTGCCGCTGAGGAGATCGACGAGGTCGAAGAAGAAGACGAACTTGATGATCACGGTCCGATAGGCGTACCCGGCCGACCAGTCAAACGCCTAGGTGGCAAGAGGAGACGAGCAATTCACCCAGACATACAGGTCGAGGTCACGATGAGACGTCAGCTCGATCTCCGTAAAGGCTACAGGAATACCGTGCGTGACCTGAAGGCTGTACTTGCAGAGATTGCGCAAAGGGAGCTTGACGACCTGAAGATAAATGCTACCAAGCATGAGGAGGCTTCAGAGCACGCAGTGGTAAAGACTAGGCTCGACGATGCCTTGGAGAAGAGATGTGCTCATATACGGACGCAGCAAACTCTGGAGCGTGAATTGCTTGAAGAGCGACTTGTTGCAGAGAAGAAAGTCATCGATGCTGGACTCCGCTTGCAGCTGGAAGATGCGGAAGACATGTTCTTCGACCGGATCGAGCGCGAGATGCTTGAGATCTCTCGAGCTGCACAATTGGAGGACAACGTCCAACAGCTTGATACCGAAGACGAGGACGACATCATTCCACGACCGAAGGGTATGGCGTATCGCTTCAAGCGTGGGACGGCGCTCGACCCGGTGTATGACTCTCGCAGCCTACCTGCGCTGCAGGTCGGACATGCTCTGGATGATATGGACAGGAAGCTCGAGATGCAGAAGATGCTTGACCAACTCACAGAGCAGGAGAAACCTGATCAGCCTGAGACATTTACCGTCATGGACCGCGCCGTCCGCGACGCAACGTTAGCGAGACAACAAGAAGTCGCTGCGAAGGAGCTGGAAGTCACCAACGCGAATGTTCTAGTAGAGGCGGCTACAGAATTTGAGAGAATCGCCAATATTCCAGTCATTCCAAATGAGGAGGCTCACGGTCTGCAATTGCTCGGCGGCTTGGCCGTAAGACCGGCCATCCTCATCCCCGCCCAACATGCGGTACGCATGAAGCAAGAGAGTAACGCTATGGCCAAACAGATGGCTCCTCAGCCGCAACATGCTCCTCCGCCTCCTCCCGTGCCGCAAGAGGAGGTAATCAATCCAGTCGAGTTCAGTGCTTCACCGCGAGCGCGCCAGATGATCCGTGAGCGCTTCGAAGCCAAGATGGCTCCACCACCACCACACACACCAAGGCAGAGCGACGTCAAGCCAGCGCAGACGCCAGACCATCGCCAACAAGAACTACAGATGCGTTCGCCACAGGCGGCTCATATGAATAGCCTACAACCTTTAACAGCAAGGCCATCTGAGCACGAGCGGCCGCAATTTCCTGAGAGGGGACCGTTTCGGCCGGCGCGCTTCGACCCTGTGCGAGACGATCAGCTCAAGGAGCAAAAACCGCCTCAAGAGAGTTTGCAATCCATCAACACGCAGTCCACGCATTGGCCCGATCGCGCTCAGGCCGTCACAGGAGTACCAGATCGGAGGGCACGGAGCACTGACGGCCGACGTGCAGTGGACTTCACCCGTGCCACTCCATTGCCAGGTGGAAGACATGAGGCAACGCACGCGAGCCCAACCATGGAAGCCTCCAGATTCAACTACAATGATCAGACGTCTTTTCCGAATGGGCTCTTGCACAGTCGACCCTTTGATCGACCGGCTAGCCCTGGCGCCATCGACCAGCGTGCCGAGCGTGGAGACCTGCCCGTAGTCAAGCGACCAAGGCTAGCAATAAATACACCGGAGGCACCCCATTCGAGACGGTCTTCGGTCAGCGTCAAACAGGAGGTGCGGTCAGACAGCAGTCAAGTCGGCGATGTTCCGCGGCAACGTGAGCCTGGAGGCAAGCCGAAATGGCGTAAGACGAACAAGGAAGAGAGAGGTGGGATGTCACGCCGCGCCAACAAGAACAAGAACAAGGATAAGAAACGCCAGCACTCTGTCAACGGACCTGGCTTCGGCGGGCCTTCTCAAGCCGGCGCGCCTTTCCGGACTCACAGTCCAGCACAACAGGCACAGCCACCGCACCATTGGCAGGCTCAGTCGATGCAGCAGACTATGCCGCCTCCTGCACATGCGCAACACCCATCTCATATCCCGCCATCGCAGCCTTTCGATCCACGATGGTCAGGACAGCTTCCACAGCAAATGCAATTTGATCAGCCGCGTCATGACTATGATTATGGCCACCCCAACCACCACTACCATCGGAACAGTTACCCACCTCCTCAGCTGGGGCCTCCTGGCTGGTCACAGCCGCCTCCCAGCCCACTCTACGCCCTTCCCACCGCACATCAGCCTCCACCGCCTGGCGTACCGCCTGATCAGTACCGCGGTCAAAATGTCTTCATGCCGCCACCGCCACCGAACTATCAAGGCTACCCTCCAACCACAAACCATGCGCCGCAGCATGGTCCAGGTCCGTACGGTCAGCAGTATGGTGGCCAAGCCATTGCACCAGCTACGCCGGACCGTTTCCATCCGCCAGGCTATGGACCTGGTCCGAGGGGTGCACCACCGGTGTTTGCACAGCAGCAAGCTGCGCACAGGAACGAGGAGAGCAGAAGGAGACGTACGCAGAGCGATGCTCATCATCGTGACCACAGGCAGTGGAATAGCTATCATGGTCCTCCCGGCAAGCGTTGAAGATTTGCCTGAATGTGTACCGCTTGGAGACGGCACGAATTGTGGGTTTAGTTGCTCTATTGGGAATGTCACTTGGCATAGGAGCAATAGCGGTTGGGTGTGGGCTAGCGTGCAAGAGGGGCAAAAGACCAAAGCTTGCTTTTGGTTGGATCGCTGGCCTTTTGAGCAATGCATAATATATGCTTGCGCTTGCGCTTGCTCATCGATATCGACGTGGCTGTGGACTAAAAGCTTTACCACGTGTAGTTTTACTGTATCATCAAATGTCCATGACAGCGATGCTTTTCCACGGAACACGTTATGACGACGGTGCCACCATTTACCACGAACCATCGTTTCGTCGAGCAATGTTATAACGGCCAGCATCAATCCCTACACAGATTGCCAAACGCGTGGAGACGTTGACTTTTTTGGAGCGTTCCGCCAATGCTAGCACTGTCTCAGCTTACAAGGCTGACACCCTGCTGATCGTGACGATGCTCGGTCATCCTCGGTGACGATGCTGCGGTATCTTGCATACTCAGCTTCTGTCGCAGAACTGTTCGCTGCTACGCTTGGTAGGTATATAAGGCGTGCTATTACCATATCTCCAATAGCAGCACAGGAATATCAAATCTCCAGCGGCACACAGCAACCATACGACGCGTTGTTCGCGAAGAAAGCCAGCCGTTAGCCGTTGTCGTAACCAGCGGCTGCCATCAAATAAGCTCATGCCAACTTGCGTTAGTGGGCTACACAACGTCCATAACAGGTTACTTCCATTGCTTTAATTTCCGGCAGCCGGGAGACACAACATCGACGATCCCGTATCCCCTTGAAGTTTACAAACGACCGCACTTTCTCTTCTTGAAAGGCCTTGTGTGTGCGACTGCGGACAGTCCTTGCTTCACCAAGTCGGATCTTGCTTATCTGCGACCTTATAGCGACGGCAGCTTCACTCGTTCAGCTTGCCGGCCGCAATCCATTCATTCGTAACAAGACAGCAACAGCGACGTCCGATCTTGCATTGAGCTGCAGTTCTCCACAAGTATGTATGTCCCAGGGTCGGAGTTCCGTAACTGCATGTTGAGGAAGTCTTCGAAAGTTTGCTATCTCAAGGTTTGGGGTGGTTGGTTGTCAAGGGACAGTGGCTGATATGTACTCTCACTGCAGTCCTTATCCATATCTCGCAAAGACAAGACGAATACCGCCGCTGCCGGACGATACCATCAACACCACGATCGTTAACGGAAGTCATACCACACTCTCGTTATCAAGACAAGACGATTACCGCCGCTGCCCGACGATATCATCAACATCACGATCGTTTAACGGAAGTCATACCACACGCTCATTATCTCGACCATCACGATGTCTTCGACGTTCACGAACATTTTCCGGCGCCATGAGGAGGCAGTGACAAGCAACAACACCATGCTCAGCTTGCTCATCGTCCTGCTGGTCCTCCTTATATTCGCGCTTCTGCTAGTCGCAGGCCTGCTATTCCTGCGCCAACGTCGGAGAGCGAACAAAGGCTCGCTCCTGCCAGTATGGGACGAGAAGCGCCTGTCCAGCTCCTCCACCAGCTCACACCGTCGGGTCATGGTGAGACCCTCCGAATCTATTTATGTTTATGAAGGCAAGAAAGACCTGATCGACAACTCGTCCAATCCGCCTTCGCCTACGAGCCCAGTGCCTGAGATCAGGATCACGTTCCCTGAGGAGTACGACGCGTCCGGCAAGCGCAAGTCAGGACGTGTTGTGGTGGTGCGTGTGGGGGATACGTCTGTGGGGTTAGAGCCAGTGTCGGAGGAGAAGCTGCCGGCTTATGCAGACGACGAGCGCTTCCAGTCGCTCGACCTTGAGAGGGTAGGTGGCCTTGTGGAGAAGGCGCGTAATGCGCCGGGCAAGGAGTACCATTAGCGAGGGAGAGTCACTGGGAAACCACTTAACGACCGCGACGAATCTATCATTACCTTCTCCGAGATGAAGTTTGGGACATGTATAAGCGGTGGTGCTGGGGAGGAAGGATGGCGCCGCGCAATCTACAAAGGACATACAATCTACTATGCCTCCTGCTGCAAAGCAACTTCGGGCTTCTGCGTGAGCCATGTGCTGCGCAAGCATTCTTATCGGAGCATTACTTAATGTGTTACTGCTGGCTCGGGGTTTGGTGTGCTGGCTTTCTATTCTGCCTGACGACGGGATCTGAATCATGAGGACACCCCATTTCTGCGATTGAGCGAGGAGCTTGGTTTGGTGTTTCACTTCGACACGTTGTTACAGATATAGCTTTTGGTTTTGTGTATGTATTACTACTTCGACCAATGCATTCTTCAGAACTGCCACCACGCCGAGGTTATCTCTCTGACAGCATCGAATCCGTCTCACGTTATGACGCTCCTCCGTACATCGTGCTATCTTCGTTGTACCGTTGTGCCGCTTCTCATGCCACTTGTGTATGCAACGTCGATCGTCTGTTGTGATCTTCGTTTGATCGACATGCAGGAGGATCTTCGGGTGTTGCGATTCCACCAACGACTTCATGCGCATGCTACGACCCCTCCATGACACTCTTGCGACACTCCTTATGCTTACCTACCTTCTCTTGTAACGACAGTGCGCGCAGATGGAGGATGGTGAGCCGAAGCAGCCTGGGCCCGAAGACGTGAAGGACGAAAACCAGCGTCACTCCGTGCAGTTCAAGACGCAGCATGGCCTCCTGGTGTCCTTCTTTCTGCTTCTTTTGTAGGTGCCACAGCAAGTACAAAGTGTCTAAGTTCTGACAATCCTCTCGCAGTCTTTTCCACGCTTTAGGCATATATCTCTTTTGTAGCGGTTTCCTCCTTTCCCGCCTCGTTCTGCAAGACCGATCCGAATGCGCTATTCCACCGATTGATACCCAAGGGCATGCGCCTGGGGATGTTGCCAAAGGCTGCTGGCATGCGAAGAGCTTTGATAAGGCGGTGGTGATCATAGTAGATGCGCTGCGGTATGACTTTACGGTGCCCTTTCAGGCACGACCCGGCGACGAGCAACCGCATTTTTTCCATGATGCGCTACCGGTCTTATACGAGACGTCAGTGAAAGAGCCGAAGAATGCGTTCTTGCGTCCATTCATTGCCGATCCGCCTACCACGACGCTGCAGAGATTGAAGGGTCTCACCACTGGTACGCTGCCTACGTTCATCGATGCTGGGTCGAATTTTGCGGGCACCGCGATTGATGAGGATAACCTGGTGGAGCAGCTCTTTCGGGCCGGCAAGAAGGTGGTACATCTGGGTGACGATACATGGCATTCTCTATTTCCTGGCTACTTTGAGCCTAACCTCACGAAGGCATACGACTCGTTCAACGTGTGGGACTTGCATACTGTGGACAATGGGGTCAACGAGCATCTGTTCCCGCTACTGGAGCCATCTATGCGCGACAGATGGGATATCATCTTCGGCCACTATCTCGGCGTCGACCACGCCGGACATCGGTATGGACCGGATCACCCTGCTATGGCCGACAAGCTCAAGCAGATGAACGGCGTAATTGGACGCATGATCGAGAGCCTTGACGACGACACTTTGCTTGTTGTTATGGGCGATCATGGCATGGACGTTAAGGGTGATCATGGAGGCGAGTCGGACGACGAGGTCGAGGCTACTTTATGGATGTATTCCAAGAAGGGCATCTTCGGGAGGGCTGACGATGTCTCAAATGTGCCTCCAGCTACTGCCAAGGAGCGTCCTGTTGGGCAGATAGACCTTGTGCCTACATTGTCGCTGTTGCTAGGCATGCCCATACCTTTCAACAATCTTGGCCAGCCCATTCAGGAGGCTTTCGTGCGTGAAGGATCCAGCCCGGGGTATGCGAACCTAGCCGAGGTGAGCCGTATCACCGCAGCGCAGATACATCGATACCAGGCTGGGTATGCTAAAGCTCGTGGACTCGATGACTCTGCCGTTTCCACGACCTCCAGATTGTGGACGGAAGCTAATAGCCGCTGTGATGCCGTCCATTCCACGAGTGTGCAAGGCTCCATGGACCACTCGTCAAGCGTGTGGAAGGCGTTTGCTGCATACCAAGCTGAGAGTTTACGCATCTGCCGCAGCCTGTGGGCCCGGTTCGACCTGATCAGTATGTCGATGGGTATCACGACCCTGATCGGCACCTTTGCGATCATCGCGGTCTTCGGGCAGGGTCTAGCGGGTGACCGTTCGACACTCGCGCCTCTATTGCTTGGATGGGGTCTTACCGGAACAGTCGCAGGCGCTCTGGTTGGAGCTGCGATCGGACTGATACCTGATGTTTCGATTATGCAGACTGTTGCCTTCGGCGCATCCACGTGTGGCATCATTGCAACTCTGGTTGGTCTTTGGCCTGCACGCCAGATATTGAGGGTGCCGCTACCAAGGACCCTCTGGGGTGGCCTTTGCACGCTCGTTACGCTTCTGCTGTGCATTGGCTTCGCAGCGAACTCCTTCACCATTTGGGAAGACGAGCAGCTACTGTTCATACTCTCAACGTTCGGCGTGCTTCTCCTAGGCAGCTCGTTCGGTCAGCAGGACCCGGACGACAAGTACCTCGGCTCTGTGAATGCCATCTCGTTTCTCTTTGCCACGCGACTGAGCTCGCTCTCACGTCTCTGTCGCGAAGAGCAGATGCCATATTGCAGGTCTACGTACTACGCTTCTGCAACCTCCTCGACGTCAGCAGGATGGCAGTTGGTGATACCCTGTGCAGTCGCACTCTTTCTTCCCTCGGGCATCAAGCACTTCTTCGTCCGCACTCGCAACTACAACGGCTCGGCTGTCATCTGGATCGGCGTGGCATTGCGCATCGGGCTTTTGATGGTGGCAGGGTTTTGGGTGCTTGATACGGCGGACGATAATGAGTGGTATCCCAACATGTCGAAAGACACATTGAAGACTGTGCGTGTCTTGCTCGCTCAGGTGGTACTCGCGCTCGCATTTGCTGCTGGTTATGCCACATACCTGTGGGCGTCACCATTACTTGCAGTCAAGACAGAAGCCGCCGAGGCGAAGAAACAGCCGCCTTCTTCGCGGCCCATGGATCCTGCTGATCCTGACGGTCCTATCTTCACTCCACTGAACGATTCTTCGCAGCCAAGATCCAGGCTCATCATCTATGGGTACGCAAACGCTCACGGTACGCGATACTTCCTCCTGCCATGTGCCTGGATCCTTGCTCTACTACTGGTGCAGAAGCCAATGGGCCAAGGCACCCTTGCTCTTTGCATGATCAGCATACTGAATGTGCTTGAGATGATCGATGCCAACGCGCTACAGCGCTCCCCTGTTGGGCCAACACTGCTGGCTCTCCTAGGCAGCTACTACTTCTTCAAGACCGGCCATCAAGCCGCGCTTGCCACCATACAATGGGAGTCGGCATTCATTCCGCTCAAGGCGATACAGTACCCTTGGAGTCCAATACTGGTCATCCTCAACACCTTCGGAGCGCAGATCTTGTGCGTAATAGCCGTACCCGCGATCTCATTGTGGAAAGTGCCACCGAAGCAGCCTGGCCTGCTGGGCCGCATTGCCGGAGCAATGGCGACACACATCATGTTCTACGCAGCCATCGCAGTAGCGACAGTCATTGAAGCGGCTTGGCTGAGGAGACATCTCATGCTGTACCGCGTCTTCATGCCGAGGATGCTGATGTCCATCGTCGTGCTGCTGCTTGTCGAGTTCGTGGGCGCTCTGATAGCGCTTGTGGGCGTAAGATGGAGCGTTGTCAGTGTCGGCGATGTCTTTGGATGGCCTGGCACGTAGCCGAGATAGAGCATCGTGTAGCACTACAACAACACTGAGACCAATATCACTCGTGATTCAAACTACGTCGTACAGATCCGGAGGTACCCAGTGTGCGCGAAAGCCTACTACGTGGAACGGTGCTGTAGGTTACGAACATAGCGTATTCTGTCAGCTCGATACTTAGGCTAAGTAGCCAGATTTGACGGTCCCGACGGCAGTCTGTATCATGGTCGATTATATATGTTGGCCTCTAGTCTTCGAGTGGGTGGGCAGGAAGGGCATGACAGTAGTGGCGAAACTACCTATCCCAGGCCTGTTCTCCAAATGGAACTGATTCATGCACAATCAGAGACCCTAGGCACTAGTAGAGTGTAAGCGACATGAAATGTAGGTTGTATGACACTACCAATGTAAAGCAGCTAAACGAGCAAGAAATCCTCCCACAGAGCGCTACCGCTGTCTACGCGTCGCCCTGCCAGCGCCTGAACGCCATTACTACACCTCATTACACCTCGTAAACGCCCGCTCAATAGATCACACTTCCAAATACCCTCCAAATCGTTCGCTAATATGACTGTCATCAACCGGACAAACTCTCACTCCACTTTACGAGTGGAACAAGTCCCAAGCACGCTCACACAACCGCAAGAACTCTGCCCGCTTCTCTTCCCCACTCATGTTGCGTCTCCAGTCATCTTCTGTGCTTTGCTCTCCACCACGTACGGCGAAAGCGGCACGCTTCGGTTCCTGCTGATTAAAGCGGGATGGTGGGCTGCCATTGTCGCGCTCGTACTCGTCTCTGCCTCTCCTCCGGCCATTCATTGAGGATGTCCGAGCCAGGATGTCAGGTCGACCCATTGGCTCGTGCATGTGAAGTTGTTGCGCACCAGGTGCTGACTGTTGCTGGTGGTGGCCATGTGGCGGCATTGGAGAAGGTGGCGTTGGCGGCTGCACACCACCGTAGTGTACAACCTTCGGCATCAGGTCCTCACGGCCGCCGGAGAGGCCATGCATCGCTTCCTCTGCTGACCTGAACTCCCGAGCCCGCGCACTGAGTGGCGGCATCTGATTCGGTGGTGGTCCGAAGCCTGGTGATGGAACCGGTGGAGGCACGTTCGAGTGTGAAGAATGCTGTGGCGACTGTCCTGGGTAGCCTCGCGGAGCATCTAACCGATCATTCGCGAACACGTCTGCAATGGGCGGCAGCCGGTTGTTCGTCTGTGTTGCTGGTACATGGTGAATATGACTGGTTTGCCCAAGTGCGCTCGGTCCATGCTGAGCATGACGTGAGAACGGGTGCTCTCCAGGTCTCAGGCCAGTGAAGGTCTGGTGCATTGGTGCAGACTGTATGACTCTGTCGTTCGCAAACTGCGCTGCTGTTGGCGCGTCGATAGACAAGCCCGGCGGCGGCCCTTTCCGCCGTGATGTGCTTGGTGTCCTTGTGGGTACGCCGAACAATGTGGTATCCTGTGGTCTTGAAGGGTCTGACATCTCATGTGAGCTTCCCGGCTGCTGTCCCTTCTGCCTCGCTTCGATTATCTGTCGCTGCCGGTCTCGCACGTCCAAGCTCCTTTGCAGCTGCTCTCTCAGCGCCGGGTCATGTGTCTGGAAGCCTGGCGAAAGGCATGCGAGTCCCACATCCTGTATCGCTAAGCCGGCCGAATCTCGCGACGTCAAGGGTGCGGATGGTCGTGCAGTCTGCGGGCCCCGCGAGTTGGCCATGCTCGACGACAAGTCGAGCCGCTTCGGGCGTGGTCGTGCAGACTGCATGGAGGGCGAGCTGCCTGGTTCCTTCTTTACCTTGATCATGGGTGGTGGACCGTTTCGAAGTCTGTGTAACTCTCATCAGTCGCGGTCCAGCTCGAGTCCTGTGCGCAAATACATACGAGTTGGGTGACGTCTTGCCCGTCGAATTAGGTCTCTCTACCGATGCTGTGTTCTCTTGCGAGCCTGGCGAACCATTACTTCTTGCTCGTTTCGCCGCGGGCTCAGCGGTCGGAGGTGCCGACGCAGCGCTGGGCGCAATTGCAGCAAACGAGCGCGGCGAGATGTTACGCTCGAGAGCTGGTGCCAGCGCACTCGTGGCCGGAGGTGCAGCGATGGCCGTTGACATTGTGAAGCTCGGCTTTCGGTGAGGTATGTTCAAAAGTGTGGCAGATAACGTAGCCGATTGTGGGTTGCCTAGCTAGCAACTGTTCCTCGCTTTCGGTAGGAACGGCGTAGGTTCAGTAGATCGGCCCTGCAGCACCGCGCGCTTGGCTGGGCTGGACGGTGAACTGCTCCGAGGAATTCCAGTTAAGTCGACGATCTCTGGACCTCGACCTTCAACAACGGCTTGTACAATCCGGTCTGTATAGCAACAGATACTGGAGGAGGCCGAAGACACAACAAGGTGGGCAGCGACGTCGAAACAAAGCTCAAAATAATGCGGCACCCACACTTCAAAAGAGGCACAGATGTGAGACGGGGACAGGGGTGGTACGGGCTTCGGAAGCGCAGCGCGTTAGACATGCGCATGCAGCCCCGGCGACGTTCTGCTTCGGTTCACCAACTCCTGCCATATGAGGTAGTTACTGCTGCATTGTGGAGCTGTTCAAGGTTTACCCTTCGCTTTGTGAGACTGTCACTGGTTGACGACCTGATGAAGGGTGAACATCACCAATGCTCACCACTTCGTGTCGGCGGCGGGGTGATGAACATCTTTCGTCGCCGAAACACATCTACTCGCGTCAAGGGTGATCGGCGTTTCATATTTGAATATCATAGGACGCTTGTGCATCACCGTCATCCGCCTAACAACCACACAGATCCTGCGTTCGCTTAGCCACGCGAGATATGCTTTGACTAGTCACCTAACTTTCTCCATCTCAGATAGCGGCCTCCAACAACCAATTTCTATCCCCTACCCTACCTCCCTCGCGAAAAGTGAACCTTGACGCGGTGGTACAGGCATCGCTACACCCAGCCAATCATCCACCTGTGACGCTGAAACAAAACTATTGGCGCTAGTGCCGTGACGCAGATCCCTCCAATAGATTGGAACGAGCTACTGTAAGGTATTGCGCCAACGCTCGCTTCGCTTGGAAGGCGGAGTGAGGATCTTCCTTGGGATTCATCTCGACTAGGTACAGATCTTATATGAATCACTTGGTGTCCGTCGTAGGCGAACATGCAAAGTTGATGATACGAGGCCAACGGGACATGTCACGACGAGTAACGCCACCAGATGAGCCTTCACTTCACCAACGACAGCCTCGGCAACTCCAGACAGCCATGCCTTGGCCTTCTCAAACAGGCAGAAAGCTGACAGTTTCGGCCGCATGCACTGCATGCGGGGCGCCTTCCCTGCACTGTACTACATGAGGTACCAAGTCGCAGGATGTAACAATAGTGATTGATCACCCCATATGCATAGAAGCGGCGTAGAAGATATGCGCGCTTGTCAACAAGTTGGTGGCTGTTGGCAGCGCTTGAACACAGGACAGGAATCGTTCCTCGAGAAAAGAGATCAATCAACCTACCTGGCTTTGCCGCCGCTGTTGTAAGCGTCAGCCCTATGGGTGAGGTGGGTGGCACAGCCGACAAGGATACCTGGAGTGACTGAAGCGTAGGAGCTGTCATATTCGGCAGCGCCTTGCATTATGTGCTGTTCGGTGCGAGCAGTCCGAACAATAGGTATGTTCGCTTCCAATACTCGTTCGCGCTCTTCTGCAGGCGGTCATGGGAAGCATTGTCGAGGCCCAGCTGCTCTGTGAGAGTGGCGGTGACCTTCTGTAGGCCTGTAGCTGTGCTGGTCGCTGCTGCGGTCGACATGATACGCCGCAAGTACAACGCATCAAACAGTGACTGCATCAGCTTGTCCTTCCTCTGATCCTTTGCCAAGGTCTTTACCGCCTCAGCCTTTTCGTTGCCGTTGGACATCTCCTCGCTGTCCGGAGCATGTCCGTTAGGAAGCTCTGCGTTGCCTTTGCCAGCGCTAGATGTCAATGACTCGAACGCTCCCACAAGCTTCTCATTGAGATCATCCTTCAGCTCATCCACCGCATGGACGCTCCAGAGATCATCGCCCGCTTCGCACATAGCCTTCTGTAGCGCCGATAGGAACCTGTACGTCGCCGGAGATGGTTGAAGAGGCAAAGGTGGAGAGCCATCCCACAAGGCAGTCGAAGTGTACGCCTGCTTCTTTGAAGCTGTCGTATAACGCTGGACTGGGCCCTCGGCGGTGGACGCAGCCAGATGTCGATGCAACGTAGCCAATGTCCCTCGACTTGGCACATTATTCATCTTCACACCGTACCTACCACTGATATAGTTCCGTCGCTGTTCAACCTCACGCAGGAAGCGGAGGAAACTGGCAGCCTGGTGTTCATGACCCGAATTTTCGTCGACAAGCTTGTACAGCGCCTGTAACGTGTCAAAGACAGCCTTGCGTAAAGCGTTCTGCAGCCGCTCAGGGTCAGTCTTGTTCAGATCTTGCCGGATCGCATCGCCGTCCTCAAGGTCATGGATATCAACGTCTGGGTCATCATCCCATCTTGTTGAGCGCATCTGCTGCACAAGAGCCCATAAGGAGTCGATGCCGTTGATCCATGTATCGAGCTTGACAATGCAGGCCTGTATAATAGCAGTCCGACCGTGCCGCCTGTTCAGTACAGCCTTTCGAAGCTTCATCGCTCCGTTCGCCATATCTTGCTCATCTTGTGCCAATGCCCACATATCATGAACGTCATTGTTGACGAATGCTTGACCTTTCCCTTCCAAGATTGCCTGTAACCCCGGAATATCGGGAGCACGAAGTTGTGGTATCTTCTCCAAAGTTGTTGCAAATAGTTGCCGCATATGGGCAAAAGCTTCGCTGTGGCTGCCATCACGCACAGTTGCCATGATGCTGAGGTACTGCGACAGCACTCTCTTCCTTACTTGAAGCATGACCCCAGCGTCATCCTCACCATGCAGAACCTCCTCAACAACCTCAGATACAAGTCCCTGCGCTTGCTTCGCCCACGATGCTAACGGGTCGCCAACTTCTGAGGTGACAAGTTGCTCATGCCGCACCCATGGCGTAAAGGACCGCACGTCTTCTGCTATCCACATATTGTACACGTCCAGATTCAGCTCGAACATCGCGTTGAGCTGCTTGTCCTGAAGCAGCGGCGTCCGTGAGAGCCGTGACAGTGCCTCCGCAAAGAGTCTCGGAAACAAGGCTCGAGTATCCAGAAGCGTCCATTTGTACATCTCAAGCATCTGGTCCACGTTGTCTTCGTTCGGCGCATTGCTCTCGGCATCCATGTGCTCAAGCCGCGTCTGCAAAAAGTGTCGCAGGACATCCTTTGGAGCAGAGCTGGAAACCAGAGCATACGCGCAAAGCGTATTGGCCAACACCGACCTCTCCACCCCCGTTTTGACAAGCACGCGCTCGATATATCCCAACAATCTCTTCCTCAACCCACCCAACCTCTTCCGCAACTCCTCCAACACCTTCGGCGGGTCCACACTCTCCGACACGCTTTTATATAGTAGCCTCGCCAGTACCAGCACCTTTGCACCAACCAGCGCATCCTCACCGGCTCTGACCCTCCTCCCCGCCACAGCAAGCGTACTTTGCAGCACCTTTGTCTGCGCCATAATTCCATACCTCTGCTGTTCCCCCGCAGCCCTCATCCTCCTCATTCTGCTCTGGTTCTCCGTCGCTCTTTCGATGGCTCTGGTATTGCACTTCCTACCAATCTCACCCAGATGCCTCTCTACATCCTGCATCTGTTCATCCATCTCGATTATTTTTTCCGCTGTGCCCAATAGGTCGCGATAGCTGGCTCCCACCAGGGAGCGCAGCTTCTGGCGGTTGTCACCAATGTTTCTGCGTAGTTGTTGTTCCAGCTTTCGGACGACTGGCAGAGGGTATTGGAAGGCATCTTCCCAGCTCTTGAAAGTTCGCGGGTCGGGTGGATTGGCCATGAACGGGATATGGGCATAAACTATGTTACTGAGGCCGATTGATAGCGTTTATTTGCCAGAACTGGCGTGGCGCCAGAACTTGGTTGTGGTGAGTGGAAGCCAAGCCTGATGATGCCTCTGCGGGAGTTGTTTCCACAAGGTTCAGATGATGTGAGACGGTGGAGTGGAACACGTTGTTGTTGGTTAAGTGGGCAGGACATGAAGTGTAGTTTGTGCCACGCCAAGAGACGTTCACTTTCACGTCCAGTGCAAGCATCCATGTCACATCAAGTTCACACTAGCAATGGGCAGACATGACAGTGACAGGTCTCAAGATGGTAGTGATACAAAGGAAACGCTTTCGAGATATTCTACGGTTACACAGAATCTCCAGCGCTAAGATCTGTACAAAATGTAGCGCCGGAAACCCACACCCCCCTCAATCATCTCGCACCACTGGCATCCTCTACGACTTCTCCAAGTCCGCCAAGATCTTCTCACCCTTC
>Ga0115846_100402_pt1 | contig 23476 bp, 8 predicted proteins | sample InSIn5gowninarea_2_FD_83860 | JGI IMG/M metagenome (GOLD analysis project Ga0115846, IMG submission 83860) | reverse complement strand
GGGTTCATTTAGCAAAAGAGGGCGTACCCCTTGATTATGGACCCTTTTCAAGGGACAATCATGGAAGGCCTTTTTTTTTCGCCCTTGATCAAAAGAGGGCTTTTTTTTTTCGCCCTTGATCATGCGCTTTGCGCATGCATGGTCCCCCCTTGGGGGACAATCATGGTAACCCTTTGCCTAATGCCCCTACGGGGGGGGTCAGGTACAATCACCCTTGTGCAAAGAAAGAGAAAGAGGGCAAAAAAAAAAGGCCTTGCGCCTTTAGGCTGGTAGAGCCTTTTTAGCAGCCTCTTTCTTCTTCTTGTAGGAAGAAGGCACATTAGTAAAGCTCTTTCAAAAGTTTTACCTTTTAAAGAGTTACAAAAAAAACATTCCACTCTACTTTTTTATAAATATCTATATCTACTTTTTTACAAATATAAAGAAAAATTTACGCCCTATGGCTTTATCATTAAGTGAAATCTCTGTTTTATTAGAACAAAAAATATCAAATTCTTATTCAAAGCTAAATATCGATGAAATAGGTCGAGTTTTGTCAATTGGTGACGGTATCGCACGTGTATACGGACTAAACAAGATTCAGGCAGGAGAAATGGTTGAATTTAGTAGTGGTGTAAAAGGTATGGCCCTAAACCTAGAAAACGATAACGTTGGTGTTGTACTTTTCGGTACCGATACTGGTATAAGAGAAGGTGACATTGTAAAGCGTACTGGAAATATCGTGGATGTTCCCGTAGGAAAAGGTACTCTTGGAAGAGTGTTAGACGCTTTAGGAAACCCTATTGACGGCAAAGGTGGATTAAAAGATGTAAAGCGTAGTCGTGTAGAAGTAAAAGCTCCTGGTATAATTGCTCGTAAATCGGTTCATGAGCCTATGCAAACAGGGTTAAAGGCGGTTGATAGTTTAGTACCAATCGGTCGTGGACAACGTGAATTGATTATTGGTGACCGCCAAACAGGAAAGACTGCGATAGCTATAGATGCTATAATTAATCAAAAAGCTGTAAATATGGGAAGTGACGAAAAGAAAAAACTTTACTGCGTTTATGTTGCTGTTGGTCAGAAAAGATCTACAGTTGCTCAATTAGTAAAGATCCTTGAATCAGCAGGTGCTCTTGAGTATTCCATTATCGTAGCTGCTACAGCATCCGACCCCGCGCCTCTGCAATTTTTAGCACCTTATTCAGGTTGCGCCATGGGTGAATACTTTAGAGACAACGGTTTACACGCCTTAATTATCTTTGACGATCTAAGTAAACAATCTGTAGCATATCGTCAAATGTCATTGTTGTTGAGACGTCCTCCTGGTCGTGAAGCTTTCCCTGGAGATGTTTTCTATTTGCACTCACGTCTTCTTGAAAGAGCAGCAAAAATGTCTGACGCGATGAAAGGTGGATCTTTAACAGCACTCCCAGTAATTGAAACACAAGCTGGAGACGTTTCAGCCTACATTCCTACCAACGTAATATCTATTACTGATGGGCAAATATTCTTAGAAACTGAACTTTTTTACAAAGGTATTCGTCCTGCCATTAACGTAGGATTGTCAGTTAGTCGTGTTGGTTCAGCTGCTCAATTGAAAGCTATGAAACAAGTAGCAGGTACTTTAAAGTTAGAATTAGCACAATACCGGGAAGTTGCAGCTTTTGCTCAATTTGGTTCGGACCTAGACGCTGCTACTCAATACTTGTTAAATAGAGGAGCTCGTTTAACAGAGATGTTAAAACAAGGACAATTTCAACCAATGTTAATCGAGAAACAAGTGGTGGTTGTTTACGCTGCTACTAAAGGTTATTTAGACAAAATGAACGTGTCTGATATTGAAAGTTTCGAACAAAAATTATTGAAAGAGATTGATCCAGAAATCTTAAAAACAATTAGTGAGCAGAAAACTATTGACTCAAATTTAAATCAAAAATTGAAAACCTTTTTTGATGGTTTTACCGATAAATTTTTAGCTGCTCGATAATTTCTTGAAAAGAATAAAGAAGAAGAGAGCCTTTCTACCTATGCGCCTTCAAAAGGCGCATACAAGGGTGCGAAGGCTCATAGAGTTGTTTTCTATGCGCACCCAAAAGGCGCAAAAGGCTCACCCCTTCTACCTATGCGCCTTCAAAAGGCGCATACAAGGGAAGGCTCCGCGAGGAGTATGCTATGCTATTTATCCTATGCGGAGCCAAGCTCCGCATACTCCTCGCGGAGCCTTCTCCGCATAGGAAAACAACTCACTGAGCCTTCTGCGCATAGGTAGGTAGAAAACAACTCATGGAGCCTTCCCTTGTGCAAAGAGAGAGAAAAAAGAACACCTGAAAGGTGACCAAAAGAGGGCGAAAAAAAAAGCCCTCGAAAAAAAAAAAACAGGTAGAAGGGTTGAGCCTTTTTACCACCCTCTTTTGCAGCCTTTTTTGGCCTATGCGCCTTTTGAAGGCGCATAGATAGAAAGGCTCTCTTCGTTTCCTTTTCTTGTACGGTCTCAGGAGGATTATATCTTCAAAGGGCAAATACAAACATTTGTAAAGACCGTTGAAACAAAATATATATTTCCATTTTTTGTTTAAAAAAATATAATAAAATTATGAATTTGTTTGTTTATAGTATAATATCGAAAATCTTAGCAATAACAGTACCGCTTTTATTAGGTATTGCTTTTCTAACTTTAGCTGAGCGTAAAGTTATGGCTTCAATGCAACGTCGAAAAGGGCCTAATGTGGTTGGTATTTTTGGATTATTCCAACCAATTGCAGATGGTTTGAAATTATTAGTGAAGGAACCAGTTTTGCCTAGCAGCGCCAACCTTGTAATTTTCTTATTTGCCCCTGTTCTTACTTTTTTATTAAGTCAGGTTGCTTGGGCCGTAATACCTTTTGGAGAAGGTCTGGTCGTTTCTGATTTAAATGTAGGCTTACTTTACTTGTTTGCTATATCATCTTTGGGAGTTTACGGGATTATAACAGCGGGTTGGTCAAGTAATTCCAAATACGCTTTTTTAGGAAGCCTGCGATCAGCTGCACAAATGGTATCTTATGAAGTTTCTATAGGCCTTATTCTCATTACAGTCTGTATTTGTGTAGGCTCTTTAAACCTTACAGAAATAGTATTAGCACAACAAAAGGTATGGTTTTGTATCCCTTTATTTCCCGTATTAATACTTTTTTTTATCTCTTGCTTAGCAGAAACCAATAGAGCCCCTTTCGATTTACCAGAGGCAGAAGCGGAGCTCGTGGCAGGTTATAACGTGGAGTACTCTTCTATGGGATTTGCTTTATTTTTCCTAGGAGAATACGCTAACATGATTGTAATGAGTAGTCTTTGTGCACTTTTTTTCTTGGGTGGGTGGTTGCCTCCAGTAGATCTATACATTTTTTATTGGATACCGGGAGTCTTCTGGTTTGGATTAAAAATTATATTTTTCTTATTTCTTTTTATATGGGTGCGCGCAGCCTTTCCCAGATACCGTTATGACCAATTAATGAGATTGGGTTGGAAAGTATTTTTACCTTTATCTTTAGCTTGGGTAGTTCTAGTGTCAGGTATTCTGATTAGCTTTGATTGGTTACCTTAAACACTCTCTTTTTTGTTTGATTGTTACTGACAAGTGCCAACTCCGTAGTAAAGCCTTTATGAACAAGTCTATTTTATATTCGCGCCAAAGGCTCATAGAGTTGTTTTCCTATGCGGAGAAGGCTCCGCTAGGAGTATGCGGAGCCTTCTCCGCATAGGAAAACAACTCTAGGAGCCTTCGCCTTCTTTTAAAATAGGGGATTTATACAATCCAAGGTACGCATACAAGAAGAAGATAACAGTATGCGCCTTTTGAAGGCGCATAGGAAGAAGGCATGGTAACTGACCCTTTTATGCCTGACCCCCGACCCCCGGTGCCCCTGCGGGTTATAGTTTCAAAGGGGCTTTAGTTCTCTTTTCAAAGGGTTACAATCATTGCTTTTTTTCTTTAAATATGTGGCACTTTTCAACTTCTTGTCACATATTTGCATAAAAAAAATAAGGGGGTGTAGTTTAGCTGGTAGAACGCATGCTTTGCACGCATGAAGTCATCGGTTCGAGTCCGATCATCTCCACCTCTTCTTGTTTTCTTCTTCTCCTTTCTTTGTATTATCTTTTTGAGAAAAAGATAAATCCTTTAGTTATCTTTTCAAAGAGATTGTAACTAAAGCCCCTTTGACACTATAACCCGCAGTTGTTTTCCTATGCGTATGCGCCTTTTGAAGGCCTTTACAAAAGAAGGCTCAGTGAGTTGTTTTCCTATGCGGAGAAGGCTCCGCGAGGAGTATGCGGAGCTTGGCTCCGCATAGGATAAATAGCATAGCATACTCCTCGCGGAGCCTTCCCTTGTATGGTATGCTATTTATCCTATGCGGAGCTTGTTATCCCTTCTCCGCATAGGAAAACAACTCACTGAGCCTTCTCCGCATAGGAAAACACCTCATGCAGCCTTCACTTGTTGGTACTTGTCGGGCATAAGGGGGTCAATTACCGTCATTTTTGTTTTATGTGGAGGAATGGCTGAGTGGCTGAAGGCATTGGTTTGCTAAATCAACGTACAATATTGTTGTACCATGGGTTCGAATCCCTTTTCCTCCGTGCAAACAAAAAAAAAGATGCGTCTTTTGTTTTTCGTGCACTTTTTATCCATCCAGGCTAAAAAAAACAAATTTTGAAGAAAAAAAGAAGAAGAAGAAAGAGTTGGCCCTCTAGAAGCACAAGATTGTAAACCTTTGAAACTATAACCCGCAGGGACATCAGTTACCATGGTAAGCCGAAGATTTACAATCTTGCGCTTCTAGAGGGCCAACAAGAGCCTTTAGGCTGGTAGAGCCTTTTTAGCAGCCTCTTTTGCCTTTTTTAAAATCCCAGATTTTAACAAGCAAGGGCCAAAAAAGGCGCATAGGGTTATTTCGTTATTTTAAAAAAAGATGTTTTTTTATACTTTTAAGAAGAAAGGGCAAAAAAGATCGTAAAAAATGAAAACAATAAGGTAGATCCAACAAAAACTTGGCTGCGAAGGCTCCTATAGTTGTTTTCTACCCTTTTAAAATCTTCTTGGTACTTTTTTAACAAGAAGGCGAAGGCTCATAGAGTTGTTTTCTTTTGTAAAGCAAAATACAAGCATCCTTAGCTCAGATGGATAGAGCAGCAACCTTCTAAGTTGATGGCGGTAGGTTCGAATCCTACAGGGTGTAAGGATGCTATATATAAACAAAAGTTTTTGATAAGAGTATATTTATAATCCTACCTACAAGAAGAAGAAAGAGGGTGGTAAAAAGGCTCAACCCTTCTACCTGTTTTTTTTTCGAGGGCTTTTTTTTCGCCCTATATTGTAACCCTTACCCGCTTTGAAACTATAAGCCGCAGGGGCACCGGGGACCGGGCATCAGTTACCACTTTTTGTTTTTAAGGCGCATAGAATCAGCCTTCTGTTAAAATCTCAGATTTTAAAAGCATACTGTTCACCCTATGAGCCTTCGCCTTCTTTTAAAATCTGAGATTTTAACAACCCAAGGTACGCATACAAGAAACCTTTATAAATCCCCTATTTATACAACCAGAAACCAGTATGCGCACCTTTGCATAGCATAGGAAGAAACCTTTATAAATTCCCTATTTATACAAGCAAAAACCGGTAAAGGCCTTTATTTTCTCTTCTGTTAAAAAAGTACCAAGAAGATTTTAAAAGAAGGCGAAGGCTCCTAGAGTTGTTTTCCTATGCGGAGCTTTGCTCCGCATACTCCTCGCGGAGCCTTCCCTTGTATGCTATGCTCTTTTCCTATGCGGAGAAGGGATAACAAGCTCCGCATACTCCTCTATAAGCCTTCTCCGCATAGGAAAACAACTCTAGGAGCCTTCGCCTTCTTGTTAAAATCTTCGATTTTAAAAGCATAGGTAGGTACAAAAACCACCTCTCTTCTTCGTATCTTTTCTTTTGTTAAAAGAGGGGATTTTAACAGGCCAAGGGCCACGAAGAATATTTAAAAAATAAACACTTTTTCAAAAAGTACCGACTTGATTAAATTCCTTCTTAAAAAACAAAAAATTTGATTTATGTATTTACTTTTAATATTTTTACCATTACTGGGTAGTCTCTGTGCGGGTTTCTTTGGTCGATTCTTAGGTTTTCGAGGCGCCTCATTGATCACAACACTTTCTGTCTTTACCTCATTTGTAATGAGTCTTTTAGCTTTTTATGAAGTTGCGCTTTCGGGAAGCCTTTGTTACGTTAAATTAAGTAGTTGGTTTGTTTCCGAAATGTTTGATTCATCGTGGGGTTTTTATTTTGATACTTTAACTGTAGTAATGCTTGTGGTGGTCACATCGGTTAGTACTTTAGTACACCTTTATTCTATCTCGTACATGTCTGGAGATCCACACCTTCCGCGTTTCATGAGCTTTCTTTCAATTTTTACCTTTTTCATGTTAACTTTAGTAACTGCAGATAATTTTTTGCAAATGTTTTTTGGATGGGAAGGAGTGGGTCTCTGTTCTTACCTTTTAATAAATTTTTGGTTTACAAGGTTACAAGCGTCTAAAGCTTCAATTAAAGCAATGTTAGTGAACCGCATAGGAGATTTTGGGTTATCACTCGGTATTATGGCAATCTTTTCCGTTTTTAAGAGCGTAGACTTTTTGAGCGTGTTTAGCTGTGCTCCGCATTTTGCCGATACTCTTTTTATTTTTTGCAACATTGAATATGGTTTGTTAAATGTGATATGCATTCTTTTATTTATAGGGGCTGTTGGTAAATCGGCACAGCTGGGATTGCACACCTGGTTACCGGACGCAATGGAAGGTCCAACCCCAGTGTCTGCCCTTATTCACGCAGCCACAATGGTTACAGCGGGAGTTTTTCTAATTGCCCGTTGTTCTCCTTTATTTGAATACGCACCTACCGCACTAATGATTGTTACCTTTGTTGGAGGAATGACTTGTTTTTTTGCAGCTACCACTGGTGTTGTTCAAAATGATTTAAAGCGTGTGATTGCCTATTCAACATGTAGCCAATTAGGTTATATGGTTTTTGCTCTAGGTATTTCAAATTATTCTGTAGGTGTGTTTCATTTAATGAATCATGCCTTTTTCAAAGCTCTACTATTTTTGAGTGCTGGTTCAGTGATTCATGCATTATCAGATGAGCAAGACATGCGAAAAATGGGAGGTGTAGTTCAACTTTTGCCTTTTACTTATGGTATGACCCTTATAGGTTCACTCTCTTTGACCGGATTTCCTTTTCTTACTGGATTTTATTCTAAAGATACCATTTTAGAATTGGCTTTTGCTAATTATACGATTTATGGTAATTTTGCTTATTGGTTGGGTGCTATTTGCGTACTATTTACATCTTATTACTCTTTCCGTTTATTATTCTTAACCTTTTTATCACCTACCAATCTTTATAAAAGTTCTCTAAAGAGTACACATGATGCGCCTTTTATTATGGCTCTTCCCTTAATATTATTAGCTTTTGGTAGTATTTTTGTGGGATATTTGGGAAAAGATATGATGATTGGGTTAGGAACCAACTTTTGGGGAAATGCACTTTTTGTATTACCAAAAAACATAAATCTGTTAGAGTCTGAATATATTCCCTCTACCCAGAAAATGATCCCTCTGATTTTTACTTTATGTGGTGCTTTCTTAGCTTATCTTGTAAACTATAACTTTGTCAGAGAAACTTACTTTATGAAAACTAGTTGGATAGGGCGTAAACTTTATTATATGCTTAACAAACGTTGGCTTTTTGACAAAGTGTACAATGATTTTATTGGGCAGAAAAATTTAGATTTTGGATACCGTGTCTCTTTTAAAACTTTAGATAAAGGTTGTTTTGAAATTTTAGGCCCCTATGGGATATCATTTTTATTTCAAAACCTGACACGTTATTTAAGTAAACTTCAAAGTGGTATGATTTATCACTATGCTGTAGTAATGTTGTTAGGGGTAATATTGCTCATAAGCATTGTAGGTCTCTGGGAATTTTTAGAAGTTTTTGTGGATAATCGTTTATATTTTATCTTTTTAACTACTTTCATTTTCTATAATTACTACTCAAACACCGACATGCATACGCAAAGCGCATGATTGTACCTGACCCCCTTATGCCTAAAAGCCCTTATGCCCCGTAGGAGCATTTAGGGCAAAGGGGGCATAAGGGCTTTTAGGCATAAGGGGGACCATGCGAGGGGTACGCCCTTGATCAAAAGAGGGCTTTTTTTTTTCGCCCTTGATCATGCGCTTTGCGCATGGGTGGTCCCTGATGCCCCTACGGGTTATAGTTTCAAAGGGGGACTCACCTGAAAGGTGACAATCTCTATCTTTGCACAAGGGTGATTGTACGTACCATGGTCACCTGAAAAATGTTGTTTTTTTCTCTCTCTCTTTGCACAAGGGTGATCTTTGTTTCATAAAGGAAAAGGTACGAAAACAAAATATCAGTAAATCCTTCAAAAAAAAAAGAAGTCCTAAAAAAAGGTTGATATGGCTTTTAGCCTCACTTATAAATCTTCGATTTATAAGTGAGAAGGCGAAGAAGGCGATTATACGCTTTTAAAATCTTCTTGGTCCTTTTTTAACAGGCCAAATCGGTAATCTTTGATTATAGTATATTTTATATTCGCGCCAAAAAGAAAACAGCAGTACCTATGAGCCTTCGCCTTCTTTTAAAATCTTCTTGGTACTTTTTTAACAGAAGGCTTATTCTATGCGCCTTCGGATAGAAAGGCTCACCCAGCCTAAATAAATTTGAAATTCCCTTTTGTTATGACTTTGTTATTATTTTGTTTGTTGTTTCCTCTATTTGGGGCATTAGTTTTATTGTTTGTACCTAGCTGGAACTATAAATTAATACGTAGTATTGCATTGTATACCTCTTTAGCAACATTTTTATTATCTCTTTGTATTTGGATCCAGTTTGATAACTCCACAGGTAAATTTCAATTCATGCAAAGTTTTGCTTTGGTGGAACACGCCGCTCGCTACGCACAGCCTGAATATTCTTCTTTAAGTTTCATTATAGGTATTGATGGCATCTCTTTATTTTTTATAATACTAACCACCTTTTTAATACCAGTTTGTATATTAGTGGGGTGGAAATCAATAAGTGTGTATGTTAAAGAATACTGTATCGCTTTCCTTGTTTTGGAAAGTTTGATGATTTGTTTTTTTTCAGTTCTTGATCTTTTATTGTTTTATGTTTTTTTCGAAAGTGTTTTGATTCCAATGTTTATAATTATTGGAGTATGGGGGTCCAGAGAAAGAAAGATCCGCGCAGCTTATCAGTTTTTCTTATACACTTTGTTTGGTTCCGTTCTAATGTTGTTGGCTATTCTATTAATATATTTTCAAACTGGTACTACAGATTTACAGATTTTATATACAACCGCCTTTAGTGAGACTCGCGAGATACTTCTTTGGCTCTGCTTTTTTGCAAGTTTTGCTGTAAAAGTGCCTATGGTACCTGTTCACATTTGGTTACCGGAAGCTCATGTAGAAGCTCCTACAGCCGGCTCCGTTATTTTAGCTGGAATTATGTTAAAATTAGGTACTTACGGATTTTGTAGACTTTCCTTACCCCTTTTCCCATACGCTTGTATATACTTTACTCCATTAATTTATACAATGAGTGTGATAGCTATCATTTATACCTCTCTTACCACTTTACGACAAGTAGATCTTAAAAAAATTATAGCTTACTCTTCTGTAGCGCACATGAATTTTATCACGATTGGTCTGTTTACCTTAAACACACAAGGGGTGGAAGGAAGTGTTATGTTAATGCTTAGTCATGGAATAGTATCACCTGCTTTATTTTTGTTAGTAGGGGTCTTATATGATCGTCATAAAACTCGTCTTTTACGATATTACGCCGGATGTGGTCGTACAATGCCTCTTTTTGCTATAATGTTTGTATTCTTTACAATGGCCAACCTAAGCTTGCCTGGTACAAGTAGTTTTATAGGAGAGTTTTTAGTTTTAACTGGACTCTTTCAAACCAATAGTTTTGTTGCTGTTTTAGCCACTACTGGAACTATACTTGGCGCAGCATATGCTTTATGGCTGTGCAATCGAGTAATTTTTGGAGTAGGAAAAGTGTACTATATATCGTCTTTTACCGATTTAACAAGAAGAGAGTTTTTTATGTTTCTACCTTTTGTGATTACTGTTCTTTGGATGGGTTTACAACCAGAACCTTTTTTAAATAGTTTACACTCCTCGGTAGGAAATGTTGTCAACCACCCATTCTTCAAATAATTTTTATATTATCATTGTGACCCAATGTCTTCTTTTTTTTGGTTCTATCCCTTATGAAAAAATAAGCCTAAAATCTTTTTGCTACTCTCTATACCTACCTATGCTTTTAAAATCTCTTTTTTTAAAAGCATAGGTAGGTAGGGTAACAACAAGTCTTCCTTTTCTGCTTTTTTATAAATACTTTTTATACAACCTATTACTATTCGCTCTTTTTCAAAAAAGTGAATAGTAACAAAAAATCTTCAAATATATTATTTTTTATTACTTTTTATCTTTTTTTAAGTCTTCTTCCTCCTTTTTTAACAAAAGAGGCGGCGAAGGCTCATAGAGTTGTTTTCCTATGCGGAGAAGGCTCAGTGAGTTGTTTTCCCTTCCCTTGTATGGTATGCTATTTATCCCTTCTCCGCATAGGATAAATAGCATACCATACAAGGGAAGGGAAAACAACTCACTGAGCCTTCTTTTGTAAAGGCCTTTTGAAGGCGCATAGGAACACAACTCTATGAGCCTTCTCCGCATAGGAAAACAGCCTTTCGCGCCTTCTCTTTTTTTATAATTTTCTCATAAAAAACTTTATTTCAAGAATTTTTTTCAATTAAAAAGAGAATATATTTGAAAAAAAGAATAGAGTATTAAAGTAAAGGTTCTAATCTTTTTCAATCTCATGATTGTACCTTATGCCCTAAATGCCCTTATGCCCCGTAGGGGCATAAGGGCATTTAAGGCTTTTAGGGGAAAGGGGGCAAAGGGGGCATAAGGGCAAAGGGGGCATTAGTTCTCTTTTCAAAGGGTTACAATATAGGGCGAAAAAAAAAAGCCCTCTTATGCAAAAGCTTTTTTTTTTTTCGCCCTCCTTCTCTCTCTTTGCACAAGGGTGATTGTAACCCTTTGAAAAGAGAACCCTTTGAAACTATAACCCGCAGTTGTTTTCCTATGCGCCTTCAAAAGGCGCATACAAAAGAAGGGAAAACACCTCATGCAGCCTTCACTTGTTGGTACTTGAAAAAAAAGGCCACCGGCCACCAGGCATCAGTTACCATGTTTTTTGTTTCTTGAATAGAGAACTATAGATAAATCTTTATATCACTCACTATGTTAGTGGTCAGCCTTAAATAAATAAACAAAACAATATTTTTATGTTAGACGGAGCAAAATTAATCGGAGCAGGTTGTGCTACAATCGCATTAGCTGGAGCAGGTGCTGGAATTGGTATCGTTTTCGGATCACTTATTAACTCAGTAGCAAGAAACCCTTCACTTACAAAACAACTTTTCGGTTACGCTATTTTAGGATTCGCTTTAACTGAAGCTATCGCCTTATTCGCTTTAATGATGGCATTCTTAATACTTTTCGTTTTCTAATCTTTTCTTTTTTTATATATATCTTCATTCAGGGAAAAGTTCTAAAAAGGGGTTATTCCTCATGGTAACCTGAAAGGTGCCAATCTCTATCTTTGCGCAAGGGTGATTGTACCCCTTTGCCCCCTTTGCCCCGTAGCGGCATAAGGGGTTCAGGTACCATGGGGCTTTTTTTTTCGCCCTTGCATGCTTGTGCAAAGCACAAGATTGTCACCTTTCAGGTTACCATGGTCCCCCTTCGGGGGAAATTCATGATTGTACCCCTTACCCTTATGCTTTTTTTGTTTTTACTACGTAAAAACAACAACAAAAAGGACCAATAAAAAAACTTAAAACAAATTAATCTCTTGATTTTCATAAATCAATAAAAAACACCCGAACCCATTTCGAATTCGACATGTGAAAAAATTGATTGCCTTATGTACTGCTTTTTGCGGGAGACATGGTTAAAATCAAGAGATTAATTTGTTTTAAGTTTTTTATTTTGGCTGCTTTTAAAATCTTCGATTTTAACAGCGAAGAAAGCTTTATAAATCGATGATTTATACAACCAAAAACCAGTACGCGCCTTTATTATCCTATGCGCCTTCAAAAGAAGAAGAAAGAGTACTTTTTTTCGCCCTATATTGTAACCCTTCGGTTTACCAAAAGAGGGCTTTTTTTTTTCGCCCTTGATCATGCGCTTTGCGCATGGGTGGCCCTTCTTCGGGGGACAATCAAAAGAGGGCTTTTTTTTTTCGCCCTTGGTCATGCGCTTTGCGCATGCATGGTCCCCCCTTAAGGGACAATCATGATACCCCTTTGCCTAATGCCCCCTTTGCCCCGTAGGGGCATAAGGGGGTCAGGTACGCGCTTTGCACAAGGGTGAGTTGGCCTATACGCCTTCAAAAAGCACATACAAAAGAAGGCGAAGGCTCCGCATAGGAAAACACCTCTTCGTATCTTTTCTTTTGTTAAAATCTTCGATTTATAAAGCATAGGTAGGTAGGATAAAAAAGAGGAAAAAGTCTTAACAAAAAACAAAAAAAGTTTATGATTTATGAAAAACAAAAAAGTTTCTTTATTTTATAAAGATTATACCAAAGCAAAAGCACATATAGGGCACAAATCCTTAAACATAGTAAGTAAAAAACGAAGCCATCCCTATAGTGTAAGTTTTTTACTATGTTGCAAAAATAAACATGTGATAATTAACCCTCTTCCTTTTTTGGAAAAGTTTGTAAAAAGCTTACATATTATTGCCTTTTTTTTAAAAAACAAAAAAAAGATTTGTATCGTAAATACAAACAAGGATCTTAGTAATTTGATTGAAAATTTTTACCGATATACGCTTTTGAAAAATCACGAAAATCACTCAGTTTATTATTGCAATGAAAAATGGGTAGGAGGTTTTTTAACTAACTGGAAACAAGTCTGTAGATCAATACAAACTTATATGGCTTTTTCAGAACGGTTTGAAACCTTTATTTCTAAAAATAACATAAATTTTCCACGTTATAAAAAAATGAGTATGAGTTTTCAAGGATTAAAAAAAGAATATTTAAAAAAAAAACCAGTTTTTTTAAATAAAGCCACTTATAATAGACCTGATCTTATTTTTTTAATAAATCCCAATGAAAACAGACATGTAGTAGAAGAAGCTGTTTCTTTAAATATACCAGTTATAGCGATAACAGACTCTAACACTAATTTATTAGGTATATCTTACCCTATACCCGGAAATAGTAATTCTATAGAATTTGTTCATTACTGTTTACAATGGATAGCCAGAATAACTCTAAAATCGACTCTAAAGTAAATGCTTATTACCACATAATCATAGTTACCAGGAAGAAAAAGGCAAAAGAGGGCTTTTTTTTTTTGCCCTCTTTCTTGTGCTTTGCATAAGGGTGATTGTCCCCCGAAACGGGGCCATGTTCAAGGGCTTATAGAGGGCCAACAAGAGCCTTTAAGCTGGTAGAGCCTTTTTATCAGCCTCTTTCTTCTTCTTCCTGGTAACTGCTGGTAGAGGGTTGTACAAATCTTCGATTTATAAAAAAGAAGAAAGGAGCCGTTACTAGTATGCGCATAAGATAAAAGCCTGCTAAGCCTTCCTAGTAACTGCTGGTAGAGGATTTTAGTGGATAGAAGGCTTAATGTATTGGCGGAATAGTTCAGTGGTTAGAACAATGGAATCATAATCCATATGTCGTGGGTTCAACTCCCACTTCCGTCTTTATTGTGACCTTTGTTGATACTTGAAAAAAAAACCTAAAGAAAGGTCTTCAGTTTTTGTTAACCCTCTAACAGTAGTTACTAGGAAAAAGAAAAAAAAGGGTAGAGCAATTACTAGTATGCGCCTTCATTATCCTATGCGCCTTCATTTTACTATCTATGCTTTTAAAATCTTCGATTTATACAAGAAGGCTCAGTGAGTTGTTTTCCTATGCGGACAAGGCTCAGTGAGTTGTTTTCCTATGCGGAGAAGGGATAACAAGCTCATAATACTCCTCTATGAGCCTTCCCTTGTATGCGGCGAAAAGAAAAGGCATAGGGTAGGTAGGTAGGAAAATAGCATAGAAAATCAAATATACTTTTTTTTTGTAAATATTTTATTTCTAAAAAGAGCAATATATGAGCCTTAAAGAAAAACCAACCCATATAATATTTTTTTTGCTGGTAAATAGTTAAAGCAAAGGTAAAAAAAAGAAAGGTACCCACTTTTTTTTTGGTTTTTGTTTTGTTTATAAAATTGTGATAAATAAGAAAAAAACCAACGCTATTATCTTTTTTGTGTACCAAAAATATAGGAAAATAGTGATAAAAAGCATAAAACAAAAAGACAAGAATGTGGTTTTTTTTGTATTTCTTATAGAGTATAAAAAAAAGTCTACTGAGCTTTCAGGCTGGGTGAGGGTGCTTGTGCGAAAAAAAAAGCACAATAAAAAAAAACAACACCCTTTTTGAAGCAGAAAAAAAAATCATTTAGTATACAATAGCTTTGGGTGGATGCCTAGGCAGAGCAATAAAGGACGTACCATGCAACGAAAAGCTACGGGGAGGTGCTGTACTCTTAGGAGGTCCCAGTGATCCGTAGATATCCTCTTGGAAAACCAATATCTTTAATACTTAGTGAATTGAAACATCTTAGTAGCTAAAGGAAAAGAAATCAACCGAGATTCCGTAAGTAGTGGTGAATGAAAGCGGAGAAGGCCAACTTTGAATATTTTACACGGTCATAACAATCCTGGTCCTCTTTTTTTTTTAGAAAAAAGGCGGGTAAAAAAACCAGAGCTGTTTTTAAACACAAAACTATTTTGGAAAAAGTTGCCAAAGAAGGTGAAAGCCCTGTAAGAAAAAAACCGTGTAGAAAAAATAAAAAAAGTTTAAAGAATGAGTAAAACGAGAACTTTTCTTGTTTGAAGTTAGGGGGACCACCCTCTAAGCCTAAATATTGTTGTTCTGACCGATAGTGAACAAGTACCGTGAGGGAAAGGTGAAAAGAACCCCAAAAGGGGAGTGAAATAGACTCCTGAAATCCAAAGCTTACAAACAGTTGAAGCTTTGTTTTTTTTGCAAAAAACAAAAAAAGAGAGTAACAGCGTACCTTTTGTATAATGGGTCAGCGAGTAAATCAATAAAGCTAGCTTAAGCCGTTAGGTGGAGGCATAGTGAAAACAAGTCTAAAGAAGGCTCCTATAATATAGACTTTATCAGAAAAAAGCGTATGCATTTGTTCTTGTCTGTTAAACGTTTTATTGATTTGACCCGAAACCGGGTGATCTAGCCATGAGCAGGTTGAAGAAAGGGTAATACCTTTTGGAGGACCGAACCCACGTCTGTGGCAATAGGCGGGGATGACTTGTGGTTAGGGGTGAAAAGCCAATCGAACTCGGAGATAGCTGGTTTTCTACGAAATCTATTGAGGTAGAGCGTTATTTCAAAAAAAAGGGGGTAGAGCACTCGATGGAAGAGGGTGGCCCAAAGCTTTACCGATCCCAAGGAAACTCCGAATACCTTTTTTTAAAAATAGCAGACAGACTTTGGGCGCTAAGGTCCAAAGTCGAAAGGGAAAAAGCCCCCATCGTACGCTAAGGTCCTTAAACACTTACTTAGTGGGAAAGGATGTGATATAGCAATGACAACCAGGAGGTGGGCTTGGAAGCAGCCATCCTTTGAAGAAAGCGTAATAGCTCACTGGTCTAGTTAAATTGCACCGAAAATGTAACGGGGCTCAAGTAAGTTACCGAAGCGACGACCTTTTTTTTATATAAAAAAGAAGGGGTAGTAGAACGTTCTGTAAATTATCGAAGGTATATCGACAGATATTACTGGAAAAATCAGAAGTGAGAATGCTGACATGAGTAACGATAAATCTTTTGAAAAAAAAGATCGCCTATAGTTTGAGGTTTTCCACAGTCCGTAAATCGGTGTGGATTTAATCGGCCCCTAAGAAAAGAGCGAAAGCTTTTGTATTTTTTGATGGGTAAGAAAGATTATTGATTCTTTCTATCTTTGTGAGTGACGAATATCTCCAAAGGGTTTTATGTAATTGTATAAAACACTTTTCTCTTGTGGATAATTCCAGGAAAAAACTTACAATATACAAAAACTTTTATCGTTTTTGTTTATAGACCGTACTTAAACCAACACAGGTAAACATGTTTTCAACAAAGGCGTTTGAGACAACCATGTTGAAGGAACTCGGCAAAATGCCTCCGTAACTTCGGGAAAAGGAGGACCCTCTTTATATGTTTATACGAGAGGGTGGCACAGAATAGGGGGTGGCGACTGTTTACTAAAAACACAGGACTCTGCAAAGTGGTAACACTAAGTATAGGGTCTGACGCCTGCCCGGTGCTGGAAACTTAAGGGGAGAGGTAAGGTGCCATTTTAATGGTTTCAAGCTTTAAACTAAAGGCCCAGTAAACGGCGGCCGTAACTCTGACGGTCCTAAGGTAGCGAAATTCCTTGACACCTAATTAGTGCCCTGCATGAATGGCGTCACGACTGCCCCACTGTCTCCAACATGGACTCAGTGAAATTGAATTCTCCGTGAAGATGCGGAGTACCCGAAAAAAGACGGTAAGACCCTATGCACCTTTACTATAGCCTACCATTGAAAGAAGAAAAAGAACGTGTAGAATAGGTGGGAGTACTCCTTTTAAGATGTACAACTTTGAAATACCACCCTTTCTTTTTCATCTTTCTAAACCCTTTAAAGCGGAACAGTGGTTGGTGGGTAGTTTGACTGGGGCGGTCATTTCCTAAAGAGTAACGGAAATGTGCGAAGGTAAGCTCCTTCTGGTCGGAAACCAGGTAGAGAGCGCAATGGTATAAGCTTGCCTGACTGTGAGACTTACAAGTCGAACAGGGACGAAAGTCGGCCATAGTGACCCGGGAGCACCGTGTGGAAGGGCTCTCGATCAACGGATCAAAGGTACGCTAGGGATAACAGGCTGATGACTCCCAAGAGCTCATATCGACGGAGTCGTTTGGCACCTTGAGTTATATCGGGGCCATAAATTTGGTAACAATCTTATGGACATTTGGCTATATGCTGGAACATCCGAGGATCTTTCAAGACTTTGTACTCTGAATATAGTCTATTTTTTAGAATATCTCTCTTAAATAAAAGATATATTTATATCTTTTATTTGAAAATGTTACCTTTTAACATAAAAAAACACACACTCTCTTCTTTTTTTTTAGTGTTAAAAGGTGACCCGCCTTCCTAGTAACTAGTTACTAGTAACTAGTTACTAGTAACTGCTGGTAGAGGGATACAAAGAATCAAAAGTACAAACGTGAAACTTTGCGAGTGCGGACAATCAGCAGGGAAGTTGATATCGTTTTTATATACCAAAATATCAACCCCTCAACGACTACATGCCAAATATGCTAAAAAATTTTAGCATAGTGATATAGTCTGATCTATACAGCGATGTATAGGCAAACAACAAGCAAAAATAGTGTTGTTTGCGTTAAATTTGTGAAAAAGTAACAGAATAAATGACATCTGTAAAAAATAAAAAAAGTGTTGAAAAATTGTGCAAAATACTATCACCAGTTCAACGCGAAATTTTAGTGGGAACGCTTTTAGGTGACGCGCATCTTAGAGCAAACAAGAAAAAAAGTAAATACCAGTATGTAGTCTTGCAATCAGGAGCACATAAAGAGTACGTGTTTCATCTTTACGAAATCTTTAAAAATTATACTTCTACACCGCCAAAAGAGTATACTTTTAAAGATAAAAGATTTCCAGGTAAACTATATACTCGATGGAGTTTTTATACTACTTATCAAGAATGTTTTAGATTTTATGCTCACCAATTTTATACAGATGTAATCAAAGAAGATTCTTTTTCTTCCCCCCAAAATGATAAATACGTTGAAAAGTTTTTTTTTGAAAAAAAATTAAAAGGATCCTTGTTAAAAAAGGGTATTTTAAAAAAGAGGGTGAAAAATATAATCGATAAGGATAAACAAGAAGGTCAAATAGATCACATCGTATATAAAAAACGAAAAATAGTGCCAAAGCTTATTCATAAATGGTTGACACCTCGTGCAATAGCCTATTGGTATATGGATGACGGTGCTCAAAAATGGAAGGGCAGATCATTAGGCGTTCGTTTTTGTACTGACAATTTTTCGTTATCTGAAATACAAACCCTTGCACAAGTTTTGAGACTAAAGTATTTATTAAAAATATCTTTCCAAAAAAAAGGGACGAATTCTAGAATCTATGTAAGCAGTGATTCTTATAAGGATATGAAAAACCTAATTGGCGACTTTTTAATAAAGAGTATGCTCTACAAATTTCCTGTCGAAAACCACTAAACACTCTCAACATTCTAAAAAAAATTTTTATGATAAATATGAAAAAATCTTTTTTCTATAATTTGTTAGAAGATTTAGGAAACACATTGCTCACGCAACAGCTACCGGGAAGGTTCTAAAGGCTCTTATAGAAAGGGTGTACCTATCGTCTATTTGTAAATGAAACCTTTACAAATAGACGATTTGTACATGGCATTGAAAACAAAAAGATTCTTCTTCGTATCTTTTATCCGTCTTCTATGCCTTTTTTTCAAAACTGCGTTTTGTCATATATCTTACAGATTTGTTATACTCTCCTTTTTATAGTAGTATAAATGGTGTTGAGATTAAAAAGATCAAGGGGTAAAAAAATTTTAGAAAAAATATTCTAGACACAAATTTAATTAACAGTATTGCGATAAACACACATGTCGAGTATAAAACGGGTGAATTGTCAAGAATCTCTCAACTTTACGCACAAAATTGAGACAACTTGCAGCGAAGTCTATTTTTACACTGTTTTTGAAACATTGAAATAGAAACGTTCAACGACTAGAAGGTGAGTAGTGTAAACAATAATCCTTCCACGAGCGCCCGTTAATTCGTGAAAATACAAAATATTGTTGTTGTTTTTACAACGTAAAAAAAAATGATAACGAATTAAACACATAGTCTGAGCTAATCTGCGAGGGTTAGAAATTTAGGATAAAGAGCCTAAATGTTAACAATTCTGGTCGACTCATCATATCCTGGAGCTGCAGAAGGTTCCAAGGGTTCGGCTGTTCGCCGATTAAAATGGTACGTGAGTTGGGTTTAGTGCGTTGAGAAACAGTACGGATCCTATCTTTTTCGGGTGTATTATAAATTGAGAGAACCATTCCTTTGTACGAGAGGACCGGGAATGATAAACCTCTGGTTTACTAGTTGTCATAACAGTGGCATAGCTAGGTAGCTACGTTTAGATTAAATAACTGCTGAAAGCATCTAAAGCAGGAAATTATTTCTCAAAACAAGTTTCAATATTCGTGGAAGATTACCACGTGATAGGCGAGAGGTTTAAAAGTAGCAATATTTGAGCCTACTCGTACTAAAACACTAAATGATTTATTCTTTTTTGTATAGGTACACCTCACTAATATCAAAGGACTAAGAATGTTGGTTTATTATCTTTTTACCTTATATGTTTCTCATATAAAATATGGGTATAGATATATATTATGGTTTTTTTATAGTGAATATTCGTCCTAAATGCCCCCTTTGCCCTTATGCCCCCTTTGCCCTTATGCCCCCTTTGCCCTTATGCCCCGTAGGGGCATTTAGGGCATAAGGGCAAAGGGGGCATAAGGGCATAAGGGCAAAAAGAAACAATCAAAAGAGGCATTTTTTTTTCGCCCTTGATCATGCGCTTTGCGTATGGGTGGTCCCCCTTTGGGGGACAATCATGGTACCTAATGGCTGACAAGTACCAACCCGTAGGGACAAAGGGGCATAACGGGGTCAGCTACCATGTATATATTAATATATGATATATAAAGATTTCTATACCATTTACCATCACAATACATTTTTAAACAAAAAAACTCATAAAAAACGTATTTGTATCCTACAAGAAGGGAAAAAAGGCGGTACGTGGTTTTTGTACCTACCTATGCGCCTTTTGAAGGCGCATACTGCTCTAGCCTTCTTTTAAAATCTTCTTGGTACTTGTTTAACAAGAAGGCTCATAGAGTTGTTTTCCTATGCGCAGAAGGGAAACACCTCATGCAGCCTACCCTATGCCTTTTTTTTTCGGCGCATAGGAAAACAACTATAGGAGCCTTCCCTTGTGCAAAGCCCTATATTGCAACCCTTCGGCTTACCATGGTAAGCCGAAGGTTTACAATATAGGGCTTCGCTCTCTTCCTTCTTCTTTTGAAGGCTTTTAAAATCTTTGATTTTAACAGGTAGGCCAACAAGTATAAAATCACAGCTTTTAACAAGCAGTTAGGTTAATATGTCATACCCTATGTGGGCGTAGGAAAAATTCAAAATTGCTTACGAATACCCAATCGTAAAAAGTGGTGTTCCATGCACCTTTAGGCTGGTAAAGCCTTTTTAGCAGCAACTTTTGTTCAGTAAACTATGATCAGTTTCTGTTGAAAAAGGTAAAGGTCCTCTTCAAAATTATTTTAAATAATCTTTGGTAACAGGCAAGGAGGGTGAAGAAAGCCGTATTATTGGTACCTCTTTTGAGCAAGAATATGGACCGGTCTCCCAGACATATAACATTTTATTGTTTACTCATACAACCTTTATGAGTGACATAAAAACAAATATATATATTATATTAAAAGGCGCGGTAACTGACCCCCGGTGGCCGGTGCCCTTATGCTTCTTTGAAAAGATCACCCGTAGGGCGGTCGGCCATTAAGCAAAGGGTGATTTTTTCAAAGGGTTACAATAGAGGGCTTCTAGAGGACCAACAAGAGCCTTTAGGCTGGGTTAGCCTTTTTCTTCTTCTTTTAAAGTCTTTTTCGTCCTTTTTTAACAAAAGAGAAGAAGAAAAAGGCTCTTATCCTACCTATGCGCAGAAGGCTCAGTGAGTTGTTTTCCTATGCGGAGAAGGCTCCGCGAGGAGTATGCGGAGCTTGGCTCCGCATAGGATAAATAGCATAGCATACTGCTCTAGCAGCCTTCCCTTCTATGCTATGCTATTTATCCTATGCGGAGCCAAGCTCCGCATACTCCTCGCGGAGCCTTCTCCGCATAGGAAACAAGGTGCGCATACTGCTCTTTTCCTATGCGTCTTCAAGGTTGTTAAAATCGAAGATTTTAAAAGCATAGGTAGGCCAAAAAGAGGAGCCACTTTTAAGCTTTATTTTATCCCTTATATCTTATCTGTTATCTCTATAGAAATAAATATCCAGATTGTTTCTTTAGTAGAGGAAAAATCTATAAAAACAAAAAGGTGAGGATGTTAAGCCGAAGGGTGACATCACGATCCCTGACCCCCGACAAGTGGTAACAAGACCCTTGCGCCTTTTGAAGGCTTTTAAAATCCCTGATTTTAACAGGTAAGATAAAAGGTTGTTAAAATCAGGGATTTTAAAAGAAGGCGAAGGCTCATTCTATGCACCTTTAAGCAAAAACCACGTACAGCCTTTAGAGCCTATAATCGACTATTACCGAGTTGTTTTCCTATGCGCCTTTTGAAGGCTTTTAAAATCCTAGATTTTAACAGGTAGAATGAGCCTTCTGTTAAAATCGAAGATTTTAAAAGGGTACTGGTTGCTGGTTGCTGGTTGCTGGTTGCTGGTTGCTGGTTGCTGGTTGCTGGTTGCTGGTTGCTGGTTGCTGGTTGCTGGTTGCTGGTTGCTGGTTGCTGGTTGCTGGTTGCTTGTTGCTGGTTGCTGGTTGCTGGTTGCTGGTTGCTGGTTGCTGGTTGTATAAATCCCAGATTTATAAAGGTTTAGTCGCTGTTAAAATCGAAGATTTTAAAAGGGTAGAAGGCGAAGGCTCCGCTAGTTGTTTTCCTATGCGGAGCAAAGCTCCGCATACTCCTCGCGGAGCCTTCCCTTGTATGCTATGCTATTTATCCTATGCGGAGAAGGGATAAATAGCATAGCATACAAGGGCCAACTCGCGGAGCCTTCTCCGCATAGGAAAAGAACAGTATGCGCCTTTTGGCTGCGCATAGGTAGAAAACACCTCTACCCTTCTTCTTTTGTTTTTTCTAATTGTTTTCAACGTTTTATCCACATCTTTTGTGTTTTTTGCTTGTAGACGAATTTTCTTATTTTTTTATCTTCTTATCTTTTTCTCTTGTTATCTTCTCACAATTGATTCTAACAAACAAAAGATACAGAAACTTTTTCACTTTTTTCAAAAAAGTGAAAAAGGGCCTTTTTTTTAATCTTGGATTTATACACTTTATATCTTTACTTTTTTTAATCTTGAATTTATACACTTTTTATATCTTTACTTTTTTCAAGAGCAAAAAAAAAGCAATAAAAAATACAAAAAACATTTATGATAAACAGATGGTTATTTTCTACCAACCATAAAGATATAGGAACACTATATTTAATATTTGCTGCATTTTCTGGTATTCTAGGTACTTGCTTTTCGATGATTATTCGTATAGAAGTAGCACAACCTGGTAACCAAATTTTAGCAGGAAATCACCAACTTTACAACGTAATTATTACAGCTCACGCCTTATTGATGATTTTCTTCATGGTAATGCCTGCTATGATTGGAGGTTTTGGAAACTGGTTTGTTCCTATTCTAATAGGTGCTCCCGATATGGCTTTTCCACGCTTAAACAACATAAGTTTCTGGTTATTGCCTCCTTCTTTATTACTACTTTTAAGTTCTGCCTTAGTAGAAGTAGGAGCTGGTACTGGATGGACTGTTTATCCGCCATTAAGTAGCATTGCGAGTCACTCTGGAGGTTCTGTAGATTTAGCTATTTTTAGTTTACACTTATCAGGTATAAGTAGTATATTAGGAGCTATAAACTTTATAACCACTATTTTTAATATGCGTGGTCCAGGTATGACAATGCATCGGCTGCCTTTATTTGTTTGGTCAGTTTTAATTACAGCATTTTTGTTATTGTTGTCACTTCCTGTCCTAGCCGGTGGAATTACTATGTTATTAACAGACCGAAATTTTAACACTACATTTTTTGACCCTGCAGGTGGAGGAGACCCCATCTTATTTCAACACTTGTTTTGGTTTTTTGGTCATCCTGAGGTATATATTTTAATATTACCAGGTTTTGGTATTATTAGTCATGTAGTTTCAACTTTTTCTAAAAAACCAATTTTTGGATATTTAGGGATGGTTTATGCTATGTTAAGTATTGGTGTGCTAGGTTTTATAGTATGGGCTCATCACATGTATACAGTAGGTTTAGATATCGATACACGTGCTTATTTTACTGCAGCTACTATGATTATTGCAGTACCAACTGGAATAAAAGTATTTAGTTGGATTGCTACTATGTATGGTGGTAGTATCGAATTTAAAACACCTATGCTTTTTGCTGTAGGATTTATCTTTTTATTTACTGTTGG
>Ga0115846_100397_pt1 | contig 23584 bp, 25 predicted proteins | sample InSIn5gowninarea_2_FD_83860 | JGI IMG/M metagenome (GOLD analysis project Ga0115846, IMG submission 83860) | reverse complement strand
GCCGGGAATTCGGAGTTGATTTGAGTGGCTGGGATTAGGCAGGCTGGAGCTTATTGGTGCTACATTGAAGATGCAATATGGGAATGGAAGGATAGAGACGTGCCCACTGGTGGTACATGGCTGTGAGGAGGATTGTGAATTGATATGAGCTCTGAAAATACCCATGTACGGATGAGATTGATAGAACGGGTGGGTCATGGGGCTGGCCTCCTGAATGACTCGCTTGTTAAGCGAGGTGAAAAGGAACCGGAAGAGGAGACTTCAAGACTTAAAAGACACTGGAAGTTTTCACAACAAGTCTGGCAGCAGTTCGCGTACTGAAGGAATGGGACTTCCCAGACGTTCCTGGTCGGCATACTCAGGCAAGGTTGGGGCTGTTACCTGCATATGGAAATGGCGACTCTCTATCATGTTGAAGTACTTCTTCTTCTCTAATGTCAGTCGAATTCAGACTATCAATCTGCTCAGGCAATGTATCAGCCTATGTAAGCATCGTCAAGTGTTCCGCTCCCAGTGAATGAAATCGCCTTTCAAATGTCGCGGCCAGGCGATTTTTGATGAAGCTACTCCCAATATGGAAATCGACTAGGGCGCTTCCCCTAAATTAAGCGAAGCTTTTCCCTCAGCAAAGATTACAATAATGTAGGTCACAAGATACATGAAACATACGCCATTGTTTTGGATCAATGTGCGTGTCAGTGGAGATGATGTAGTGGAGGTGTGAATCACCACATGCATAGTAGCAAGCGAAAGTCATTTGTTTCACTAAATAGACATGTCCTGGTAGAAACCATGTTACCATAAGTCAAGAACATCGGTATTTGCAAACATCACAAAGAAGAAATCAGCCATCATACATTCAGATACAGAAGTACTGTGCTGCAACATTGGAATCACAGTCATCAATCGGAAGCTCACACAAACATACAATGGATTTGAAAGGCTCGGGACAAAAGACTTTGCTTTGGTACCCGCCACCCGCTTCCGGCATTAGCCGTAGGGTCTGTGCACCACCGGAAAGATAGCCGATTCAACTCGTTTGCAACATCAACAACTGAGTGCGCGCAGACAAAATGCATAACAGCCTGGAACCATAGTCAACCTCCCAACAATGCCACCTAAAGCTGCGCGAGGGATAGCTGGGCGGGGGAGGCCAAGGGGGAGAGGTGGTGGACGAAGCACGAGTGGTGATCTTGGCATGCAGCCAGAAGCTGAAGCAGAAAGCAGCCAGGATACTCTCAGCTTTCCAGCAATTAACGCTCCCGCAAAGACAACCCCTCCACGTCGCAATGACAACGACAACGATGAAGCTCGACACTCCCCTAATACCTCCCCTGCGAGTATGCCAACAGAGACACCAGCTGCAACGCCGGTACGAGCTCCTCCTACCTTGGATTCCGATTCTGCAAGTCAATCCGCACGCGGTGGAGCCTTAGTCCCAAAAGGTAGAGGCAATGCAGCGACAAGTCGATTCAGGCCACGAAATGTCCGACGTGATCAAAGCGAACGAGACAAGTTGGCAGAACAAGAAAGGGCACGAATTGCAGAAATCCAAAAGGTGGCAGATGCTAAGGCAAAGAAAGCAGCTGCGGAGCGAGCGAGAAAGCAACAATTCGATAGAGGCTCACATCATAAGCGAGGTCATGGGGATATGATGGGCAGGTCACATAGAGATAGGGAACCGGAGAGATTGCTTGCTAGTGGGCCCTTCTCTGCTGCTGCTCCTTCTGGTGAGATGATTATCTTGTCAGAATGATAACAGCTAATCCTCCCTAGAACCTCAAAGCCGACCTTCTGCACCGGGACTAGGCGGTCGAGGGGGCGGCGGTGGCGGTAGAAGCGATGGAGGAGGTGGAGGTGGAGGTGGGAAAGGCCGAGCGAGAGGAGATCAAGGAGGCCCAAGTGCTGGAAGAGTCAAGTCTGAAGTCACAGCCAGTGACATGCTTGGTCAGATTCCTTTCTTTGAGGACGACGAAGATTTCTCGGAGCCTGAACATGTCAAGGAAGAAGGCGATCCAGGACCAATGAAAAACATCGACTACATCGATCTTGTTTCAAGCGATGAGGATGTCGATTCGATCGTATCCAGTCAGCAAAAGGGAAAGAGCAAAGCCAAGTCGAACAAAGGAGGACTGAAGCCTATCCGTGCACTGAGACAAGCACACAAGCCACCGGCTAGAGCAGCCTACACGATGGGAAGCATCAAGAAAGAGTCAGAGGAGGCTATTGTCGAAGAAGTGCGGCGTGACGAAGTCAATGATGTCGAGATGGGTGGTGCGGACGATCCTAATGTGGAAATGGATGAGCCAGCAGTACCTGCACCTGGATCACCCAGTCGCGAAAACTCTGGCAAGTCTACAAAGCCCCGAGAGCCTCTCCGCCAGCCCACCAAGAAGAATGAGAAGAAACCAGTCCTCCATACTCCGTACGATGTGGCGGAGCATGAGCGTCAAATGCACCACATGCGTGTTCTGAAGCACGAACTTGCCGAGTTCCAAATCCAGACTCAAGATGTAGAAGGAGACGTCGACATGTCTGGTCCTGCTGAAAAAAAGCTGGTTGATAAGAAAGAAGGCCGACTGTATCTTTTTCAATTCCCACCCGTTCTTCCAGAATTGTACAACCCTCTTACACAGAAACCTATGGGTAAGGTTGAGGACAAAGAGACATCTGGTGCAAATGATGAAGACAATGATATGGAGATGACTGGAGAGACAGTTGATCTCACCAAAGCCAAGGATGAGGGAGAAGAAAAGATTAAGCTGGAGGCGGGTACGGAGACTGGAGCACCTTTGAGAGAATCTTTCGTCACAGAGGAAGGATTCATTGGCAAATTGGTCGTAAGACAAAGCGGAAGGGCCGAACTGGATTGGGGTGGTACACATATGCTCCTCAATACAGGCTCTGCGGACAACTTCACAAGCTCTGTTGTTCTGGCTGAGGAAGGTGAGGGTGGGAAGGATGGGACGGCCATGGGGATGGGGAAGGTGTTTGGGAGGTTTGTGGTTACGCCTGATTGGGAGAGCTTGTTCTAGATAGATCATTTGATGTTTGGGTTTGACGACGACATTGCATCGAAGTCTGAGATACCAAGGGGATTTTCCAGGTGCATTTGGTTGGTTGGAACACAAAAGTCTATGGCATAGCCCTGGCGTTCATCAACGATATTCGAGCAGCAGCTAGATCGTTAATTACTAGTATAGTAATGTAAGACATAATAAAAGTAGCTTCTTCGAAGTTATTTCTTTTTGAAACTCAATCCTCATACCTCTTTGTATATATATATATATCCCTTCGAGTCAAGTGCACAGCTCTGATCCATCGTTTCGGTTTCATTAACGAATATCATCACAAACATCAACCAACATCAACACCACAATTTCCCAAACTCAACCACTCCACTAACCTCCTCTCACCCTTCCTCTCCCATTCATGCCTCGCCATCCTCGAAAGCCTCCGTCTCGCTGAGCGTGTAACACTTCTTCGACTATGTCTCGCCGACCTCAAGTCTTCAGCACCCTGGATTTCCTCTACTGGGATTAAGATGGCGCAATCCTCGTCTATGATAGAGAGGTTGGGTTTGAATGCTGGCTCCATGGGCTTGGTGGTGATGGTGCTTTTTGGTGAGGGTTGGTTGGGGTGGGGAGATGGGGATGGAGTGGTGTTTTTGGATTTCGAGGAGGAGGAGGAAGAGGTCGTACGGCGGCGGCGGTAATCGGGGGGAAGAGAACCAGCTCTTTTGATGTGTGAGGAGAGGGAGCGGAGGAGGAATGGTGGGGGTGGTGGGAGGGTGTCCATTGACTTGTTACTTGTAGTGAGGAGGGAAGTGATGGGTCTAGTAGAGTATAGCATCATGTATAGTGTAAAGGGAAGATTGATATACGCAAGCAAGAGAAGGAGATTGTTATAGAGGGATAAGATGGTTGTGCTGCTTGATATTATTGTGCTTTCTTTGTACTATGTTTTAACATTAAGCATCGCGGTAGCCCTTTGACAAACCTATGTTTGAAAGACTTAGTGAGGGTCTGTTCTTTGTCTAAAAATTGAAGATTGACAAAGAGAGCAGTGAATCAAAGCTAAAGGTCAATGAGAAGGTGCTCGATGGCTTCTTATGTATGATGTAGTATTAATTCGGTACTGTTAGCACAGCACAGCCCAAGCAACGAATACACCTCCATATCGACTCGGAACAGCAGAGCAGAGCCCGATGACGAGCATATTTTTTGATCAGTGAATCACACAAGTAGCAAGCTCATCGGATCGTATTCCCCAACTTCACACGTCTTGACTCACGATTTCCACAGCTCGTTATACCGTAACCAAGCTCGCAACGTCAAGGATGCCAAGCCGCTCTTCCAGATTTCGAGAGCTCGATCTGGACGACCTGCATCCTCAGACTTCGCTCCCAACACCACCGCCAACCTATCGAAATACTCCACTTAACCAGATGAGCCCCTACAGAGACTCTACCAATCCATACACTGGTACGAAAGATACAAGCTGGCCTGACATTCCCTTGCAAAATCTAGCAACGACCAAATCACTCCCACTATCCTACCGCAACGCTCCAGCTCCAGCACCAGCACCACCCATGGCTCGCTCCTCAACCACACCCACCGACCCAACCAAAGATCTCTCATTCTACAAACCTCCCAAGACATACAAACGCCATGCTCTATTCTGCGGTCTCCTTGCCATCCTCCTCCTCCTCATCCTAATAATCACCATACCAATCCTCGCTATCTCCGCTCACAATACGCACCATCTTAGTACGATCGTCACATCAACAACGACAATGACGCAGACTGCTACCCAAGACATCACCGCAACAAGAACCTCACGACTCACAACAACGCCAGCAATCACGACTGCGCCAATTTCTTCTTCTGAGCCGGAATATGAGGTTTGTGCGCAAGTAATCAACGACCATTGCGCTGGCATGTGACTGCTTTAGTCGATAAGGGCAAGACCTTTGGAAATTGTAGAGACGTGATCGCTGGGATGTATTGTAACTTGGATGAGGGGATCTGTGATATTATGAGGGCGGTTTGTGGGAGTATAAATGAAGATGAGGTAGGGGATCCGCTTTTGAGTATGCTTGGGATTGGGGGGAGTTAGGGCTGGAGTAGGGAATGGATTCTTGTGTTTCTTTTCTAGGCTGCTGTGCCAGATTACTTGGATGAGGAAATCCATGGTAGATTTTGGTGGGACAAGCTGGGAGGAGTGGAAGGAAAGCTTGGAAAGACATATAGTTGAGGAAGATCGTTGTGAGATAAGAGTTGAGTGGTTTGGAATCTTCGAAGAACCGGTTAGACATGAATGTGTGGTTTTCCCACTGAATATAGCATTGCTTATGAGTCTGCGTGATACGCTGAACACTGGTCCAAGATCAGACCGCAAGTCATACTTATGAATATTAGCTTCTGATGCCTTCTTATTGAGTACATATGTGTGTAAGGGATCGAATGATCTGAAAGTTTTTTGGAGAAAGGTTAGCACAGCCAGAAACATGAATATATTGAGAGTCATGTCTTCACGGAACATCGGGGTTTACGAGTCAAGCACGCTAGCCACGAGCCTCGACAACGACAGTGCTCTCACACATTCGCAGCCCAGGATTATCAATAATGCAAGACAAGCCGTGAAGACACAATGACAAGTGTGATGTCTGGGTATCAACAGCGTTGAGATGTAGCCCGTAATAGGGGTCAAGGCGTGGAAGAGGGGACACATAGCGTAGGCGGCATGTCTAATGGCCCACCAACGCGGTATTCCAATGGCTCGCTCGAAGTCGATGCTGCCTGGTTCTCGGGGTCTCATACGCAATTGTGCAGAGTATTGCTTGTTCATCATTCACCTGAAACCACTCTATTCCAAGCATCTGGAAGCCCGTTTGTGAGTGGATGATAAATCAGACGGGTTCTTGCTTTCTTTACATCCTTGTGGCTGCGAGGTTGAAGCAACCCTAACATATCTGGGCTATACCTATATTCTTGTCCTTTTCTGTAGCCTCTTCTTGTGGCTCAATCCTTTGCCTCTGTCCCTGCCCAGAGAGTTTAAGCTCCAACAAACAATACAAGAAAGTCTCATTGAATCAAGCCCCCCGGGAGGTTTCCCTTTTTCACATGGGTGCATCGCTGACATCCATCGGTCCAATATGGTGCATCGCTCAAGCGCCAAGATCAGACCGCTCCCATAGTCATTTATCCCCGTTTGCTAATAGAACCTTGATTCGTTTGACGGAAATCTCTTGACAAGCCAGCTGAGATTCGAACTTGGAGCTTCGCTGCATTCGCTGATTACGCGCTGCAAGCAACCGCACTTAGCCCACGGTACTCCATATATTTCAATCTCCACCTTACTATCTTCGATCTTGGACGGCTGATTTGGGGCAACTTCCATGCTGATACCCTTCAAGCGTCACGTCTAGCCTTGAGTCCTTGGCGAGCTATGGGGGTCGGCCTTTCAGCCTCCCACGGTCTCACCTTTACTTTTCAGACTGAGCTCTTAATCTCACGCCCCTGACTCTCAATTTGCAACCTTCGACCCTTGCCCTCCAGCCTCCAGCATCCACTCCTCAATTTCCGACACTTGTCCTCCAACCTCCACTCCTCACCCTTCAACCCCAAATCGAAGCCAACAACTTACATCTTCAATCTTCGACTGTCACTCTTCAAGCTCTGCTTACAGTTTTGGTTTCTCCTCGTTGCGTCTTCTGACCATTTAGCCAGCGCAGCTACGTAGACGTTTGCACCACAAAACATTCGACGTTCGCTGATCGCTTCGACCGACTACTGCTTCTTTACAACTTCAGACTGCGATCCTCTTCGATCTTGGAACTCTCTCGAGTCATTTCAAAGGTGAATCACTAAAGGGTCCGCATATTTGTCTCAGAGCGCTAATAACTTTCAGGCAACCTCACGCCTAGCTGCTGTCGTTCAGACGACACTTCGCTCTTTTACCTTGCTAGCATCTCGCTAACTAGGTCTCAATGGCTTCCTCTTCTGATTTTGATACTGACTCCGGCGACGAAGCATCAAGTCTTCCGGAGTACTACGAAGATCGTGAAACCTCGACAAGGACGCGACAGGCTCTTGGTCTGACAAGGAGCTACGTTGCAGATTGGGAAGGGGACGCAGCGTTCCGAGAACTCTTCCAGAACATGTACATCATACCCCTACCTGTGGGACTTCGCAATTGGTCCTAACGCGCTCTACTCTAGGATCGATGGAATAATAGAGAGCTTTGAAGTTACGCGAGCGCAATTGAACTTTCGAACTTACAAGAACCACAATAATTACAATGCTACAGTCCACGTAACGAGCACTGGGCAGATGGTAGGATATATCCTCTTCGATGAGAAGAAGGGGGTCCTAGAATTCTCCAACTTCAAAGCTAGCTTGACCAGGTCAGCACTCAATCTTGGAGGCACTTCGAAGCGGAATAAGTCTGCACAGGCAGGTACTCATGGGGAAGGCTTTAAAGTCGCTGCGCTTGTTATGGCTCGTCAGGGATATCAGGTTCGTTATGAGAGTTCGTCCTTCTACTGGACTTTCGTCCTTGGTGGAAAAGACGGAAAGCAATTATATTGCAACCTTTCACCTATCGCCGAAAGCAGATTGATACGGCTGAAGAAACAGTCTACTGACAAGACTGCTCAAAGCCGCTGGAGGGGTCTTACTGCAAATTGTTGGGAGGATGTATCTGTCCAAGTCGGAAGGGTACACGGTCCCAAATGGGGCAAAAAACTGGAGGTGGACCAAGTTATGAACTTCCTCAAAGTTTCTATTGACCTTCACCCACCAAGCAACATCATCCACATTCCAGGAAGCGGTAATCTGATTCTCGATCCAGCATTTAAAGGGAAGATCTTTCTTAAAGGTCTGCTTATAAGCGAAAGCCATTCATCGCTCAAGTTCGGCTATGACTTCTCAGATGGCCGTGTCAATCGGGATCGAGAGCGCATATCCAATTCCAAGGAAGAAGCCACGACCTTCGGAAATATCTGGCGTGAAGCTATTAAGCAGGATCCGAGCATTCTTTCTCGCTATGTACAGATGTTCGAGGAAGAGAGCATGAAATCATGGAGCGATATCCGACATGCGCAAGAATACGTGAAGGAAGCAACAGCCAAGGCGATTTGGCAATACTATCTAGAGGAGGGTGAGGGTAAATTCTATTATAACCAGAATAGAGAAGGTGGTGGCGACGTAAGCTGCATCGGTTGTCTACTGTCATAAAGCTCACTGAGAATAGGATGCGAATACTATTCGAAAGTCTCTAAAGCAAACTCCACAAGGACTTCCAGATCCTATATGGCATGTCTTAAGAAAGTATAGTCTCGTCCGAACTCCAGAAGAGCACCGGATCTACTTATTAGACCATGCTCAAAACAGCATCTTACAACCAACCACCTACTCTACTGGTGTAGACAGAAAGCTGCGTGCCATCTTACAACAAGATACACGCACTGCTAAACTTAACATAGTCTACAAAAGCGGATTTGAAGCTGAGCTCGATCTGATGATTAGTGATTCGCAGATGCTTATCAACGACAAATGGCTCAGTTTTAAGCTAAGCCATATAATCGCACCATGCCATCTGTCATGCACAGCATCAAATGAAAGTTTCAATGCTGAGTTGTTCTCTTGTGATCACATTATCGTTCGACTTTACGATTTGATATTGCTTGAGCTAGCAAAGACAACTTCGACCAGTGGTCGTAATTTACCCGATGCAGACAACCTTCGAGTGCAAGTTAGCGAAGCTCTACGGCATATGCCTCAAATGATTAGTATCAGTGCCAAAGATCATGTCCAAGCGCTTAGTGTGAATTGGATGTATGCTGCGAGTGATATGGACCGCAAAGCTCATGGTGTAGATCTAAAGTGCCGAGTCACTCTGCACCGAGAGAGCACTTGTTCTAACAAGAAATACGTGCTCATAAACTACGAAGGCATGTAAACTTTTTTCTCAGTGCTAATGTTCAAAGCTAACCGACTCAAAGGCTTAGATATCGATGAGAGAATCAAGTCAAAGGGATTAGACATTGAGCATACCACTGCGAAATGCGGTTGCGCAGAGCAGCTCCTTCCTCAGAGCCAACTCCACGCCACTTTCATGAATCCCAATGATCGCTCGCACGAACCAGAACGCATTGTATGGTCTGCCACCATCACCAATTCGACCCCAATCTTTCCATGGGCCAATCGACCAACTATATGCTTTCGTTGAAGACGATGACCAAAGTTCGGAGCATGCCGATCAGTTCCAGATCGAATCACCTATGAGAGATGAAAGCATTGCTGGTCGCAACGGGCCAGGTATTGGCCTTCGTTCCAGTATTGGGCGTCAGCAGAATCCCAACACCACGAGCGGAAACCAGAGCCCTGCATCGAAACACACAAGAGGTGAAGAGCTGATTGAGATTGAGCGCCTCAGGAAGGAAGTCGCTAAGCTCAGATCTCGCCTAAGTGCTATAGAGCAAGAAAAGCGAGCTCTTAGTGACGGGAATAGGGCCGTCCAAACTGAAATCGCTCGCTTGACACAAGAGAATGAGGAACTAAGCATGGCTAGGGCAGAAGCAGAGGTAAAGTTGTCGGATCTGTCTGCTGCTGCTCTTCACCGAGTTGATCAAGATTTCAACCAGAGGCTCGCCAAGGAGAAACTTCGATTAGAGGTAGAACTTAAGCAGGTCAAGGCTACATTACGAGATACACAGATGGGTGAGAAAATGCTGGAACAAAATCTTAAACGAACGCTGGGAAAGCTGGAGTACGCTGAGGCTGCAAGCAACGCTGCAGAGTCGTCGAGGAAGCGTCGTCGAAGAGATAGTGCAGCAGCGACCTCTCCTCAAGCTATTCGACGCCCGCGAGACGAGGATATTATCTCGATTGATTGAAGGCCTATCCAGATGATCTGTTAGTCTGGCAGATATGCGATCTTGGACGTCTTTCTATGCTGTCTCTAGCAGCGGGTGACTAGGTCTGCAACAACAAGCGAAGTCATAACCCCCTACCCTGCATAAAGCGCCTTACACTTACATGCTTTGGGCTATGAGGCAGCATACCTTTCATATGATAAGACTCAAGAGAACATACATATATCGGTCTCCTCACACAACTACCTTCACAGAATCATTGTGAAGTCATAGACTCATAAGATCAATATAGAATTGCTTCCCTTGAAGAATGACGATGCACTTACGAGACCAACTCGGCTTATGTTATTGAGAATTTAACAAGAGTCTGAGTCCTCCTTGTTAAAAAAGAATATGGACCTGAAAAGACATAAGCAGGGTTCTGTCAAGGTTCATTTCTATGCTTCGCCACGTCCCTTTGGCCTGATTGGGAAGGGGATTTGGAGCGCTGGGGTGAGTCGCCGAAATGTCAGCGGTGGGGGCTTAAGCCATTTTGATATCAAGGAAATAGCACCAAAAAAGATTTTTAGCTCTTGACTGAGGTTTGTAAGTGTGATCCTCGGATATGTTTCATGGTAACTTCGGATGATGGTCTTGGCTTATAAAATCACAGCATGGCTCGAACCCCGCTGGAAAGGATCAAAGCTGTCGCGGCGACCATCAGTGAGATCATCAAAGTCTCAGGATGTCCAGGAGCGACTATCGGAATACTACACCATGACGAAGTGCTACATACTGAAGGCTTCGGATTCCGAGATGTCGAGAATCGGCTTCCTCCCGACGAAAACACTATCTACTACCTCAACTCCTTGAGCAAAACCTTCACTGCCTCGATGATCGCACGATTGGTCGAACAAGGCAAGCTTGAGTGGATAACACCAGTCTCTCGGATTCTACCTTCTTTTCAACACTGGGATGACAAGATGCAAGAGGCAACCATCGTTGACTTCCTTTCTCACCGATCTGGTCTTACTCCTAAAAACTTCATTTGGAACCAAGAATTTGGTCAAGCTTCCCTCAAGCAATGAAGATACATACCTATGGTGAACTGTCTGGGGAAGCTGTCAGACCTCGATACTGCTTTCAAGTATAGTAATTGGGGGTATGCACTTGCAGATGAGGCTATATTGGCCTTAAATCAAGACCAATCGTTCAACGAGGCCTTGAAGCATAATACTTCGACCCTCTTGGTATGATCCGCACATTATTAACAAGGAATAGAGTGAGACCGACAACCGAGCTGAGTGCTACCCAAGCGTTCAACGATGGCACGCCATTCCGTTTCCCTGTCGTCCTTGTCCTGATGATTGAGAAATCATGCAAGGAGCAGTCAGCGCTCAGAGTTGAGTACGAGATCTTCTGATCTACTACAAAGCTCTACTTTCCGCATGTAAAACCAGACTGAGCACAACACGACCACTACGGAGAACAATCCACTTGTCCGCAACTTGAAGCACATATACCAATGTCTGCATTGCCAAGCGGGATAGAAAACAGCTACGCGATGAGATGAGCTCGAACCGAGCTCCCAGCCAAAGTGGGGAGCTTTGGCATGAATCCGGCGTATGTTGAAATGCCGGTGGTTGCAAAGGGTGTCAAGCCAACAATGATTGTATAGCATCAAGGCAGCAATGCTTGCGCCCGCTTCGTTGCTCTTGTACCCGAAACACAAGCTGCTATTGTAGTACTAACCAACGGTGTGGCAAACAATCACACTTCGCATTGGATTGGACAGCTATTACTCGAGGCGTATCCTCAGTGTATCAGAAAGAATGATTACCCTCACCTAGCCAGGGTCAGTGTTCAGAATTCGAACGCTAAATGGCCAAAGATCAAAGAAGACTTGGCAAGAGAGCGGATCCCGAATACCCTACCTAGATCCTTGAATGAGTACGTTGGTTACTATTACAGCAAGCCCAAGAGTTTCTACATTGAGATCGGCCTGGAAAACAACAAGCTGCAAATGTGCTTCCAGGGAAGCCGCAAGCACTGGTACCCATTAGAACATCATGAGTATGATTATGTTGGTTGAGTCCTCACTAGGGATGAGAACGTGCGTCGGGGACGCCTACCAGTCACTTGGCGAGCATGCTATAAGTTTATATTCCAGTCCTCGCCTAGAGGAACAATAGAGAGCCTCATCTGGGACTGTGATGGATCATTGCCTAACAGCGTAGTGTTTAGGCGCTTTGCGAAGCGCCGAAGCCTTTACATAGGGACTTGTGAACTAACGTCAGCGCGAATATCTAGCGTTGATCTGTTATTATAGACCCCGAGTACTGCTAGAAGGTTCAAGAATTGTTATATTGGACTGCAATGCCACCCTACCTAGGCAACTCATTAACATGGCACGATGGACTGAGTTCTAGATTTCATTTGCATCCGGAGGCACAGATCCGAAGAGATTTGACGACCTGATCCGCATCCTCCGGACTAATTCCTCGCCCCTAACTTCTCGCTCCTCACCGATACGCCTCACCCGCAAACCTCCACGATTTTTGACGATCTCATCTCACGATATTTCGCAAAGCTCTCGATGAGCATACCTGAAGCTGATAAAGTATTTCCATACTTCTCTGGACAATTCACTTTCATACTTTCACCGTTCTTGAAAGTCTTGACCGTCAATCCATCATGACGCACGATACGAGGATCACGGCACTGTTCGTGTTTTAAGTGAAATGGCCAGATTTGCGATGATTTGAGGCACAAGTTCGTAAGTGTGTGTGGTGTAGATGGAGGAACGGGAGCATGTGGCTGAGAATGGCACGTAATGATGTGCTCCGTGAAGTCTGTTTCAGATTGAGAAGGTTGGAAATGAGGGTATGTTGTACATTACTTTTGTAGCAAGAAGGTGGTGTTTTGACTAAGGGCGTGGTTAGGGAAGCAACAGATCTATTTGCCTTGAGTGGACTAAGTAAATCCTGCGATGGCAATGTTCGTAATCGTGTAGAGCGGTATGGATGGTAGTATAGTGGTCTCGTATGCGATGGGTTCTTCTATAGAAGCTGTTGATATGTGAACTTTTTGTTAAAACATAATGTGAACTATGTACATGAATTATGTGATGTAAAATATAATGAATGTATTGTTCAAGGCCCAGCATGGCGAGTTTATGCACTCTCAAGTGAGCATGAACTCGATGGCGTTGCCCGTTTCTGAAAGAATGTGCAGAATCAAAGATGACCAGCAGCAATGTTCCTTCTGAATAGCATAGTTGATCTTGCAAGCCATTCCTTGCGGTGGTGAACAGATGTCGATAAGACATGGGAGGTCGAAAGATGGTGACCCTCGATAATGTTTGTATCAGAATGCCAATCATGATGACATGCAACGGCGACTATCAACAGCCACAGCCGACGTTCACGTTCATAATGTTGTAGCCGTTCATGTTTCCGGGAGGTGAGTACCGTCCAACGACATAAGCATCACCGTTCGACGCATAGGCAACACCCATACCAAAACTTTCGGTTGTATACCAAGCAGCTTGTGCTACAAGCAGGTTAACATGCTAAAAGCTTCAGATACTGAGGATGGACCGAACTCACTGTAATGACCAAATGATTCGAACATATCGTTTGCATTTTGACATGCACAAGGTATTTTGCTTCCAACCGCAGTGTAGTTGACATTGAATGCCTCTTGCTCACCTTGGGTCCATCCGTGTGCAGCTGCTGCATAAGGATTCGAATCCTTGGTCACGGCTGTGTTCTTGTTACCGCTAGAGTCCCAGGTCCACTCCGTTGTCGCACCGGCCATATATAGATTCTCTCCCTGGTTGGGTCTTTCGTCACCAGTCGAATGCTGGAACGTATTGGTGGAGGCAAGTTGAGAGGCATAAGCCTGTGCTGAGGCTGCGAGATTTGGGTCCCAAGACATGTTGCTAACACCATTTTTGCTTCGACAGGCATTGTGCAAATCGTATGCACTTTGTTGGTCGGCATTAAGATTGGGGTTGGAGGCTTGAGTGGTGGATGTGGGTGGCTTTGTTGTTGTTGTCTGTTGTGTTGTTGTTGGCTGGTGCGTAGACTGCTGCGTAGACACTGGAGGTTGGCTGGTGGGGGTATGCGGAGGTGTATAAGGAGGTGTATATGGAGTAGAAGATTTCGCCGGTGTGGAGTATTGAGTATTCGTTGGTTGTTGAGATTGGCCTGACGTGGGCTGCTGGGGCCCGGTTGGAGCGACCCATAGAGTAGCAATACCATTATTCACGTTTATCTCTCCTGCATAATGTGACTGTGCTGGAGGATTAACCCATAATGTGGCGATACCGTTGTTAACATCAACCTCTCCAGCATAGTGTGAGCCAGGGGGAGCTTGTCCCGAAGCGCCAGTAGGAGTGAACAGTGGTGTAGACGTGAGTGCGGGAGATCCAGTTGCTGCTGCGGGTTGAGTACCTTGAACTGAAGGACTAGTGCTTTGGACAGCAGAATTGTCGTTTTGACCTGCAGAGTTCGAGTATTGTACCTCGACTGGAGACGAAGTGGTCTGAGTTGTCGGAACAGCCTGGATTGTCGGAACAGCCTGCCCAGACGTAGCAGAGCCCCATTGCATCGAGGGCATGCCTCCCGATCCGTCACCACCTATAATCGTAGACCACTCGAACACATTGTTTCCTGCACTGGCCATATTCTCAACGGGCTGGCCGTTGACCTCCACATCGATTCCCCCACTGTCGCTGGCATCAAAGTCCACATCCAGGCCACCCACATCCACATCAAACGGGAGTGACAGCGCCGTTCGAAATGCAAAAACGAAGGGAATGATCGCGGACCCGCGCATGGTTAATGAACGTGTTATGGGTTCGAATACATCGAGCAATGCGCTGTCAGAACTCGAACATCATGAATGCGGTGCTAAGGCTGTGGCGGGCGGGCACAGGGGCGACCGTGAACTTATACCCATGGAACGAGCTTAAATCCCTAGTATCAGCACATCAAAAGGATGGTGTGACCCAGATCGTGTCCTCTAGGCGCTTGGAGGGTCTGGCCCTGGGCCTTGCGCTGGTGGGAATAAGTAGATCTTCTGAGACGAGCAATTTAAGGTTAATGATGCCCAAGAGGCGGAAACAACTAAAACTTACCACTCCAAGTAAGCGGGCTACCTCCAGCTAATCTGCTCGAAGCAAAGAAGGGGCTTTCACAATCCTCGTAATTCTAGCAATAGCCACGGGAGTCATTTCGTACTTGTCACATTGGCCATACTCCTGGCACGGCCTGAGGAAACAGCCCAGGAGAGCGTTAGGCCTTTTACTCCTTACTCACTGTGCCGTGATCCTGGCCACAACGTCAGTCTAGAGAGGCAAAAATTGTAATTGTTTGTCGGGACGATCTTCGACTTATCTGTAGATACTCCCACAATACTCCTAAAATAACATCAAGCGCTCACTTCCAGCGCTTACCAACCAACGCGGCCTTTTTCAGGCCAGGAGGCTGAGTTCGTTGAGGCAGCATCAGGCACAGGGAAGCAAGCACCCTTCTTGGATCATCTTGAAACAGCATTGTAACCAATAGTTTTTCAAGCAATATTTAGCAAGCGCCAAATGGAGTATTGCTATAGCACACGGCTTGAACAACGTAGCCGGCGAGATGATTCAAAACTTTGCCGTAACGTCGCTCGTACTCTCGTTACACTATCGACGCACATACTGATTGCGTCGCTCAAATCTGAGAGGGAATGCACGGCAAGGTCAAAAAGTAAATTAGCAGTCCAAAAAACACTTGGTGATGGAAACAGTAAGGAAATGAAGACGCGTGACAGAATAGCACAAATCACAGAATCACGGACGAGGAAGGCGAAAGGTGGCGAGAAACGACACTCGCCGCAATGAATTGGTACTATCCGCAGACTCAGCCAATCAGACCCTCTGCGTATCTTCGTCCAAAATCCTTCCTTCAAAATACGATGGTCAGGAAAGTTTCACCATCATGACTTTATTGATCCAACCCATCGAGTTCCACCAATCTCATGACGATTCTCACAGCCTCGCTGTTTCCCATATCCCATTGCGGCTCATCGAATTTGCGGGCAAGCACATTATCAAGCATGCTTCTGAGGCGACTTACAAGGACACCCACGCGCGCCCATCCTCGAAGACGTAGCCAGCCATCGACTATCAGCCCACGACCCAGGGTATCTAATGTAATCGGACCAGAGAAGAGGAGCGCTGTATAGGAATTGAAAGCTTGAAAGACATTGTCAGTTAAGGATTCACGGAGAATAGAGCCTTAAAGCCCCACATTGAACTACAGGCATTCGAAATTGGTGGGGAAGGGAGGGGGGGAAAGGGATGGTGGGAAAGGGAGGGTGGACTTGGGAAAGCAGCTAGAGAAAGTAAACATACGAGTCAAGTCCCGAATGAAAACCTTGCTAGTAGCCATCTTGTTGAAATAGCTGACAAATTTCGCATTGCCGGGAAAGGTTTGAGCATCGAAGACGGTACTGCTTGGATGCACGAAGACTCGCCCATTCTCCTGATTGAAGTATTTAATAGTCCGAGCCTCAGGGTCAAGTTCAACAGCTCCTGAAATAGACTGTGCGAATTTCTTGTCGGGGAAGTCGATACGTGCTACCTGGGGATTGAAGGCGCCTGCAATGAGTGAACGGAGTAGGGCGATGTTGGCAGAGTTGACATTCAGTGAGTGAGGAATTGCCGATGAGGCTGGTATGAAGCCGATTTCTTGCAAGGACGTAAAATATTGAGAACGCGTTGAAGATATGTCGGTCAAAGTCTGGTAATTCAAGAAGTTGGTACTGCACCAATTTCGTATCTCATGCTGGCGGATATTCCTATCGTTCATCATTTCATCCCATTGCCGAAGTGCAGCAAGATCCCCAATCAGATCTCCTTGGTTTGTTGCGAAAGTGGCCCTGACATTCTTTGCTTCATCTCTCTTGTCTTGTGGCGAAATGAACGGAGACTTGATGGTTAGTATAGCTGCTATGCCGATGGCTGCATCTAAGCAACTGAACATAGATCCGTAGATCAACAGCTTACCACACCTAAGGTCCGCAGGAATCAACGATAGGTGACGACCAAGTGCAGTAAGATCGTCGCCATCTAGAGCACCCATCCTGCCGAGCAGGTCCATTGCTCCATCTACAGCCAAACTTTCGGGCGGTGTTAAAGCACTGGCGAGAAAGGTGGCGACCTCTCTGATTCCCATCGCTCGAACAGATAGACACAATTGTTCAAGTGGTACCCTTCTAATCTCTGGCTCCGGTCTTTCGTTCATCTTAGTCATCTCAGCATTTCTCGTGTACAACTTGTAGCACTTTCCAGCCTTTACTCGACCTGCCCGACCACGTCGTTGCTTGCAAGCAGCACGTGAGGCCCAGACTTCTTCGAGCTTTCTCATGTTGTTTTGCGGATCATAGCTCGTCTCCTTTACTCGCCCGGTATCAATGACTGCGACTATGTCATCGATGGTTATAGACGTTTCCGCTACGTTTGTAGCAGCAATAACTTTACGTTTTCCAAGCGGAGCATGGAGAAAGACTTTTCGCTGCTCTGCTGACTGGAGCGATGCATGAAGAGGTAGAGCATGAATATTTGGTATAGACCTCAGCGAGTCCAGTGCCCGACTTATCTCCAAAAGACCAGGAAGAAATATGAGAATACCTCCATCTTGCTTCTGATGATTTAGCTCGGCGTCGATTTCTCGTACCGTCTGCGCTATCAAGTCATAATTGATCCTCATGCCCATACCCTGGATAGCAGCAGCAACATCAGCGTCCAAGCCCTTTGTTTCTTCATTGGCTTCTGATAATCTAGTGCCTCGCTTTGCGCAAAAGCCTGTCATTTCTACCACGTCGTCAAGGTAGTAGTCTTCTACAGGGTAAGTACGCCCTCTAATTTCGACATGCCCAATTTTTCCAACCGGCTTGAAATAGTCTTCAAAGACTTTTGCGTCAAGAGTGGCACTCATCAGAATCAGCTTGAGGTTCTTCCTTTTCCGTAAAACATCTCGTAGGAGCACGAGTAAGAAATCCGTGTCCAGAGATCTCTCGTGGACTTCATCAATAATCACGTGACTGATATCAGCGAGCGACGCAACAACATCGTCACTGCTTCCTCCTGATGTTTGAAGCCTTCTAAGAAGAACACCTGTCGTGACGAAAGTGATCTTCGTAGTGGGCGACACTCTGGATTCTCCTCGGATTATGTAACCTACTTCTTGGCCAACAATCGAGCAGCGTTCGTCACTGACTCGGTCAGCTAAACCGAGTGCAGAGATTCGTCGAGGCTGAGTACAGCTATTCTAGGTCAATGCCATTTCACCAATGTCCTCATCGTATACACTCACATTATTCTGGTACACTCGCCTAACGCTTTTGAGTAGAGATCATCGAGAATGAATTGAGCAGACTGGGTAGATTTACCAGACCCAGTCTCACCAGAGATAATAGTGACTTGGTGCTGGTTGACCGTATCAACAAGATACTCTCTCATCTCCCAGGCAGGCAAAGACATTCGTTCTTTTATTTGCAGACGCAGTTGAGGATTGAGTTGCCGCCTTGACCACCCCTCTTGACTTCTGGTGTCTGGTATTTGGGCCAGAGGTTTCGGATGTCTCGGGGAGTGTTGTCGCCGTTGCAGTGGACTGACTTCGCTAATAGAAGAGGCTGCTGCTGAGACATCGCGAAGTCTGCCTGGCTGCTCTATGAGTGGGTAGACGTTCTGTTCTAGCCAATCGACAAGAAGAAATATCATCTGTTCGCCAACCCAGGCCTCCATGGCTTGACGGAGGGCCTGCTTCATAATACTCAGCCTTATGTATGCCGGAAGCTTAGCTTGAATGGTAACGACTGGTAATTCGTTCGGATAAAATCGAGTTCTCCTTATTTGCACCGTAGGTGGATCAATAACGGTCTGCTGACCCTGGATGGTTGGATTGAAGACGATCCTGCAGACATTTCCCGATGGCCGTGTAAATTGATCACGGAAGACGGAGCTGATACTTGCCATTTCCTCTTCCCATACCTCCTCCGCAGTTTCATTGTTAATCTCGGACGCTAAAACGGATGGATCTTTGGAGTCCGAGGCCTGCCCGCTGGAAAGCAAAATTTTTTGTAGAGTTTCGGCAGCCTTGGCTTCGTCACCACACCAATCGAGCGTGTGACTGCAGAGGTCATGTGCATAGCCTGCTTCACTCAAACGCTTGATAGCTCCCTCTCGCTTGAGGTTATTGCTAGCCATGGTGATGCCTGCGACATAGCCTTCCGGTAGAGCCCACCTAGGCAGGTCATCTTCAGGTACGTGAATGAGTAGCCACTCTAATGCCTCTTCGCGGTCTTTGCATTCTTCCACGGCTTCTTCAATGTGGCTTGCTCGGAAGTCGAGTTTCTTAAACTCCTCCATTATCTTTTCTTTCTGTGGTTGTTTCATACGAACATCGTTAGGATTCCATATCGCATGTCTCCGTATCAATTCTTCAACCTGAGTCCGTGTTCGCTTTCCCATTTCGATCTTTGGAGCCCGTGACCATTCTTTCATGGTATTACTTGTACTCCCTGCGCCACTAATGCCTGAGTGGTGATCGTGTCGTAGAACAAGGCCAGCGGCGCCGGGCAAATTTGCGGCCTTTTCCCTAGCTTTATCCCGATCCAAGCGTTGCTTCTCTCTCAGTGACCTAGCTTCCTCACGTTCTCGTAATGTCGCGAATGGATCGGCTTCATACATCCACCCTTTACCTTCCTTGATATCCTCCTTCTTCAAGGCCTCCAAGTCTCCCTTCCATAGATCTCTATAATCTGGCGGGAGCATCATGTGTATATTACGCATGCTACAAACCCGGAACAAGCCATATGTAGCAGCAAAATGCTTCGCTTCCAGAAACGTCGGCTTTTCAGCAAGATGCTTATGCGATGGAGGTAACTTGAAGGGTTGGAGCTGGACAAGCTCTTGTGTTTTAAGGTTCTTGGCTTTCAGGATTACCATCGAGGAGAATCCCTCAGGCGTTTTGGTCTGTGTATGGCTCAGCAGTGCTTCTTAAAACGATTCATCGTATCATACCCTCGTATACTCTGGTTGCTCCCATTTTTGCTTCCGGCAATGCTCAGAGAGTATATTCACAGGCAATTTGCCTGTCCAAGACGAACCTCCAATAATCTTCTTCACATCTGGGCGTGAAGCCTCACCAGCCAAAGCGGATCCATTCAGGCCACCATGGACTGAGGAAGTGCCAGCAGCTGGTTTGCGCGACTCGGAGTCCTTGGCGGAATTAGAGAAGACAATGAAACTGTCCTCGGCACCATTTGCCGTCTGAGCCTGCTTGTTGCCTCCACCGGTGCCTGATCTTCCCCCTTTTTTGACCATGACCAGAGATATCGACCTTCCCAGGTGCGCGCTCCATGAAGGCAGTGACTAAACGCAAGAAAAGCAGCAGACCATTGAGAGTGTGTCAAGGTGAAGTGGTTCTCTAGGTTACTTAGGTCGCAAATAACCTTGTTCCGAGCCGAAACGTCCGCCGCTATCACGTGTCAATATTTTGAACTCCGAATTCTAACTGCTGATATTCTCTGAGACCCCAATAACTATCTAGATGATGTGAGCTCTTATTATTACCTTTCAGCTCTTGCTGTATCCTTCTTTCCTTCGAGATTAAAAGTACCACAGCCTGGCACAATGATCCTCGAAAACACACAAGAACCCATCAAAGAGGAAATGTCCTCGCGATCTTCGCTGAAGGCTTCACCTACAGCTCCTGGAGCTCAGAAGCGTAACGCATGTATGACATTCCTCATTGAGTCTGGTGCAGCTTCGACTAATTCCGAGGTAGTCTTGGAGCTTATGTCTGCCAAGCAAAAGTCCCCTAGGAAGGAAGATGCCTACAGACCAGAGCATGTCCCCGCGGACGGTCGTGGTGGTCTATATGTTTACATAGCTTCACCCGCCAAGCATGGTCCGGAGCGGGTGATCTACTACAATAAGGACTTCGTCGCCATTAATGACTTATATCCAAAGTCTGCCATCCACACACTTCTACTACCTCGGTCTGCCATACATACCGACTTACACCCATTTGATGCATTTGAAGATCCCGAATTCCTCGCTAGCGTACGATCAGAGGTTCAGAAACTCAAGGTATTAGTCGCCAAAGAATTGCGCAGGAAATTCGGCAAGTTCTCAGCTGAGGATGCAGCTCGACAATCAATTCTGAAAGGGGATGTCGAGCTTGCAGATGGAGACGAGCTGCCTGAAGGTCGAGATTGGCTAAAATCAGTCAAAGCTGGTGTTCATGCGCATCCGAGTATGCACCATTTGCATATCCATATCATGAGTATCGACCGAATGGGGGAGTCATTGAAACACAGAAAACATTACAACAGCTTCGAGACTGGCTTTTTCGTGCCAATCGATGATTTCCCACTGACAGCGGATGATCGGAGGAGACACCCAAGCAAGCATAAGTACTTGGAGTGCGACATGAAGTGTTGGCGATGTGGAAAGAACTTCACCAACCATTTTAAGAAATTACAGGAGCATCTGGCTGTTGAGTTCGAGGAGTGGAAAAAAGAATAGAGACGAAGCAAAGATATACATTCGTCTCTTTCCGAGCAAGTATAATTTGAGAGGCAACGCTGTGGCTTTCACAAGTGTGCTAAGCCATATCACGTGTCTTTCCCGTTACTCCCTTGGTCTGCTCACTTGGCCATTATCTCGCTGGCTTTTGTCATCAGCCAGCAAGGTGCGTATGGGTACTAAGCTTTAGACATAGTGCTTACCATGACTCGTTTGAGTTAGTTCAGATATATAGCCTTGATTCACGGCCAGATTGTCGCCACCAGGATTGGTGTTGACTATAATCTGCTACCCTTTGAGCCTGTATTCCGTGGACTCTGGGAAGAGAATATCCAAGTCCTCATCGCCAAAACACAATACGACCTCACAAGATCGTAAGCACGAAGAATACTATCAGTATTACCTTGGAAGCGGACTGGCACTATTTCCATTTTGGTCCAGGGGTCTTGTGACCTTGGAGTTCGAGGAGAACTTTTCTGGACGGTAGTTCGGAGCACACATAACTCGGAAGTCACTACTATTACCGAGACCTTGCAGGGTATGCTTCAGAGTCAAAGTCGAGCAGAACGGACCATACCTAGCGCTAGCCTACACCGAATTATGGATATTCGTCAGCCGTCAATCAGATGCGGCATGAATCAAGCGTCGAACCCTTTCCTTCATGTTCTAATATTATCTTTACTCAGAATTGATGAGAATAGTACGCCCAAGTCTCCTCTTCTGTATAATCATCAAGTATCACTTGATGAGCTTTCTTCACAGCCCTATAGAAATCCAAAAAGCCAACACCAAGCAGCTTTTCCAAGCCCATGTAGTGTTCAAGTAACGCCAGCTTTTCATGTATATCCGTAGGCATACGAGTTGTGATCCCCAGTTCCGCCCTCGACTTCTCGTCCAAAGAGTCCACTAACACTCTACAGTCCTTCCAAACAAGGTTTTCCTTCTCCAAAACCCCAAGAATACCGGCAGCAACATAAGCAGCCGCCACGATATGTGGATTGAGCGCAAAATCCATAGCCTTGAATTCCCAGTGCCTCTCTTCAATCTTCCGGATTGGCGTATCTCGATTCAACGTCCCCCAAGACACCCAATCCGAGAAACCATGCACATCTTCTTGTCGAAGATGACCGTAAGGATTAGCCATACCAAACGCTGCTAGAAGCGGCAATCGATGCAGCACTCCAGCTAAAAATTGATCCTCGACCTCTCCGCTACACTTATCAATTGAAAAATGCATATGCAAACCGTTGAAACTTTCCTTGGCATAGGGACGAGGAAGGAACGTCGCCCAAAATCCATGTTTCTGAGCTGTCTGCTTGATGACTTCTTGTGAAAAGACCAGCGCATCTACGGATTCGAGGACTCGTAAGGGCGCAAGCGAGATTTCGAATCGGTGAGAGCTGCCTTCCGTGTGATATTGGTGGATCTCGATACCGCTTTTTTGAAGGGCTCGCACGCAAGCTTCGACGCAAGCGCCACCTTTGCTTCTCATGTTCGCTGCAGCCGTGAAAGCTTCTTGAACATCCTCGGGAGCTTTGACTTCGGAGCGGAGTACTTTTCTGAGGACACTCCTTGGACAACGCTGGTAAGGATCCTTGATAATATCAATTCCTTCATGCATAGTATTCTCGAGCGATTGGAAGCAGAGCACAAATGCATGGGTGCCGTCGTCTGGATCCAGAATCCGTAGAGTGGCCCAGTCCGGATAATGACAATCAGCACCAGTAGTCCGAAACCATGGTACTTCTGGAAGTTCCCAAAGCGCAAATGCCATTGAGCGCGAAGTGACGCTCAGAGGTCGATTCTTCCTTGCCATCTCCAAGCAATGAGACCGGGGCCAGATTCGTAGACGGAGAAAGCCATGGTAGTCTACCCAGTAGATGTTGATGAATTCAACGTCTCTGTGACTGTCGAGGAAGGATGTTAGAAGTGAAGGGTCATTAAGTGCCATGTTGACATTTGTCGAGACAGTCAATCAGCGAAGCGGTTTGGCTTCGATCACGTCTTATGCATGAGTTGATTGAACAATTCATATCCCCCACTCCTGCCGATACTCGCTTCATGTACGTACCTCAAAACTCATGCAATTGTTTACCCAATTACTTTTTCAAGAAAAAGTGGAGATTGGCCAGTCGTATCTA